>Ga0160467_100441_pt1 | contig 41404 bp, 34 predicted proteins | sample HID1972I_E11MG_FD_108221 | JGI IMG/M metagenome (GOLD analysis project Ga0160467, IMG submission 108221) | Enriched pill bug-associated microbial communities from UW Madison campus, WI, USA - HID1972I_E11 MG | ecosystem: Host-associated > Arthropoda: Insects > Digestive system > Unclassified ... | reverse complement strand
ATTATAGATTCCCTTTTTTACCACTACAAGAAGCCTAATTCTAATTTTGCTTCTTCGCTCATCATATCCCTTGTCCACGGTGGATCGAATGTTAGCTCAACAAGAGCCTCTGTAACACCAGGTACAGCAGCAACCTTACTTTGTACCTCATCCATGATCTGACCAGCAACTGGGCATCCTGGCGCAGTTAATGTCATCACTATCTTAGCGGTTCCATTTTCTTTAGTTATGATTTCATATACCAATCCTAAATCGACAATATTTGCCGGTTTTAATTCTGGATCATAAACAGTTTCTAATGCTTCCTGGATAGCTGGCGCAATATTTAACTTATCTAAAATTATAATACTCATTTTAAGATCGTTTTATGTTATCTTCAATTGCTTCATTATATATTTCAAGCAATTTCTTTTTATTCTCTTCTGGAGTAAAATTACTAAAATAGAACTCTTTTGTTGTTTGTCTAATGTTATATTTTTCTTTAATACTGTAATTTTTCCATTGCTGTACAGTTTTTAACATATTATCCACACTTTGTGGGTTAAATAGTAATCCTGTCTTATCTGGGATAATTAATTCACTTAAAGCCCCAATATCACTGCCGATCACTGGGGTTCCGACCGAGAAAGCCTCTAAGATCGTCATTGGCATCCCCTCAAACCATACTGAGGGCACGAGCAATGCTTCGGCTTTTTCAACTAATGGCAGTATTTCATCACGGGTTCTAAAACCCATATATTTTATATTGGCATGACGATTTGCAGTTTCAACTACTGTTTGTTTTAAAGGTCCGTCACCTATAATGATGATTTTGCTATCTGTTTTTGAAAATGCTTTCAATAGATTTACGATACCTTTTTCTTCTGTAAGTCTTCCGATATATATAAAATAGTCTTCCTGAGCATCAATTGTATCTTTAATAGGAAAGGTAAAGTTTGGTTTGATCGTAAATTTTTGTGTTGGAACATGTAAGGTTGAATCTATAAAAAGTTTTTTCGCAAAACTTGATAAAGCTATATATCGATCTACCATATTCCATGTTCCGATTCGTCTATGAAACCAATAGTTCAATGCAAGCACAAAAGTCTTGACAGTAGATCCGTCTAGTACTTTCTTTTTAATGGCTGTCCATGGAAAATTTTCTTTTAAACTGGAAAGAAATAGCTGATGCTCATGATATAAGATAGCAGAGGGACAAAGAATACGAAAATTGTGCAAGGTCATGATGAGTGGAACGCCCAATTTGTGAATTGTCCTTAAAATGATAGGACCACTTGCATAATGTGTATTATGAATATGGACAACCTGAGGTTTAAAATTATTAATGCACTTTCTTACGCGATAAGCCGCTGCAATATTCCAAAAAGAAAAAAGTGTTTGCAAAGCGCCTTTCCATCCTTTTTTATTTTGAAAGGTAAGCGTCTCCACATCATGATCTATAGCGAGTAATTCACTTTCCTGTTTGAAAACGGTGTCTTCACCTCCTGGCCCTTGATAAAAAGTATGGATGATTAGAATACGCATATATGCTTGCTTTTTTACAAACTTAGATAAATTTGTTTTATGTGCAATTTTAATTCCAGTGAAGAACAACAAATGTAATCGATCCTAGGTAAGGTATCTATCTGCTCACGATTCATTAACTTTAAATATTTTATCTTTTTCTCACTGAGAAAGTAGGTGTAGGAGATAAATACTATTTTAAATGAATTAAACTGTTTTCAACGGTACTTAGCAAAAGTTTGTTTTTATAATTGTTATCTTCGCGTATCATTAGGAGAAGATGAATAGATACTATGCAGCATTTACAAAAACTAATCTCTGACTCGATTCAAAACAGTCAATTTCCGAATCAACCGACTAATCTTTACGATCCAATTCGCTATTTTTTAAGTTTAGGTGGTAAACGTATTAGACCGGCCTTGACATTGGTTGCCGCTGAAATGTTTGATATTGGGAAAATTACAGATGCTTTACCCGCTGCAAAATCGATCGAATATTTTCATAACTTTTCTTTAGTTCATGATGACGTTATGGATAAAGCACCTCTACGAAGAGGGAAAGCAACCGTTCATGAGAAATGGGATTTAAATGTCGCTATCCTTTCAGGAGATGGATTATTAGTAAAAGCTTATGATGAATTGGCTAATAGCAATCCGCTTTATATAGCAGATCTCCTTAAAACTTTTAATAGAGTTGCTATGCAAGTCTGTGAAGGCCAACAACTGGATATGGATTATGAACATACTGATAAAATTAGTATGGATCAATATATTGAGATGATTAGGCTTAAAACTTCAGTACTGTTAGGAGGTGCACTACAGATGGGGGCAATATTGGCAGAAGCAAATCTTAGTGATCAAAAATTAATTTATGAATTTGGAGAATATATAGGAATAGCTTTCCAGCTTCAAGATGATGTCCTAGATGCTTATGGTAACCCTGAAACTTTTGGTAAACAGATTGGGGGAGATATTCTAATTAATAAAAAGACCTATCTGTTGGTCAAATTAATGGAAATTATAAAGAAAGAGGATCTTCCAAGGCTTCAGAATTTGTTAAACGCAACAATCCAAGATAATCCAGACAAATTGCATGATATGTTATCACTATACCAAAGCTATAACATTAAAGAATATGCAGACAAATTAAAAGATGCATATACACAACGTGCATTTGAAAGATTATCGGCGATTAATATACCAAATCACAAGAAAGAGACGTTAATATCATTGTCGACTCAACTCCTCATCAGGGAACAATAGTAATAGCTATTATTTGTCTATATAATCTTTATTTATTTAAAAAATTCTTAATTTGTAGACTTAGGTCATCATAATTTACGAAACAACTACAATGGAACCGTTAAAAGTAACAATCTTTCAAGCATATATCTTTTGGGAAAATGTCGATAAGAACTTGAGTAATCTCGCGCTTAAACTCTCGAATTTAAGAGAAAAAACGGATCTTATTATATTACCTGAAATGTTCAATACTGGATTTACAAATAATGTAGAGAAGTGTGCAGAACCAAGTGATGGTAAAACTATGCAGTGGTTGTTCCATATGTCCCAAAGTCTAAATTGTGTGATAGCAGGTTCATTGATTATAACAGAAGACGGGAAATACTTTAATCGTTTTGTCTGGATGTCTCCAGATGGAACTTACGTAAAATATGATAAAAGACATTTGTTTGCAATGGCAAAAGAAGACCTCTATTTTACAGCGGGACGAGAACGTATTATTGTAAACATCAGAGGTTGGAATATATGTCCTATGATTTGTTATGATATACGCTTTCCGGTATGGTCAAGAAATATTGGTGGCGCTTATGATTTATTGATATATACTGCAAACTGGCCAGATAAACGTTCTGCTCATTGGAGAACCTTAATTCCAGCCCGTGCTATAGAAAATCAAGCTTTTGTTATTGGTGTTAATCGTGTAGGTCACGATGGTAATGATATTTATTATTCAGGTGGTTCTATGTGTATTTCTCCCGTAGGAGATGTGGTTTATTATAAACCTGAAGATGAAGATCTGTATACATTTACTATTCATCCCAAAGATCTTCATGAAGCAAGAAAATCTTTTCCTTTTTTACAGGATGCAGATAGCTTTACGATAGATTAATGTCATTATTTGTAAGGTCTATCAAGAATGATAGACATCATGACCGCCTTTCTTAAATCAAAGTCTTCTGTTACTGTAGGCTCTTTTTGTAAAGATTGGGTTAACTTATTTTTTTTATTCAAAGCTAAGCGGTGCTCTTCTCTTTCTTTTTTAAATCGCTGAATTTCGTTTGTATCTTTTATTTTTTCTGAGTAAAAAGGTGGTGGGGTAACCACATTCTTTTCTTTCTGAGAGGGTTGATATGCAGGTGGTTCTGTTTTGCTTTTGCTAGGAATAGGGGCATTCGCCTTTCTTCTTTTTAACGCAGCCTCTTGCTCTTTCATATAGTTCTGATATGACTTAAAACCAAAGATTGCTAATGCAATTAATAGGGGTATCAACTTTTCCATAGCATGAAGATAACAAAAAAAAACAATTTAATTTTTGTTATACCATGTAAAGCATTATATTTATAATATAAACCTATTTGGCCAACGAGTTATAGTTAATTTTATCTTTTTTGAAAATAAATATCCGTTGGCTAAAAAGTACGATATAGTATAACCTAAAAAGACTTTGATTATTATGCTTAATGAAGATTTAATTGGAAAGATAGAGTTCTATGATTTTCTAACTGGAAAAGCGACTACAGCCATATCGCGTAGAATGCAGCGTAATTTAAAAGATGTGGGAATCAATATTACGGCTGAGCAATGGAGTATTTTGTACAATTTATGGCAAGAGGAGGGACTTACACAACAAGAGTTAGCCATTAGAACCTTTAGAGATAAACCAAGTATTACGCGTTTAATTAATAATTTGGAGAAATTAAATTTAGTTATCCGAGTAAATGATAAAGATGATCGTAGATCAAATTTGATTTATTTAACTAAGTCTGCCCGTAAGTTAAAAGAGATGGGTATGCAACAAGCTAATAAGACTATTGCTGAAGCATTGGATGGGGTATCTCCAGATACAATTGATATGGCGCAAGTAACACTTCAACAAGTTATCTGCAATTTGAGAAAATAATAAAGAAGGGCTTTTGTTTTATGAAAAGCCCTTCTTTATTATTAAAATATTTTTGCCTCAAAATCAGTATGACTTTCGATTAGACGACCTTCTCTTCCAAAATAGATGTCTTGAAAACTTAATGTGTTAACAGCATCGACTTTTCTGAAAAATTTATCGGCACTGACATCGGATAAAGTTTTAAATCCACAAGCTTCCATAATCTCTACAGTGGCACGTAAAGTGTTACGATGGAATTGTGCGACACGTACATATTTATCGTTAACATCTAATCCTTTATATAAGTGGGGCTGTTGTGTTGCAACTCCTACAGGACAAGTATCTTCATTACATTTCAATGCTTGAATGCAACCTAATGCAAACATCATTCCTCTAGCACTATAACATGCATCTGCTCCGAGAGCAATTACTTTTAACAAATCAAAACCAGTGACAATTCTACTCGAAACTAAGAGCTTGATATGTCTTTTAAGACCAAAAGCAATTAAAGTCTTTGTAACAAAAGCTAAAGCATCGTATAAAGGCATTCCTAGATTATCTGTAAATTCGAGTGGCGCCGCACCTGTTCCACCCTCGGAACCATCAATAGCAATAAAATCCGGGAATATCTGTGTTGTTTGCATTGCGCGACAGATTTCAATAAACTCTTGTTTATCACCAATACACATTTTGAAGCCCACAGGTTTGAAGTCACTTAATTCTTTCAATCTATGAATGAATTCCATCATTTCAATTGGATTTGAGAATGCACTGTGTGCAGGAGGTGACATGACATCTGTACCTGGGATGACGTGGCGAATTGCCGCAACTTCGGGTGTGTTTTTGGCTGCAGGTAGTATACCTCCATGGCCAGGTTTAGCACCTTGTGATATTTTCAGTTCAATCATCTTGATGTTAGGACGTGAAGTTTTTTCTCTAAAAAGTTCACCATCAAATTTACCGTCATGCGTACGACAGCCAAAATAACCCGTACCTACCTGCCAGATCAAATCGCCACCACTGTTATGATAGTCACTGATACCACCTTCTCCAGTGTTGTGTGCAAAATTTTGTAATTGAGCACCTTTATTTAATGCTGTAATAGCTGTTTTACTCAATGCGCCATAACTCATTGCAGAAATGTTAAAAACACTTAAACTATAAGGATGTTTACAAGCTGCATTCCCTACAGTAGTACGTAAGTCATGATTATCAATGTGACAAGGAAAGACAGAGTGAGCTGCCCATTCATTACCGACTGTTTGTGGATCTGTCTGCATACCGAAAGCAACAGTTTCCCGTTGGTTTTTAGCGCGTTGATAAACGATAGAACGTTGTCTTCTATTAAAAGGACGTCCATCAGTATCAGACTCCCAAAAGTATTGACGTAATTCTGGACGAATGGATTCAAAGAAATAACGGAAATATCCAACTAAAGGATAGTTTCTTAAAATAGCATGTTTATGTTGAAAACTGTGATATATCGCCACAAATAAAAGAGGCATCGGTATGACTAACAACCAAAACCACTGTGGTGTAAAAATAAGCCCAAAAGAGATTATAATCAAATTGATTACAGTCATGGTGCCAAGAATTAATTTTCTAACGGTCATAATTTAAATAGTATTTAGACTCTTACTTTAATAAAAATTTGATCAAATATCAATCAAATGTAATCGATTGATCTGTTACAATTTTAATGTTTACTATGCTTTCAAATATTGAACCAATGTTCATTTTATACAAAGCAAAAGTACTAAGTTACTTGTTGTAAAAGAAAATTAATGGCCGTTATGAAGAAGTTTTAAAATCTTGGTAAAGAAATGATATTTAGCTTTTTCTTTTTACAATCTCTTGTGATAATAGTTGATAGATTTGTTTCCAATCATCATGTTCGCTGATAAAATTTAAATGCTTTTTTATCGTGATTTCGTCATTTCTAACAGCTGGTCCGGTCTGAACTTGACTAGGTAGCTTAGATTGTACCTTTTGTGCAGTTTCAAGAATAATTGGCCTAATTATATCAAACGGTAAATCGTGCTGCTGTAAGAGGTCATAACTGATTTGAAAGAGCGCGTTTGTGAAGTTATTCGCAAATACTGAGGCTATATGAATAGCTAATCTTTGACTTGAGCTACAAGCGATAGATTTTGGTGCTATAGTAGCCATAAGCTTCATCAGAATATTAAATGTTATGGAGTCATTTCCTTCAATACAAAACGGAATCAGACTGAAGTCGGATTGATCATTTTTAGAAATGGACTGCGGAGGATATATCACACCATAATGCTGAAATTTACTTAAAACTTGTATATCTGTAGCTCCAGAACAGTGCACAACAATACCGGAGATAGCTGTAGATATGGTTTCAATAAGTGATGGAATAGCATGATCCGGAATTACGATCATATAGAGATCAGCTTCTTTATTTATTTCTGATACCTTAGAAATAGCCTCTGCATTTACAGCAAAGGCCAATGCTTGAGCATTGACCTTCTGTTGACTGAATATTTGCAAGATTTTGTGACCTTTGTTATGGAAGTTATGTGCAAAGTGTGTTGCAACATTTCCACTTCCTAAGATGACAATATTCATTAGCTTTGTTTTTTATCTAATCTTTTTGCCTCACTATTTCTTCTAAAAATAGACATGAAAAATCCGATTGTCATGACAATAGTTCCACACCAGAAGAAATTAATATATGGAAATTTAATCGCTTTAAATACAATCCATTTTTTCTCTGGAAGTGGTTTTTGGTAAACCATAACTTCTAATTTATCTTTTTTAGGCAAGATATTTGAAAAACGGAAACGTAGTCCTTCTTCATTTACATCTTTATTAAAATCATATGAGGTACCATCTTTGATTAAGAACACCGGTTCAACGTTGTATTCTTTTTTATCAGAAGCGATAACTTTGATTTTTAATCCTACAATGACATCTTTTTCTCCCTTAGGGATGTTTTCTAAATGAGCATTTCTGTTAATACCTTCAATGACAAAGAAACCATTTCTATAACGAAGAGTGTCACCAACATTGACCTCATAAGTTGCCGGTTCTTCATAATCCTCAAAGCCTGTTTTCTGATCGGCAGGGATATTTGCATTTTTCGCCTGTAAGTCCGAAGCCGCCGCAGTTATTAGGGTGTAAATATCATGTGTGAAGTAGTGCTTTGTCGCAGGAGTACCGATCAAGCCTCCCATTTTCTCATTATTCTGAGCAAACGGCATAAGTACAAACGAATTTTTTACTTTTCCACTTTCCTCATCGATTGCTTCATATTTTATCTTATAAAACACATTGGGTTGTGCTACACTATCACCAATATAAGTGATGCGGTATTCACCCATCTGCACCGGTTCACCCTCTGTTAAGAACAGGTTGTCACCAGGTTTTTCAACCTTGTCAAATCCAGATACAGCAATATAACCCGTATTATTGATTGAAATCACTTCATTGGTAGATGCCGCTATCATGGCTCCGATTAATAATAATCCAAACCCAATATGCGCAATTGCTGACCCCGCTAATTTCCATTTTCCTTGTACGGCATCTGCTAATACGCGAATATTCGCGAGAATACAGAATAAAGAAGAGAAGGTAATTAAGATGAAAATTAAATTTGTGTATGTTTTCGTGATGTAAGAAACTGCAGCAGTTAATATAATAGCTACGATTAAAGAAGCGATGGTTGACGCGAAAAATTTTCTAGGATCTGTTTTTTTATACTTCAAAAACTGCGTGATTGAAGTTAAAATCATAATAATGACCGCAAATCCCGACTGCCATTTGTTATAATGTTGGATCGGATCTAAAGGTGGAGCAACCTTGGTTCCAAAAATAGCATTGAAGACTGGAATTGAAGTTGAAGAGATCATTTGAACGCAGGCAACAGTTAGAACCAAAGCGCCTATGAACAACCAAAATTCTCTTGAATAGATATCCTCTTCTTTTTGAGTCGTCGGCATTTGTTTTTTACGGACAGCCAACGCCACAACCATAATTATAAAGAAGGTCGCATTAAAGGCAATAAGTTGAACATTTAATCCCAAATCAGTAAATGAGTGCACAGATGTTTCTCCAAGAATCCCACTTCTTGTTAAATAGGAAGCATAGATAACAAGAACGAAACTGATTAATGCCAAGAATGTAGCTGTAAAGTAAGAATGCCCAGAGTTTTTATAAGCGATCATTACGTGAACCGCAGCAATTAAAGTAAACCAAGGAATAATAGATGCATTTTCTACAGGATCCCAAGCCCAAAAGCCACCAAAGTTAAGTGCCTCATATGCCCAAAATGATCCCATAATTATACCTACACCCAATATCATGACAGCAAAAAGTGCCCATGGTAATCCTGGTGTTATCCACTCTTTATAACGTTTGGTCCATAAAGCTGCCGCCGCATATGCAAAGGGAACAACCATAGAAGCAAAACCTAAGAATAGCGTTGGCGGGTGAATAACCATCCAATAGTTTTGTAATAATGGGTTTAAACCTTTGCCATCTGGAATTAAAGATAAATAGTTTGGATCGTTAAAAATTGGTCCTTCGATAGCCTCTCTTAGTAAGATAAAAGGTGAGCTACCTAGATGAAATCCAAAAATTTGTACACCTACGATCATAGAAGCTAGAAATACTTGACACAACATGATGAAGGTCATTACTGGACCCTCCCAATCTTTAGCTTTAAAAAGTAAAACTGATCCTAAAACACTTTGCCAAAACATCCAGAGTAAAAAACTACCTTCTTGACCTTCCCAAAAACTGGAGATGATGTAATGTGTAGGTAATGATTTGGAGCTATGTGCCCATGCGTAATGGTACTCAAATAGATGGTTATGGATAATGAAAAAAAGCGTTGCAGCAATCGCAATGATTGAGGCGGCATTTGTCCAGAAAGCAATCCGGGCAATTTTTAACCAAGATTTCTCTTCTTTATTTGTTGTAGCAAAATAATAACTAATGAAAGATAGTAATGCTGTTCCGAATGAGAGAACAATAAAAAACTGACCTATTTTTCCAGGCAATAGATTCTCGCCTACGTAGTTTACGTCCATTTATTTGGTGATTATGAATATTAGTTATTAAATGCTGTAGCGTTAGTTTCTGTAACCTCGACTTTATCTTGGTTATATTTCGAAGGACATTTCATCAATATTTTTGACGCATGAAATACATTGCCATCCATTTTACCTGTTAATACGATTTGTTCAGATCGTTCGATATCCTGAGGTTTAGAACCATTGAATACAATTTGACATTCTGTACTATCATTGTCATACATATAAAATGAAAAGTGATTTGCATTAGTTTTTGGATCATAATGCAATGCTTTTTCCTTATTAAGTACGCCTACAACATAGAGTTCTGTTTTTTTCTCTTTCGCTTCAGTAAAAGTTGAATAGGTGCTTGAATCTGTGTAAATTACAAGAATCATCGCAATTGCAACAGCAATAAGGGCGATTAGAATAATGGAACTTTTTTTCATTAGAATAATTTGTTTAATAAATGAGTGTCAGCTTTCTATATGTATTATTGAGCTCACTAACACTCGGTTTTAAAGGCCATGAAGCTATCATGAGCAGTTATTCATTTTATTAATGAGCTGATTTAAGCTCATGATGGTTTCATTTTTTAAAAAAATTAACACTTTATCGAATACAAAATTACGAATAGATTGGCGAAGTAACTAAATTTGCAACCGGGATCGTTTATTTATAACCTTTCTAAATAAATTTATAATGCATTGAAAATAGGTTTAAATCATTCTATACAACATACATTTAATCTTATTAAATATCTTTAATTTAGTTTATATCTTAATTTTTACAATCATTTGGATCGAATGAAAATAATCGTATTGCGTATTGTGTGTTTGCTCGTAGGGATATTGCCTTTACAACTTGCTTTATCGCAAAGCAAAATTTTAAAAAGTGAAATTGCTCTCCAAAATGATAATGACGTTTATTTATTAACATCTCAGGACCGTTATTATACAAATGGAATCAATATAAACTATAGATTAGGTTTAAAATCAGATACTTCGAAAGTTAAAAATCGTGTGTTGGATATTGAGCTTGGACAAAAGATGTACAACGGAGTTAATTTGTATAATAATAGATCATCACAATGGGACAGGCCATTTGCAGCCTATCTATACCTATCGGGTGAATTGAATCAGTATTATAGACAGGAACAGGTATTAAGTTTAAAAGTTGAATTCGGGCAGGTTGGACCACTTGCAAAAGGAAAGGAGGTGCAAAAAATTATCCATCAGGTATTCAATATTTATGAAGTATCTGGTTGGGAAGGACAGATCCCAAATGCATTTGGTGTTGATCTAGGATTAAAGTATCAAAGGCTGTTCTATAGATCATCTGGCAGAAGTTTCGAAATTTCGGGTGTAGGTTCAGGAACATTAGGAATGAACCATGTAAATGCAAATATTGGTTTGCCTATCAGATGGGGGCGCTTACGGTCATTTTATCATTCTGCATTTACTAAGGGACATGTTCAGAGTACGGAGACCGATCGAGAATTATTTTTCTATTATATACCATCCTTATATTATCACGGCTATAATTCCACTATTCAAGGCGGGATTGGACATGATAAAACATTCAGAGATCAATATACGATTGAGAAATTCATGCCTAGCCATAAAGTTGGATTTATGCTGGCAAGTGGTCGATCAACCCTAGGATTATCCTATGTTTTTCAATCACGAGAAGCGAAAGAAATGCTTTATGGTACGCATCAATATGGATCCTTGTTTTATGGATTACGATTTTAAACCTCCGCTGTAACAACCTGATATTTATTTCCGGTAAATTTTGTCACGAGCATACTTGCTACAGTGTCTCCGGTAGAATTTAATATGGTCGCTAATGGATCAACGAGCGTTCCGATAATCATTACGGCTGGAACGGCTTCTATTGGAAGGTCCAGCACAGAGATCATTAACATTTCTCCAATATATCCGCCATTAGGAATTCCTCCTGCTACCACACTAACTAGAACAGTAATTCCGAGTGACATAACGAGCGTCATCGGATCAAAAAAATCTTTTCCTATTAACAAAAATGCAACGTATATTTTAAAAATAGAAGATATACTGGATCCTTGTTTATGTAGCGTTGTTCCCAAAGGGATGACCACATTAGCGATAGTATCTGGAACTCCAATTTTTTTTGCAGCCAGTAAGTTAGCAGGCATTGTTGCCAAACTGCTGCAAGAACCTAATGCAGTCAGCGTGGGAACAATATTATTTTTCCAATAAGAGGTAATTCCATATTTGCCATTCGCAATAAACGCAAAGACAGTGAAACCCACAAAAAAATAACAGGTTCCAAATAAATAATAAAGCCCTAAAGGTTTGGCATAGAAACCAAAAAGTTGTGGTCCTAAACTACTGACTTGATAAGCAAAATAAGCACCTAAACCGATCGGTGAAATTTTCATGATCAAGATCAACAAATTTTTCATCACTTCATTTCCAGCATTTAAGAAAGATAGGAATGGCTGTGCAACAGCACTTGATTTTCGCGTAGCTATACCCACTAAAAATGAGAAAATCACAAGAGCAAGCATATTTTCTCGTGATAGTAGTTTACCAAACTCTGAAACGGTTAAAAAGCGAACCATCTTATCACTCCAGGTGTCATCAGGATTATTGTCTAGAAGTTCTGAACCATTTGGTACTATGGGAGCGTCAAGAGGAAAGAAATAAAGGACGGCAATCGTAGCACAGGCAGAGATGAGTACACCCATTAAAAAGACGCCGGTCATTGCCCCGATGATTTTGCCGAGTTGGTTTGTTCCTTCAATATTAGCTACAGATGATGAGATAGCAAAAAAAACTAGCGGAATGACAGCAACAAATAACAAGTTCAGGAAAATATCACCTATAGGCTTGATATATGGAACTATGTTAGGTAAATATATTCCTAAGATACTCCCTACAAGGATACCTACAATAAGTAGGATGATGCTTCCATAATTTTGGAGAAATATATTGGTTGAGTATGTCATTATGGATACTAATTTAGTTTTTTTTATTTATATATCATTTAATATATAGTGAACGGAACTTAAAATTCAAAATTTTCAATTTATACTAGTTTGATTTTGAATATGATTTGTCTAATTGTTGGTAGACACCGAACAGCTTGCAATTTTATTATTGATTTAATGGTAAAAAGGTTTGTACAACTTATTGGTAGTAGAATGTCTCTGCACGGTTAACGGTATGATGCCGGTATTTTAAATAATTGTTAACAACTTGTTATTCTAAAAAGTCTTTTCTATTTTAGTCCAAAATAGTGACTCTAACCTATGTATCACTTTAAATAGATGCCTTTTCGTTTTTTTGAAAAAATAGTATTATTTCACACTGCCTTATGACAGATTCACAATTGATAGACAGTTTGAAAGGAGACGATCAAACGGGATTTGTTATCATCTATCATCGATTTTATAAGCAATTATTCTTTTTTATACTGAAGTATATTAAAGAAGCAGATATTGCGGAAGAGATCGTAGCTGATGTATTTGTTAAGGTGTGGGATCGTCGGATGAATTTCCCCACTATGGAAAACCTTCGGGCATTTGTTTATATTTCAGCTAAAAATGCAAGTCTTAATACGATTCGCGCAAAACGTTCCAAAGGTATTCATGAATCTTTATCAGACTATGAAGATCTTTTAGTTGATGACAAGGATGCCTTTTCGAATTTGATACATGCCGAACTTGTTCATGCTATTTTTACAGAAGTAGAAAAATTACCTGAAAAACAAAAAGAAGTTTTTAATTTAACCTTCCTAGAAGATAAGACCGTTGAGGAAATTGCAGAAGAACTGGCAATGAGTCCTTCCGCCGTATACACTAACCGTTCTCGGGCAATTAACACAATTAGACACCTGTTAAACACAAAAAATACATTAGCACTTTTTGCTTTTTTATCTTTTGTTGGCCAAAAGTAAATATATATTTTATTCGACTGATTTTTAGATATTTAGGTGTTTTTCTCAAATATGCTGTAAGATTGTGAAGTTACTCGTGTTTCTATTACCAAAATGAATAATGGCAAATACGAAGCATCATATAGACAACACCTTAATCCTATTGCAAGAATATTTGAAAGGGAATATTCATCCAACTACAGATAGAGAGCTTCGGATGCTTTTTCAACAATATCCAGATTTACGAATCATGGTAGAAAAGTTGGAAAATGCTGATCATTTGCGTCAAGAACTAGAATACTATCGTGTGCACGTCAAAGATATCGAAAAAAGAGAATCTCGAGTACTCTCCAATATCATGACAAAAATTGAGAAACCATCTTTAAAGAAAACGACAAGTTATAAAAAATTACCACTATGGTATACAGCTGCTGCTTGTTTCATTGGATTAGCAATATTTGGTATTTGGACCATCAAAAGTAAAGATCACAATAACAATATTGATGTTACAAAATTAGCAGAAAACCTGCACCCTGGTGGAAACAAAGCAACACTTCATTTTTCTGACGGGAGCAGTTTAGGATTAGATCAAAGCCATAATGGAATCGTTATAGGCAGTAGTATCACCTATAATGATGGTTCCGTAGCCTTAGGTAGCTCGACGGATAAAAGACAGATGATGACCTTATCAACTCCGCGGGGAGGGCAATATGAGATTCAGTTGTCGGATGGTACAAAAGTATGGCTAAATGCATCTACAAGTCTAAAATACCCCGATAAATTTACAGAACAGCAACGTTTAGTGGAATTAGATGGTGAAGCCTTCTTTGAAGTAGCGAAATCGCAAGGTAGACCATTTATTGTTATTACTGCAAAGGAAAAAATAGAAGTTTTAGGAACTCATTTCAATGTCTATTCTTATCCAAATGAGAAAGAATCCAAAGTTTCTTTAAAAGAAGGTAAAGTTAAAGTTTCTGTTCCCACTGGAGAAGAGAAAGTACTTGCACCAGGCGAACAGGCAGTGGTCAATGGAGAAAACCTTCGTGTGCAACAAGTCTCTATAGATGAAAGTATCTCTTGGACAAATGATGAGTTTATGTTTAATAATGAACCTCTAGGTACAGTGCTGACACAGGTCGCAAGATGGTATGATATCGATATCGATATAGACCCTAGTCTTTCAAAAATTACGCTATGGGGATCCGTTTCCCGACTTGATACTTTTGATAAAGTGTTAAAAATTATAAAAATGACTGACGATAAAATTAAAATTCAAATCGAAGGGAGGAGGGTAAAGCTTATGAAATAATGATTACACTCAGAATCTAATATTTCGTAATCTTAAGTAGCTGAGGAAGGTGGTACTTCCCCAGCAATTGGTTCGAAAATTAAAAAATACTTGCTAACTATTTATTAAACTAACAAAACCAACCAAATGTAATGAAAAAGTATAAATACCTCATTATTATGAAAATGATTATTATGCTTCTTTTGTTTACCGTGGGACAGCTTCATGCAGGAAGTTTTGCTCAAACGGTACGTATTAAGAAGAAGAATAGTGCTATTGTTGACGTATTCCGTGAAATAAAAAAGCAGACTGGATATACAGTTCTTTGTAAATCGGAAATTATCAACAATACGCCTTCTGTAAGTGTAGATTTTGATAATGTAACGTTAGACCGTGCCCTTTCCGAGTTGCTAACTCCACGTGGACTGACTTATATTAAAGATGGAAAGTCTATTGTTGTTAAATCGGGTAAACCTGATTTTGATAACCAACAAACTATTAAGAATTCCAAAATCACAATCTTAAGCGAACAAAAATCGGTACATGGACAAGTAACAGACCAAAGTGGACAGGTGCTTTCTGGTGTCAGTGTTTCGATTAAAGGAACAAAAAATACTGTAGGAACCGACCAAAATGGCAATTTTTCGATTGTGGCATCACGAGGATCTATCTTACAGTTTAACTTTTTAGGTTATGAAAGAAAAGAAGTAGAAGTTGTTTCTGAGACCGTAAATGTGAGCCTGCAGTTTAGTCAAGCAAATTTAGAAGAGGTTGTTGTAACGGGGTATGGTACGTTTAAGAAATCAGATTATACTGGATCTGCTTCAACAATCCGTACTGAGCGCATGTCCGACGTGCCTGCTGTCGATTTTTCGACAATGCTTCAGGGAAATGCGCCTGGGGTGCAAGTTAATTCACTTTCCGGTCAGCCAGGTGGTGCTACTGATATCCGTATTAGAGGAATGGGATCTATTAATGCTTCTAGCAAACCTTTATTTGTCATCGACGGCGTTCCGGTAATGTCTAATGATATTTCATCAAGTAGTTCAAATAATGCTGGATTGGATGTCATGTCTACTTTGAGTAATGCCGATATTGAGCAGATTACAGTAATTAAAGATGCCGCAGCAGCTTCACTTTATGGATCACGTGCTGCTGGTGGAGTAATTTTGATTACGACAAAGTCTGGAAAAGCTGGAAAGCCAGTATTCTCATTTAAGGGTGCTTATGGTCTTTCAAGTCAAGCAACAGATTTCCGTGAGGTCATGGATGGTCCCCAACGACGCGAGATGCTTTTGGAAGGACTTCGAAACCGTGCTCGTTACATCGATAAGGTGGTCGATGATAACTTAATAGAAGAATATGCACAAGCGAACATCGATAAGTATGCACCTAAACCTTGGAGTGGTTGGACAGATTGGAAGAAAGAATTGTTTCGCCAAAATTCTCCTTTTAGAAATGCAGATCTTTCTGCTTCAGGAGGTGATGGTAAGCTCTCTTACTACACATCCATGGGGTATGTCAATCAAACAGGTTTGTCTTATCAATCTGGTTTTGAGCGTATAACAGGCCGTTTGAATGTTAAATATAAAATGAGCGATAAAATAGAACTTGGAGCTAATATTCTATACTCAAACATTGCTCAAGATGTGAATTCAGAGGGAGGAGCTTATACTTCACCGATCTATTCAACTCGTCATAAGATTACAGCTTCGGAGCCGGTGTACAATGAAGATGGTTCATTTTTCACAGATTTCTTTTCTAATGGACCGCGTAATCCTAAAGCAACTTCCTTGTATAATTACCGAAGAGAACAGGGTGATCGTTCTTTTAATACCGTATTTGCCAATTATAAGTTCTTTGATGGTTTAGTCTTTAATACAACTTTTAGTTTAGACCATACCAATACCAAATATAATTCTTGGTCAGATCCACGTACATCAGACGGTGAGAAAACAAATGGTTCTTTAACTACAAGTTTTACAGATTATAATCAGATCGTATGGCGGAATAGTTTAACTTATAATAAGACTTTTGCTAACAAACATCATTTGGATATATTGGGCGGATATGAGGTTAATAAATTTCGCAAAGATGGAATTGATGGTGCAAAAGATAATTTTCCTTCAGTAGATAAAGTTGTTCTTTCAAATGGTTCTGTAATTACAGATCTTTCTGGTTCCAATTCAGAATGGCGTTTGTTGTCTTACCTTTCCAGAGCAAACTATAATTATGATGATAAATATTTCTTTGGTGGTAGCGTTCGTATGGATGGTAGCTCTCGTATTCATCGTGATAGCCGTTGGGGGAAATTCTGGTCCTTATCAGGAGCATGGAAGTTTTCAAAAGAAAACTTTATGGAATCATTAGGTGACGTTGTAACTGACGGTAAGATTCGGGTGTCATATGGTACTAATGGTACTCTACCCAATACGTATTATACTTATATGGATTTGACCGGTTTTGGTTTTCCTTATCTTAATAATCCTGGTATAAGAGAAACTCAGATTGGAAACCCGGCTTTGCAATGGGAGAAACAAAATAATCTAAATATTGGATTAGATCTTCGTCTTTTTGATCGTTTAGGTGCTACCTTCGAATGGTACAGACGCCAGTCGTCAGATCTATTGAACGATATGCCTACGTCCTATACAACAGGTTTTTCTGCTTATCTAACCAATATTGGAGCACTTCGTAACTCAGGAATAGAAGTTGATTTGAATGCAGATATTTTAAGAGATTCTGAATTTAAATGGACTTCAAATCTAAATTTTGGAATGAATAGAAATAAGACCGTATCATTAGCAGATGGAAGTTCTGAGTTAAGGGACGGTACATTGATTCACCGTGTCGGCCAACCATGGTATAGCTATTATCTGATCGAATTTGCGGGGATAAGTAAGGAAACGGGTGTTCCACAATATTACATCAATGATCCAGCTAATCTAGATTCGAGAGATATCACAGAAGATTATACCAAAGCAAACAGAATTCTTTATAAAAGTGTTGATCCTAAGTTGATCGGTGGTTTTACTAATACCCTTCGTTATAAGATTTTTGATCTAAACTTTACATGGACATATTCTCTGGGTGGTTATTCATACGATAGCGGTGCAAGTAAAACAGAGCTTGCTGGAAAAACGGGTTATGATAATATTCCGCAATATTATGAACGCAGATGGCAAAAGCCAGGTGATGATACCGATATCGAGATGTTTATGGTTGGAAATACTTACGATATGAGCAGTGTAGCCAATACACGTCGTGTTCATTCAACAGATCATATCCGATTGAAAAACTTGACTTTCGGAGTATCTCTTCCGCAACACATTGCACGTCGTCTTAAAGTGAGTAATATCAGAGCATATTGTTCAGGAGTCAATCTTTTGACTTTTGCAGCTTATAATAATTATGATCCTGAGGTACCTGTAAATGGTACAGTATATTTTGAATCCCCAAAACTGAAGACGGTTACTTTTGGTTTGGATATTAAATTCTAAAAAAAGACTATGAAACTTATATTATCAACGGTTCTGATATCTTGTACTTTGTTAGTTGGATGTGGGGACCAATGGCTGGAGAAATCCCAGCCAAGTACTTCTACAGAAAGTTCTGAAGCAATTAAATCTGCCCGAGAAGCTCAATATGCTTTAAATGGCATTTACGATATTCTACGTGGTTCTGAATATTATGGAGCTCGTATGACTTATTATGGCGATGTAACTGGAGAAGATATGTTGTCGAACGGTGACACAAAACGTGCGGCAAAATATTATCTTTTTGATTTTAACAAGGACAATACTCCTTCATCACTGTGGTATCAGCCTTATCGTGTTTTAAGAAATGCGAATGGTGTTTTGGCCTTCGTTAATGGAGCTGAGAAAGAACAATTGACCGATGAACTCAATGACATAAAAGGACAGGCATTAACACTTCGCGCGTTGGCACATTTTGATTTAGTTAAAGTGTTTGGAGATCCTTATACAAAAAACAACGGGGCCTCACTAGGGGTACCGATTGAAATAGAAAAACATAATTCAACTAATAAACCTGCACGTAATTCAGTAAAAGAAGTCTATACACAGATTGTAGATGATTTGGAAAATGCTGTAACCTTATTGAGTACTGCGAAAAAAAATGGCAAATTTAATAAATTTGGTGCACAGCAATTATTAGCAAGAGCTTATCTTTATATGGGCGAAAATTCCAAAGCTTTAACTGCCGCGATGCAATTGATCAAGGAAGCGGAAACAACCCAGAGCTCGACTAAAGGTCAATATCTGTTATGGACAAATAGTGAATACGCTTCTGTTTGGTCAAAGGATTTTACAAATGAAGTTTTGTTTCAGCTATCTATTGTAAAGACTGAAAACGGTCCTGGAAAAGAAGGAATAGGGTACCTATTGTGGAGAAATGGATATAATGACATTATTTTATCGGACGATTACATGAAATTAATCAAAGATGACTCCAATGATGTCCGCCATAAGGTCATTACAAAATATACCAGTAAACAGGTTGACTATTATTATTTGAACAAATATCCAGGAAATACTGCTGATGGTGAAAATCCTGAATTTGCAGATGTTCCTGTTCTTCGTCTTTCGGAGGGATATTTAATTGCAGCTGAAGCAGCAGTTAAAATAAACGACAATGCAAATGCTTTGAAGTATCTTAATGCTATAGTTTCTCGTGCTAATCCTGCAAAATCTGTTTCTGGTGTCGTTACTCTAGAACGAGTTATGGAAGAGCGCCGTCGTGAACTTGTAGGTGAGGGGCATAGACTATTTGATGCATTACGCAACAATATGCGCATAGAACGTAAAGGTAGTGCTCATAATTCGCCATCACTAAGACTGGAAACCAAATCGTTTGATCGCACATTTTTCAAAACGTTAATGGCGATTCCACGAATTGAGATTGATGCGAATAAAAATATCGTTCAGAACGACGGTTATTAATATATATTATGATGTATAATAGCATTAAATTTTTTTTAAAAACGAGTTATACTGATCCTAGGAGGATCAGTATAACTTGTGCTTTGACAGCGGTATTTATTCTTTTTCAGATTGCCGATACACATAGTCAAACGACATTGGGAAATAACGATGGCCCCTATTTCTTTTATGAAAATGGAGGAACGAAGCTTGTGCGTGTCGAGAATGGTGATATTCGAAGTGAAGTGCCGGTCAATTCATCATTTAAAGTAATGACAGAAGATGGTGAACATCAATTTGAAATAAAGCTACACCCGCATAATACACCTAGCTGGAATTCTCCAAAAAGTAATAAGATGCTTGTTTTGTCAGACCCTCACGGCGATTTTCAATCTTTTTATGCTATTCTAAAAGCGCAGAAAGTAATAGGAAGTAATTATCAATGGACTTTTGGAAAAAATAACCTTGTCATTATCGGAGATGTATTTGATCGCGGTAAAGACGTATTACCCATCTTTTGGTTAATCTATAAATTGGAAAACGAGACTGAAAAAGCTGGCGGTAAGGTGCACTTCCTTTTGGGCAATCATGAAGAAATGATCTTACGAGGTAATTATAAATACACCCAAGATAAGTATAAAATGCTTGCTGACGCTATTGGAAAAGATTATCGTGATTTCTGGTCATTAGATACTGAATTAGGAAAATGGCTACAAAGTAAAAATACGTTGGAGAAGATAGGGGATCATCTTTTTGTACATGCAGGACTTAGTCATACCATGCTAGATCCACAATGGACAATACCTGCAGTAAATGATTCTGTTCGTTTTTATTTGTTTCAAACCAAAGAAGAGAGACATAAGTCGCGTGCAGGTACTTTTCTATTTGGTAGTGAAGGACCTTTGTGGTATCGCGGCATGGTTCGTCAAGAAGAAAAGTATCACCCTTTAAGCGAAGCAGATTTAGAAAAAATACTGCAGATTTACAATGCAAAAAGAATATATCTTGGACATACAATTTTTCCAGAAGTTACCTCTTTTTATAAAGGTCGCGTTGTTGCTGTAAATGTGAATAATGAAGCAAATAGATTAGGAGGCAAAAGTCGTGGATTACTTATTGAAGGAAATAAGACGAGCATCATTTATGATGATGTAAAGAAGAATAAGAGATTAGCACAATAAAGTACTATTGTTTTATAATTGAATTTTTAGGCTGGGACTTTCCCAGCCTATTTGTTAAAATTTATTTTTGACCTAATAACAGACGAACCTGAGAGCCCCATCCGCCGATCACCATATCAGCTATTCCATCAGCATTGACATCGCCAACTGCAATACCCCAGCTTCTACCACGTGTAATTTCAGGGATTGTTTTGTCAGTAACAAAAGAAAAGTGACCCTTTCCATCGTTTCTTAAAGCTTGCACTTGCATCTCTTCAAAAGGAGGAATCTTGATTGCACTCAGTATAATGTCTAAGTGTCCGTCATGATCAAAATCAATTGCAGTAGCCGCATACGTAGAAAATGTCTGTTCTGGCATTCTAGATTCTGTTTCATCTACAAAACGACGGTCGCCCTGATTTATAAACAATCGGGCTCTGGGATCTTTATCTTTTGCGCCCCCATTACTTGTTAGATTGGCGAAAAGTATATCGGGTTTCCCATCGCCATTTGCATCAAATACAATCACCTCGCGCGTGTGTAAGGGGACCATGAGCGGTAATCCTGCGGTATGTTCTATGAAATTTCCTTTTCCATCATTAAATAATAAACGATTTGGCGGAGTTTCGTTACCAATAATCATATCCATGTGACCATCTGCATCCAAATCTGCAAATTTGACGGATTGAGTTTGATCTTCAACCTGTGGAAGTGAAATTGAAGTATGGTCTAAAAAATAACCAGGTCGTTTAGCATCATTTATCCATAAAAAATTTTGTGGTGATTTACCCGAATTGCCGATAACAATATCCATAAGGCCATCTCCGTTGACATCTGCTATGTCTAGGCCGTTAGCTTCGCTTTTGCCTAATAGCCGATCGGATACATCGATAAATGTGCCATCACCTTTACCTAGATAATACTCATGGTTCTGATCATCCTCAGCCACAAAAATAAGGTCTATAAAACCATCTTTATTAAAATCTGCCGCTCTTACATGCTCGGTATCATGCGGTTTATTAGCAAAAACACCTTTCTTCCAAGAAAACTTACCACTTCCATCATTAAGGTATAATCTGTTGGGTTCAGATTCTAGAGCCAGTACAAGATCAAGATCTCCATCAGCATCAACATCGATAAGGATTACATCCAAAGCATGGGCTTTTGCATCTTGTGGAATATTTGTTAACGTCACATCATTAAAATATTTCTGTTGAGCCACACTGCATTGCGTAGACCCAAACAATAAGCATATGCTCATATAACTTAGTGACTGTTGGATGTAATTTTTCATAATCATTTTGTTTACAAGATGTTAATATATAAATAATTATTCATTTTTAATGAAAGGTTTTTAAATTTTCTTGATAAGAACAAACAATTTTATGAGGTATTGTTTTTTACTTTTAATAACCGCAATGAAATATAAAGACTGATTATATGGATATCCATAGCAATTAAGTTCATTTTATTCTATTTTTGTTATATATGCGTGAAATGGAATTTGTAACAACAGGAGATGGTTCAAAAACACTGTTTAATGAACAAATAGGAGAGTGCTACCACTCCAAACATGGAGCTGTTCAAGAAAGTAAACATGTTTTTATTCAGACAGGACTTGATTATTACATTCAGAAACACTCCTTAAAGGATATCACTATTTTGGAAGTAGGTTTTGGAACAGGCTTAAACTTTACGCAAACGCTCGCTTATACATCTGGTAAAGAAATTTCGGTAGATTATGTAGGTATAGAAGGCTATCCATTGTTACTGGAGGTTATTCAGCAAATTGGTTATGATGCATTCGTTTCTGAAGAAAACTGGAATAATTATATATCAGGATATAAACAAGCTCTAAATGAAACTACGCAAATTGATTCAAATACGAATTTATATATCGATCATACCTTATTGATGGATTTTGGTTCAGATAAAACTTTTGATTTGGTATACTTTGATGCCTTTGCTGCTATTCATCAACCCGAAATGTGGTCAGATGAGGCTTTGGCCCATGTTGCAAAATTTGTAAAACCAGGAGGTGTATTTGTTACCTATGCTATTACCGGCAATCTCAAAAGAAGCATGAAAGCACTAGGATTTACGATCGAAAAAGCACCGGGAGCACCAGGGAAGAGAGAGATGTTACGGGCGACAAAGGTTTAAGGCAATGATTCATAATAGTAGGTTGTGAATATGAAAGTTACAACAATATGATTATAAAGACAATTCTTAAAAAATAGGATTTAGCTAAAGTTTTTTAAGCTCAAAAGTTATAGGTTTGTGAGTTGGGCGATTCGGTGCAGTTACGCCCAGATAGGAAGATGTTTTCCGTATTCTTCTTTCATTTTGTCCTTGGGGTCTCGATCATTTCAAGTCAAGAATATGGACCAAGTAACTGTCGTGACCATTTTATGGTTTGGAGACAATTAAGAGTCAGACTACTTTGAAATGAATAAGAAGGATATGTAGTATTTGCCGTAGTTATACTAGAGAACACGCTATGGAGGCTATGAGTTACGCTTCATTTTAGAGTTATTGCAAAATAAGAGCGTGGTTTCGCATTATGGCGGAAGGCTTTCAACAAAGGAAAAAACGATTCCGCCACAGGGGGAAATGAAACAGACAGGTGGCGAAACGAGTTTGCCACGTAAGGAAATGGCAGGGATAGGCGACGACAGGATTTTGTCACTTGGGGAAATGATGCATGCAACCTACGACAAGATTCTATAACCTGTGAAATGATGCAGTCATAGGACAAAACGATTCTGCTACGTGGGGAAATGAAACATACAGTGGTCAATACGATTCCGCCACGTGCGGAAATGTCATATACTGGCGACGAAATGAGGCCGCCATAGTGCGAAATCGATGAAAAATTGCCCTTTCTCTTCTCGCTGAAGTTATTAACCAACAGTCAGAACTGTTAGCTCCTTTCTGAAATTAGACAACACGTTATAATTACTAAAAATAAAAACGGATGCTGGTTTGAACCAACATCCGTCTCTTATAAATATTTTGGTCAGAATTAGTGACCTTGAGTACCATCTACACCGTGAGAGTGACCATGAGATAACTCTTCTTCAGTTGCAGGACGTACATTTAAAATTTCGATTTCGAAATGTAATGATTTACCAGCCATTGGGTGGTTTAAGTCTGCAACTACAACTTCAGGAGTTACTTCTACAACTACTGCACGGAATTGGTTACCTTGGTTATCTTGTAAAGGGATAACTTCACCTACTGGAGGTAGACCAGTTTCTTTGAACATATCTGCTGGTAATTGGGCAACAGCACGCTCGTCTTTTTCGCCATAAGCATCTTCTGCAGATAATTCAAATGCAGTAGTGTCACCAACATTTAAGCCAGCGATGTTTTCTTCAAATTTAGGAAGCATCATGCCTACACCGTATAAGAAGTCTAAAGGATTTTCTGTTGTTGTTTCTTCTACGAATACTTTTTCGCCGTTTTCGATTGTGTGAAGTTTGTAAGTTAACGCTACTACGTCATTAGTTACTATTGCCATTTGTTTTGATTTTTGGGATATCCCCCGTTATTATTCTATTATTTTTATAAGTTCTGCAATTGTATTCTGTGGCAGACTGCATGTTTTATTTCGACAAAGGTATGCTTTTGAATTTAAACCCTGTCTATTTAATAACAATGGCAGACTGCTTTTTGTTCCACCCAATACAATTTTATTCGGAATGTAATAATGATCTAGCTCCTTACGAAATGCATGTGCATCTTCTCCAGTTAGCGCAATCTCATTGCAACCATATAATTCTTCTAACAATAATATTGCCCAATTTGAATATGCAGAACCATATGTCTTGATTTGTGGGAATACATTGGCAAATAACTGATCTGAAATTGCTATATACTCCTCATTATCAGTTAGTAGTCCTATTTTTTTTAATTGATGACAAATTGCTGATGTAGATGACGGAATGACATTATCCATGACTTCGCTTTTTCGTGCAATTAATTTTTCTGCGCTCGATGCACTGTAGTAAAACGTTTTTTCGTAGCTATCATAAAATAATTCGATTGTTTTATCGAGTAATGAGGTTGCTATTTGTAACCATTTTTCTTCAAAAGTAGCTTCATAAAGTGCTGTAAATGCAGTGATCGTAAAAGCGTAATCATCTAAAAAACCGGGGATACTGCGATTTGAATCTTGTGGCTGATGTAACATACTGAAATCGTCGGCAATCAGTTCATTTTTCAAAAATTCCGCATTCTGTAAAGCCAGCTCTAGGTATTCCTTTTTATCAAAGATGCGGTATGCATCAATCAGTCCCTTTAGCAGTAATGCGTTCCATGTTGCTAATTGTTTGTGATCAAGTCCAGGATGAATACGATTTTTTCTGTAGTCAAATAGTTTCTTCTTTATTGACTGTAGATAAATTTCCCATTCTTCTGTACTGTAGCCAGCTTCCTTAGCCATTTCATCAGCATCAATGTCACAAATCAATATATTAGTTTTTTCTTCTTCCCAGTTACCTTCAACAGTAATGTTGTAATAAGCGATAAATAAATCAGCATCTTCACCTAGTACCGTTTTAATCTCAGCTATATCGAATGTGTAGAATTTTCCCTCGACGCCTTCACTATCGGCATCTAAAGCTGCATAAAAGCCATTGTTTGGAGCTAACATCTCGCGTTGCGCCCATGCAATTGTCTCCTCAACGACACGTTTATATAAAGGATGGGGTTGCTGTTGATAAGCTTCTGCATATAGGGAAATGAGTTGGCCATTGTCGTACAGCATTTTTTCAAAATGTGGGACATGCCATTCACTATCGACTGAATAGCGCGTAAAGCCACCTCCGATGTGGTCGTAGATACCTCCAGAAGCAATTTTTTGGAGCGTAAAATGAACATGGCTTAGTGTTTCAGTATCCTGCGCTAAAACAGCGTAACGCAATAAGAATAACCAGTTGTTAGGAAGCGGAAATTTTGGACTGCGATGATAACCACCGTCTCTTGGATCAAATAATTCTTTCCAAGGTTTTATAATATCGTTTAAATCGTCAAACTTATATTGCTCCGGTATTGCATTAATAGGTAATCGCTCACTCTGTTGAATGCCTTTTGTCAATTTGTCAGCATATTCCATTGCTACAGCAGGTTGTTCTTCCCACATGCGGGCAATCTGAATTAAAATATTCTGCCAATCATGAGCTTTGAAATAAGTACCACCGTATATGGGTCTACCGTCAGGTAAACAGATGCAGTTTAATGGCCATCCACCAGCATTTGTCATCAACTGTACCGCAGTCATATAGACCTGATCAATATCTGGACGCTCTTCTCTGTCTATTTTGATCGGAACATAAAACTTATTCATGGTCTGTGCGATCACATCATTTTCAAAGCTTTCGCGTTCCATCACATGACACCAGTGACAGGCAGAGTAGCCGATACTGATGATGATCAATTTATTTTCTTCCTGTGCTTTCTTTAATGCTTCTTCCCCCCATGGCATCCAGTGAACGGGATTGTGCGCATGTTGTTTCAGATATGGAGAATTTTCAAATTGCAATTGATTTGCCATAACCCGAAGGTACAAAAATGAATTATACTATGGTATTTAAAAGCGTAGCAGTATTGGATGTTAGGGTATTAAAATCAAAACCTTCATCAAGAATCAGATGTACAACTTGCGATGTTGATAAAGGGACAGATTCATTACTCACATATTCAATAAAATCTGATAAACCAGGGTTATGGCCAAATATAAATAGTGTATGAATATGTGGTGGAACTTGATTAATTAGTTTTAGAATATCCAAATAAGTAGCCTCATATAGCTGATCTTCTTTAATTAAAGCAATCTGAGGATATTTAATTGCTTTAATGAATATCTCTGCTGTTTCAGATGCTCTAATTGCAGAAGAGGAAATACAGAGCGTAGTAGAATCCGCTTGCATCTGTAGAGCAAGCTGATGAGAAACACGTTGTGCTCTTTCTATGCCTTTGTCTAATAATATACGGTCAAAATCTTTCTTAGAAAATGACTGTTCAGCCTTGGCATGACGGACGATATAGAGATTTTTAGACATATTCTGAAGTTATCCATATAAATATAAATAAAATCGATTTATTTATTTCAAAGATTAGGAAAGTTTAACATTAAATTAATGGTGTTTTTGCTTTAACAATTATTTGTAAGATAATGGTATTTGTATCCCGAAATCATTCAAGGAAGAAATTGTCCAATTTCTGGCCCTGATTATGTATCATTAATTATAGGTGTTTACTTTCATTGTATTTCAAATTCTATTTAAAATGTAGTATGGATATTAAAATGTTACAAAAGTTGGTAGAATTAAACCTTCAGTTTTCAAATCAGTATCGTTAATCCATTTTTCTGGACATACTATTATTTTATTTGGATTTTCATTTAGCCAAGAAGCCCACCAGCTGAAACTACTATTGGCAATTATATTGTGATGACATAGGCTCATGAGTTGCATATCTCTAAAACTATCTTTACCTGTATTCCAATCTACAAATTTTGTATTTAATCCACTAAAATTTACTCTACACCACTCTATATCATTCGAAAAAAATACAAATAGAGGATCTTGTAAATTTTCTTGCATAAATTTGATTGCTTTTTGGTAGTAGACTAAATCACATATTCCAAGAAATGATGGTTCATTAAGGTAATCGCCTCTGCGAATATGAATAGAAACCGTAATTTGATTTTTAATGTTTTCCACTAGCTGAATGTTATTATTTTCTATTATTGGAGGAAATCGAAAATCTTTCCTTAACTGATCTTCAACGGATTTTATGTAGTCGATATGTTGCCAGTAGCCCCAAAAATATCGTTTTTTATTTTCTTTGAAGAGATTGGGTTGATAAGAAAAAAAAGGAGTTTCTTCAAGGTAAGCATTTTTAGAACCATTAAGCCTTTTTAATTTTCTCCAAATCCATTTTCTACTATAAGGTTGGTATAAGTTGAGGTGAAAAGAAGTCGCCATTTCTAACTTGACTGGAAAAATATCTTCCAATTCAAAACCATTATGTAAAGAGTAGGTCTCAAAATCTTTTAGATCTGCTTTTACAGTTTTAAAATGCTGTTGTAAGTTAATATAGAATGCATATTGAAACATTTGATTTCCAAGCCCTCCTAGAAATTTGACGATTTTCATAATTTAATCTTTGATGTTCCCAAAATTGATTTTAAAGATCTTTTAAATGTTTTTCGAATTTGTTTAGCTGTTACAATTCGCCATTCAAAAAGAGGAAAACGAAATAAAAAAAGTATTGATTTAACATGACCTTTTTGTAAAACTAAGTTATACCATCTTTCAAAGAGGGCTATATTGAAGCTAGTTTTATCATAAATTAAGAACTGATTGTTATTGTTTTTTAAAATGCAAAGCAATTTAAAATACTTTTCAAGTGGAAATGTAGCATCTTTAAAATTATTCAAAATCATCTGAATATCTTCATCATTTGACTGAACTCCGAGTTCAAGGAGTTGCTTTCTTTTTAATTTCAGAAGTGCTTCATCAAGTTCTTTACGTTTTTTTATAGAAATATTCGTGTCATGTATCCGGTATTCTACAAGATACTCTGTAAGATTTTCAATTGGATATAGCGTAGATATTCTATAAAAAAGGTCATAATCTTCTATTAAAGAGTCTCCTTGATACCCATTTACCTCTCTAAATACTTTGGTCTTAATCATTGCTGAAGAATGTACTATAGTATTTTCAAAAAACAATGTCACTCGAATTTTATTTATTTCAGAGAAAACATCTAATTTTTCTCCAGTACGTATGCCTTTCTCATTAATAATTAATGCTCTGCTGCCAATAACTGCTAATGCCGAATTATTTTGAAAGGCTTGTAATTGAGTCATTAGACGATTGGGAAGAGCGATGTCGTCACTATCCAAAATTGCAATATAGTATCCATTAGCTTCTTTTAATGCTATGTTTCTACTATAAATAAGTCCTCTATTTCTATCATTTTCAATGATACGAATTCTTTCATCATTAAATGAATGTGCTATAAGACTCGTATTGTCTGTAGAACCGTCATTTATAATTAAGAGTTCAAAGTTTTTAAAAGTTTGGTTTAATACACTTTTTATTGATTCTGAAATGTACTTTGAAGCATTATAGGCTGTCATTAAAACGGTTACTTCAATTTTATTTTCCATTTTTAGTTAAACTATAATTTTTAGTTATCTCATTTTTGTAAATAGACTCAAATATCTGTTTAACCATCTGTGAAGATTAAGATATTTCTTATGTCAAACTTTTTAAGTAAAGTTTACTTCTCTTAAACAAACTGATCGGCAGCTTTAATGTGGGTTGTGGAACGGTATGATTCATTGACAAGATAAATTCATCGATATTTTTTGCTTTGATATAATCAAGTTTTAACCAACTACAGTCTGGTAAGGGATGAAAATCCAAGTATCCCTTGTAGTTCTCTGAATTTAAATTATTCCAACTTTCATAAAAAAGTTTCGTGTCGAAATCATTAACATGGCCCCAATTACCTATTTTTTGCTGAATTTCTTCTGAATCTCTTGCCCAAGATTGATGGATGACATAATAGTCTAATGTATACACTTTTTGATTCAAAGTCGCGCGTGCCTTTGAATAATTTGGACTATTAGTAATCAAATTACAGAGTTCATTGTAGGGATTAATTACATAAAATCCTTCTGATGTTTTCTTAAATAGTACAATTAATTTGACTCTAAATGTAATTGGCGTTCTAGAAGGATTTTTTAAAAGATGATTATTTTTGCGTAAAAAAGTTGACAATTTTGAGAAATTATAAAGATATTCATCACTGTCAACTTGTATATGCCAGCCTCCTGTGCCAAGATATTTAGCTAACATGTTACGTTGTCTCGTTTCAGATTCTAATGGAGGATTGTTTGGAACATAGAAGCTATCACTGTAAAATTGGATTTTATTATCGACATCTAATAATTTTATTTCGACAAATATTTGTTCTGGTAGTTCAAAACTATTGCCAGTCCATGTCTTTAGATCTATATCGTAGCTAATCACAATTATATCTGCATGTTCATATACCTCCTTAAGAGAGGTTAATATATATCTATAATCATACGATAAGAGATATCCTATTTTAATTCTTGTGTCCATTAAAATTTTCCTTCTATTTCTTTAATTCTGTTAAATAACTCGTCTTTTGAAAATGGCTTTAGACTATCTTCAGAATTATCTTGTAGTTTTTTCCATAGATTTTTATTTGTGTATAGTTGAATAATCTTCTCAGCAAATTCTTTTGCATCCTCAGCTAGCAAGACGTTCTTGTTATCAATAAGCTCCATTCCTTCTGCCCCAATTTTACTTGTGACAACTGGAAGATAGTATTCAAAAGCTTGTCCTATTTTACCTTTGACGCCAGCACCGTAGCGAAGTGGTGCGATCATAATTCTATTATTTAAGAATTGTGAAGTAACATCTGGAACATATCCATGGAAAATAACTTTTGGATGCGATCTGGTAATTTTTAAATTTACATCACCAAGGATATTGAGTACTATTTCTGGATGTGTTTGCCAAACAACTGGCATAATCTCATCAACCATAAATTGTACAGAATCTATATTTGGATGGTGATGTGAACCAATAAATAGCAGGCCGCTTCTGTCTTCAAATATGGGAATGTTTTCGATATTTACTTTTGGGTAATGAATATTTGAAATAATAACCATCTTTTCATTCGAACAGAATTTTTCCATGTACTTACCTTCCTCTTTAGAAATTGGTATGACTATATCTGCGGTTCTTGAAGCTATAGTTTCATTTTTTAATGCATTTTTATATGCTTTTTTTAATGAGGTGTTTTTCTCATTGTTTTGCAATGCTCTTTGAAAACGTAGATGACTAATGTCTACCATGTCATAAATGAGTATTTTTGGTTTTAAAATACTAGAAATCTGTTTATAGTATTTCTTAAAAACATCTGCTGTATAAAACCAGCAAATTTCAGTGTTTTCTGAAAATTTTCTAAGAAATTTTATAAGATCTCTATTCGGCAAGTATTCGTAAAAAGTACACACACCTAGTTTTTGAAAATATTCTAAGTAAGAATTAGTAATTCGGTTTTTTGGACTGATCAAAGTAACATGATAATTAAGGTTTTTATATGCCTTTATAATTTCTGTAAGTCTTAATTCTCCTGAGTTATTATCATATGCGGGAAGTTTGTTATAAAAGAAAATTATACTTTTGTTTTCACATATTTCTATTAATCTCTGATCAGTAGTTTCTGCTTGAATTTTATTGATTTCTACTTCCCACTTTTGTTTAAATAATTTTAGATTTTTCTCAAAAAGTTCTTGTTTTTTTGTTAGTGTCTCTTCTTTTTTTGCATTGTAACTAACTCCATTAAAATGTACAATTTGTGAAAAGGGAGTATAATAGATATCTTTATCTTGGCGATATTTAAGGTCGAAGCAAAGATCTGTTTCTTCAAAATAAGCTGGAGCAAACTGTGTGTCAAACGTATTGAGTTCATTATTGTCTTTATGCTTTTTAAACAAAATACTACATCCAGAGCAATAATCCACTTGATATATATAATTTACTTCCGGATAATAATGTTCTTTTTTAACAATTTGGCTAATGGTACAATCTTTCGTAAAAACACAACCTGCCTCTTGAAGGCTTCCATCTGCATTTAGTAATTTTGATCCTACAGCACCAACGTTATCATATGTTTTAAAAACGTAGTATAATTCATCTAAAAAACCTTTAGAAACAACTGTATCATTATTAAGTAGATAAATGTATTCGCCATTTGCGACATTTATAGCGTTGTTGACACTTTTGAGAAAACCAATATTTTCAACGTTATTTATGATTTTAATATTTTGTATAAATGAGAAATCAAATATTTCACTACTGTTATCATTGACAAGAATAATCTCAAAACTTACATCAGGTAAGTTTTCCAAAATTGATTTCAAACATTCCCAGGTATACTTCTGTTGATTATAATAAGGAATTATGATAGAGACTATCGGTTTATCATAAATAGGAAAAACAATTTCTTTGCAAAAAGGTTTTGAGGGAATTTCAGTTATAAATCTTTGATCTTTTATAAGCTCTTTAATGTATTGTTGTTTGTTGATCCAGTATTTTATGGTTTTTCTAAGTCCCATGAAGTTTGTTTTATTTGAATATTTTTGTGTTTAAAATATGAAGTCTTGTACTATATTTAGTAATTAAACGAACATTATCTTTTTTATGTTACAATATTAATGTTAATTAATGTAAATAGTAATTTTGATCAGAAATTTATACTCTCATCATGCGTAATTCTTCAAAAGGTAAATAACAAACAAAATTAAATTGTTTATTTTTGGCTAGATTAAAAAAGTGAATTATTGGTGTGATGAGTATTCGTAAAAAAAAGCTTATTCTGGGAATGCCTAGAACTTTTAGTACTTACAAGGTTATTATTGATAGGTTGGAACAATTAGGCTATGAGGTAATCGATATAAGCTATGATAACGATTTTTTTAAGTATAAAAATGTATGGGATCGTTTTATTAATCTTATTCGGAAAATATTCTTAAATGATAAAGGTTATAAAAGTAAATTAAGGTTCGAATCCTTAGGCTCCTCCATATTAAATAAATTGAAACAAATAGATGGTAAAGCTGACTATTGCTTATTAATTCGGGCTGATATTTATCCAAGAAATGTTATAAAAGAAATATCATTGAAATCCAATAAAACTATAGCATATCAATGGGATGGGGTAGATAGATTTCCTGCAATTAAAGAATTAATAGATTTATTTGATCGTTTTTATATCTTTGATAAGAAGGATGCTAATTTAATTGATGAAAATTATTTAGAAACCACAAATTTTTATTTTAATCATCTCTACGATAAAAAGGTTACTCCTAAAATCAATACTTTTTTTTTCGTTGGGAGTTTTATAAGAAGTCGATGGGACGAAATTAGGGCCACCTCCAACTTGATAGTTCAAAATTTAGGAATTCCTAATTTTATTTTATATACTAATGATGAGACAATTATAAATAAAAATAGTTGTGAAGGTATTTCTTTTATAACAACTCCTATAAGTTATGAAGAGACTATTAAGCTAACATTGGAACATCATATTTTAGTAGATTTTTTAACGAAGGTACATGCAGGTCTATCGTTTAGGATTTTTGAAGCAATTGGTTACAAAAAAAAGTTAATAACTAATAATCCTGACGTTAAGAATTATGACTTTTATCATCCTGATAATATTTACATTTTGGGAGAGGAAAACCGTACAATTAATGATTTTGTTAAATCTCCCTATTTTGATATTGAGAAAGAAATAATTTCCAAGTATAATTTTGATAATTGGATTAAAAATATACTTGAAAATTAACCTTTTTTAAATCGCTTATTACGAGTATTCTTCTATTTTAAGAATTCTCAATTGTTTTTACATCATGTAAATATTGGCCTATACCGATTTGACATGAAAAGGAGCTTGAGCTAAGTGTCTCCTGCATAATTGTGTCATTTTCTAAAAGCTTATCTCGACTAGCAAAAGGATGCCAGATATGGTAAGTGATGCCTCCGAATTTTATAAACTGTTTTCTAAGATTCATCTTTAAAAAACGAATTACTAACTCCTCGTCTTCTCTACCCCAGCCACTAATTTTCTCATTGTATCCATTAACTTTAACAAAGTCATCTTTCCAAAAGGCCATATTACAACCTTTTGTATATGAACTATATTTACCACTTACTTTATAACGACTAGATAGAAAACGCATTAAGAAACGATTTCTAATTCTATTTAGAGATTCTGTAGATATTCTATTTAGTTCTTTAACTGAAGGAACAATAGATGACGATAATATTCTTTTTGAGTTTAGTTCTGTGATCATGGCACGACTGCCTGTAACAAAATGTTCTTTCTTAGCGAGGTAAAGATGATCTGTTATAAAATATGGGTGCATGATAATATCTCCATCTATTTGAACGATATAATTTCCCTCTGCTTGAGAGATTGCTTTGTTGCGAATTTGGGAGAGTCTAAAACCATTGTCTTCATGCCAGACATGTTTTATTTGAATTTTACTTTGGGCAATAAAATTACGAACGACTTCCGTTGTTTCGAAGCTCGATCCATCATCGGCAATTATAATTTCAAACGGTTTAGTTACAAGATTTAAAGCACTTGATAGGCATAGGTGTAATGCCTGAGGCCAATTATAGGTTGAAATTATTAAACTGATTTTAGGATCCATACTATGTGCATTGTTACCTCATTTTTTTATATATAACGAGATGTGTCTTCTTTATGTTACAAAAATAGTGTTAATTAATTTAAAATCTACTTTTAACCGAAAAATGACAGATTTGCTTTAAATCCAAAAATTTGGTTTAAAATTTTTGTTTGGATTTTCTAATTTAATCGTATCTTTTAATATACATGCTGAGAGATTCTTGTAGTTTGTATTATTATTAAATGATACTGTTATAAATGGATTTCTCGCTAAATCATTTGTCTTTTAAATCTTCTAAAGTTTGTATAATGCGATTAAATTCTGTTAAATAACGGGAAACTATTCAGTCTTAATTCAAAAATATTCAAAAATCTATTTTTGAATGGATAACGGATCCTCTTTGATAGCCATAATCTGGATTTTCCAAAGGATGTATTGCATAAGCAATAACTTATAAAATTCAGAGATTATTGATTAAAAATAATTCAATCTTCCGAAATTTAGAGATTAAAGAGCATTTTTTAAAAGAATTTTGAAAGCTAAAATTAATTAAGTTGACGGTTTTATATGTTGTAGCAGGATGATCAACTAATTCTAATTTACTGTTCTTTGAACCTCCAAAAAAACATCATGACCAAGCTTCGCAAAATGTACTGCAGATTCAAAATGCCATTTCTCACCTCCGCCCTACGTTTCTATCGAATTAAAAAAACCTATTCTCATTTACTAATTTTTTTGTAAAGGTTCATCCATTGAGCAGCCAATACATCATCATTGAACTGTTGTGCATACGCTAATCCTTTTTGACTCATGATCTCCTGTCGTTCCGGTGAATTCAAAATACAATCTATACTTAAGGAAAGTTGATTTATATCATTCGGATCAATATAGTGGGAGAATGGTCCTCCAGCTTCAGGAAAAACGCCGGAATTTGTTGAGATGACAGGCGTTCCACTATATAATGCTTCAATGATAGGTATTCCAAATCCTTCGAAAATGGAAGGGTAAACAAATATTTTAGCAATACTATAGAGGATCGATAATTCATTCATTGTCAATCCTTGTAAAAAGATTATGCGATTTTCCATATTATGAGCCGCAACGTACGATTTTATTTCCTTAGCATAAGCAGTCAGTTTACCAACTATAACCAAAGGAATATCTTTATCTTTAATTGCCTGGACAATTGAAAATGCATTTTTACGAGGCTCGATAGTACCTACATTCAATATGAATTCGTGGGGAAGACCCAACTTCTTAATTAAGGTTTGCTTTTCCTCTTCCGATTTGACAGATTTAAATGATTCATGACATCCTTGATAGATAACCTTGATCCTTTCTTCTGGAATATGAAAAAACTCGATGATATCTAATTTAGTCTGTTCGCTGATTGCCACAATTTGATCTGCATGCTCGCAGGCATATTTAAATTTCTTATGGTAAAGCGTACGGTCAATCTTTTTATAAAGTTCTGGATAACGAATGAAAATCAAATCATGGATAGTCACGACCGATTTAATCGATGTCTTATCCAAACCTATAGGGATCTCTCCAGAAAGACCATGATAGATATCAATCTGGTCATGTTCAAGATCCTTAACGATACGGTTAGAACGCCAATTACTGGGTAAGATACGATTAATAAAACCAGAAGGACGTTTAATAATACGATCTGGAACTAGATTATTATAGTGAGATTTTCCAGTTTGTGGTGTGTAAAGGAGGTATTCTATCTCAGGATTATTTGCACGTAATATGCGAATTAAATCACGGCTGTAGTTCCCTAGCCCTGTGTGATTATTAAAAAATCGCTTTGCATCAAATCCTATTCTTAACATTTTTGTACTTCTATATAGTCTTATTTTAGATATTACTCAAAAAGGGTAACAGTACTATTCGATTATCTGTAAATTCAAATTTAGATAATTTGTTTTATTTTGTTAATAATCATTTCCGAAGAGACTAAATCAATTGCTTCCTTACCATCACAATCACAGGGCTTATTCCCATATATTGAATTTGGTCTATTCGGATGTTCTACCTGAACACAATCTTCTATGGATTGTCCATAACCAAGAAATCCCGCAAAAGGGTGGGTAGCACCCCACACGGACAAGCAACGAACACCCATTAAAGAAGCCATATGCATACCTGAAGAATCCATACTGATCATTAAGTCTAAATTAGAAATAATTGCAAGTTCTTCTTTAAGATTGAAACGACCAATTGTACTGTGGACACTGGGATATAGTGCTTGCCATTTTTCAGCTTGTGCTTGTTCCAATTTCCCTCCGCCAAATATGAATGTGTCAAAGTTGTTCTGGGATAAGAAAGCAATTACTTCCTGCATTTTTGGAAGAGGAAAGACTTTATAGGAGTGTTGTGCAAATGGGGCGATCCCAATTTTTCTGCTTTCATCATCCGAAAATAAAGCATGTGCTAAGTTGGGTAATGCCAACTTAGTAGGCTCTAATTTATTCTGCAATATAAATTTAAAACCAAGATCACGAAATACATCGGCATAACGTTCAACAGTCGGTTTTAACGGTTTCAAAACCTTATTTTGAAATCGGGTAAGTGCTTTTTTTTCTTTTCGGCCTTTGTCCAATTGCTTGACCACAAGTCCCGATACCTTAAAAATAACTGCTAAAATTCGAGATCTTAAATTAAAATGTAGATCAGCAACTGCATCGGCACCATAAGAAGTTAATTCTCTTTTTAGGTTCACAATACCTTTTAAACCCTTATGTTGTTCTTTGGGATTAAAAGGATGGAATTGTACATTCGAAATACCTTCAAAAAAAGCCTTAAAAGCTGGACGGGTTACCATAATAATCATTACAGCAGGATACTGTTGCACAAATTCCTTCAAGACTGAAGCAACCATGGCAACATCTCCCATGGCAGAGAAGCGCGTAACAATTATTTTGGATGGTAAAGACATTATTTTGATGCTTGATACAATACAGGATTTAAACTCGGATCGTTATACATTTTCATCTGTTTATAGACTTTCATGTATTTTTTTCCAGCTTGGATATCAGAAAGCAATTCATCAATACTCTGAGAGAGATCAACACGTTGTTCTAAAAGAATATTCAATTTAACTTGACAAGCATCGATATGGCTCGGTGCTACATCATTACGTAAAGTCTCTTGCTCCATATGATAGATTTTTAAAGCTAGTATCGACAATCTGTCAATTGCCCAAGCAGGACTTTCCGTATTGATTTTAGCATCTTCGTTTGGAGTAACATCTTGAAATTTCAATAGATAGTAGCTGTCTATATATTCCACAGTATCTGTACGATGCTGATTGGATTCATCGATTCTTCTTTTCCAGTATAAACCTACCTTAGGATCGATTTCAGGATTTCTGACCACATCTTCCATATGCCATTGTACGGTATCAATCCAACATTTCATATACAGTAAATGTTCTAATGATGACGACTCAAAAGGGTTTTGAATAACTTGATCAATTTCGTTTTCAACGTGATAATCTGCGATTGCACGTTGAAAAATAGTGTTAGCTAATGCACTTATCATACTACAAACTTAGATAAATTTGTTTTATTTACAATCTTAATTGCGTCATATCTAAAACAAATTTATTCGCCAGAATCTGTTTTAGGAAATGCTTTTAGGGTATTAGCCGCTAGATCCGAAAAGAACTTCTTAATTGATGAAAGAAAAATTGGGATGCCTATTTTAATAAATCTAAAAGCAGACTTGGATATATTCCGAGGAGTACAACCAAAATACTGATCGAAACAGCTATAAGAACTAAAAATCTGTTGAACTTTGGTAATGCTATAGCAGTGTCATTATCTCTTAAAAATGCAAATAGTGGAATTTTAAAATAATAGAATAACGAGATCACAGAAGTTAAGGCTCCTACAATAAGTAGGAATAATAAAGGTATTTCATTTAACGTTTGATACTGTTCAAATACCTTAGAAAATACCAGAAGTTTTCCGATAAATCCCGCAGTAGGAGGGAGTCCGATTAGTGAGATCAACAGAATAGAGAAGCTCACAAATATCACTGGGTATTTTTTACCCAAACCTTTATAAGATTCAATAGTGGTACTTTCAAGACCTTGTTCCAGTTGATCAATAAATAAAAAGACTGCGATATTCATCAAAGCATAGATTGCCAGATAAAATAATAGAACATCAGGATCGTTGTCAATATAAACAAGAGCCACCATCAAGAGTATACCAGTATGACCAATAGAAGAATAGGCCATCATTCTTTTAATATCTTTTTGCTTTAATGCGGCTAGATTTCCAATAAGCATTGTAGCGATTGCAATGATGATGATAACGGAGATTAAGAACTCTGAGTAGAAGAAAGGGCTAGCAGTCCAGCTCGCCAGTAAACGCGATAACAGAACCAGTGCTCCAATTTTTGGTACTGTTGATAGATAGGCAGTTATCGGGGTCGGAGCACCTTGATAAACATCAGGACTCCACACATGAAAAGGGGCAAAGCTTAATTTAAAACCAATTCCGGTTAGTAAAAACAGAAATGCAATACAGGTCATGACTTTTGGAGCTTCAATAAGTCCCTGGATATGTTGCTGGCTATCAAAATTTAAGTTTCCCGTGAAACCGTAAATAAGTGATAGACCATACAGCATCACCGCTGCACAGATGGAGCCAAATAAAACATATTTCATTGCCGCTTCAGCCTCAAATTTCGTTTTAGAGAAATATCCGACCATGACGTACGAGCTGATCGATAAAGTTTCAATCGCGATAAAAATCAGCAACCAGTTGCTGCTTATCGTTAATAAGTGCAGTCCGAGTGTAGCTGTGAGCAATACTGCATAAAGATCACCAATAGGACGGATCTGATTTGAAAAACGTTGCTGGATGAATACAGCTATAAGTATAGTCGATAGCGATAAGATGATGCGAGATAAAATAGATAATTTATCAATTTTGATCATCTCAAAAAATCCAGATTCACCAGTAAATAGGCTATTCTGATCAAAAAGGAAATATAAACTAAGTAATAAACCGATTATGGTAATAGCAAATGAACTCTGTTTCCAAATTCGGTCTATAAATAAACTGCAAAATATACTGCATACAAAAGTAATCATGAGTGCAAGTTCCGGCTTGAATAAAGGGATACTTACTATGATATGGTCTAAAATTGACGAAATTGATGAAGCAAATGCGGCCATGTTTTTAGTTATACTGTTGAATAAAGGAAACCAAATTGATGACAGAAGCATTCATTTGGTCGAATATAATAAAGGGACATATTCCTAAAAGTAGAGCAAGTGCTAAAGTCGGGAACAAGATCAGTTGTTCCCTAACGGAAAGATCGACAAGGGCCTGTTGCCAAGAATCTCCACCTTTTAATCTTGTTTCTCCAAAAAACATTCTTTGTAATGTCCATAATAGATAGGCCGCACTCATTAGAATTCCAACAGATCCAGCTATAGCCATCCATCTTGGGAGACCAGTACCTAAACTTGCCGAATTAAATGTTCCGATAATTACAAACGCCTCTGCAATAAATGCAGAGAAACCAGGTAAACCTAAAGAAGCAAAAAATGCAATAGCTATATATGCCGTATATTTAGGCATAATACTGGCCAATCCTCTAAAATGTGGAATGTAACGGTCATGTACACGGTCGTAGATAACACCGACCAAGAAAAATAAGGCTGCAGATAGAAAACCATGACTAATCATCTGAAACATTGCTCCAGAAATACCCTCTGCAGTAAAAGAAGCTAAGCCCAAGAGCACAAATCCCATATGGGATACAGAAGAATAAGCAATCATTCGTTTCAAATCTTTTTGTGCTAATGCATTAAAGGCACCATATAAGATCGAAATCACCCCGATAAGACCCAGCCACCAGTTACTAGTGGCTGCAGCATCAGGGAAGATGCTGAAACAAACGCGGATGATACCATATCCACCAATCTTTAATAAGATACCCGCTAGGATAATAGAAACTGGTGTCGGAGCTTCCACGTGCGCATCAGGCAACCAGGTATGTAGCGGGACAATAGGAACTTTAATAGCAAAAGCAAAGAAAAGTACAATAAATCCAATCAGACGGGCTGATATACCAAAAATCTCCTGATAACCATCCAGTGCAAAAATAGAACCTTGTACATAATTGTCCGGATTCATCATATGGATCATACTAAAAGTATGAGCACCTGTAACAGGATTGATCACCGAGAAGTAAAGGCCTACTATGACCAAGAGCATGAAAACAGAACCGAATAATGTATAAATGAAAAACTTCATGGCAGCATATTCTCTTCGCTCGCCACCCCAGATTCCGATGAGGAAGTACAAAGGGAGTAACATCACCTCATAAAATAAATAGAATAAGAAGAAGTCTAAAGCACAGAATATACCGATGACTGCCATATTCAGAAGCATAAGTAAGGCAAAATAACCTTTCATACTTTTCTGGATATTCCAGGAAGCACCAATTGCCATCAACATCACAAATGCGCTTAAAACCAATAAAGGCATAGAAATCCCGTCTACCCCGAGCAGGTAGTCAATCTCCAGTTTACCAATAGTTCCAAGATCTAAGCGGATCCACGGCAGTTGCTCTACCAATTGATATCCTTCAAGTGTATTGATACCTGTTGCCGTTGGATTAAACGAGAAGTAGGCCATTCCTGCCAGTAGAAACTGAATAGCAGTTATAGCAAGGGCAATATATTTATAAGCATCCTTGAATCGACTAGGAAGTGCTAGTATAATCGCTGTCGCTAGTAGAGGTAAAAAGATTAATAAGGATAGTGTAGGCATTTTCTAACGTAATAAAAGATAAATTAAACCAACTATAACAAGTAAGAATACAGAATATAAATAAGTCTGTAGTCTCCCATTTTGGGGTGAACGCACAAAATTTCCTAATAGAAGGGCGATTTTCCCAATAGCATTAACTAAACCATCAACAATATGTTTATCAAGCCAATGACTCAGATGTGCGAGCTGCTGGATCAATTTTGTTAAACTATGTATAAAACCATCGACAATATTTCGATCTAGCCAATAGGAAAGAGCACTTAATTTCAAAATACTGTTGACAATAATTGTTTCATTAAATGAATTCAGATATCCCTGATGCAAGGATAACCGGTTTGCAAGACTATTTTCATTCAGTGGATATTGACCTTT
>Ga0160467_100438_pt1 | contig 41532 bp, 38 predicted proteins | sample HID1972I_E11MG_FD_108221 | JGI IMG/M metagenome (GOLD analysis project Ga0160467, IMG submission 108221) | Enriched pill bug-associated microbial communities from UW Madison campus, WI, USA - HID1972I_E11 MG | ecosystem: Host-associated > Arthropoda: Insects > Digestive system > Unclassified ... | reverse complement strand
AGTAGGTCCTGTAGCGCCAGTAGCGCCAGTAGCGCCCGTAGCCCCTGGATCACCAGTCGGTCCAGTAGCACCCGGATCACCAGTCGGTCCAGTAGCCCCTGGATCACCAGTCGGTCCAGTAGCACCCGGATCACCTGTAGCGCCCGTAGCCCCTGGATCGCCAGTTGGACCAGTAGCCCCCGGATCACCTGTAGCGCCCGTAGCCCCTGGATCACCTGTCGGTCCAGTAGCGCCCGGATCACCTGTAGCGCCCGTAGCCCCCGGATCACCCGTAGCCCCAGTAGCCCCTGGATCGCCAGTTGGACCAGTAGCCCCCGGATCACCTGTAGCGCCCGTAGCCCCTGGATCGCCAGTTGGACCAGTAGCACCCGGATCGCCCGTAGCCCCAGTAGATCCTGTGTCGCCCGTTGCTCCAGTAGCACCTGTTGGTCCGACGGGAATATCTTCTAAATTAATGGATACGATTGCTGAGCCTTCAGTGACTTGAATATCTAGTGTATCCGTTTGAAAAATTAACTGATCACCTGCTCTTAATATAGCAGTGTCCCCGGCCGGATCAACCACAGTAAATAATTCTGCCCCAGGGGTAACGCCACCCGTCGGTCCAGCAGGTCCAGTCGGTCCAGTAGCACCCGTCGGTCCAGCAGGTCCCGTAGGTCCCGTAGGTCCTCGTCGACCGATTGGATGGATGCCACTAATTATTACTTTCTTTTCATCTTTGGATATATCATCCAATATTAACACCTCCTTGAACTCTTATATCGTATGACTGAGAATTTTAATTTGTTTGTGTGAAAACGCTAATCTTATAGGAAAGTAGAAAAACAATTAAATGACTAGAATAATAGAAACTATTGTTTTTATTCAACGATAGGGCAATTGACATCTAGCATAATGCTGTTGATTCTGGGAATAGTTATATTGAATAAAGTTAAAATTTAGATATACTTTCTATATAAATTTAAGTTACTATATCTTGGGGAGATATGTTAAATGAGCTTTCAATTAGATCGAGCTACAGCAATGGGCAGAGTAGCATTAAAGGTTTCCAATATAAAAAGATCGATCACATTTTATGAAAACGTGATCGGTCTGCAAGCCATACAAGTTACAGAACATCAAGCGAGCCTATCAGCAAATGGAAAAGACATTTTGCTGGAGCTTGAGGAAGTAAGTGAGCCTTATAGTGGTAGTCAGCGAGGCATTGTATCTGTCCGATCCCAATCAAAACGGTATCGAAATCTATCGTGATCGACCACGTTCTCAGTGGCAATATGACAGCAATAACATGGTGAATATGGCAACAGATCCGATTGATTGGGAAGGAATTCTAGCAGAAGCGGATGATCGCCCATTTACAGGTATTGATGAGAACACGATGATGGGGCATATTCATCTTCATATTGCAGATCTCAACACGGCATATCATTATTATTGCGACTTGCTTGGTTTTTCACTAGAGTCGGATTGGTCTGCCAATGGAGCATTATTTATTGGGGCGGGACGATATCATCATCATATTGGTCTCAATATTTGGAATGTCAGAGGTGGAACGCCGCTTCCAGCGAATGCGACAGGAATTAAAGAGTACTCGATACAACTAGGCAGTAATGAGGAACGCGAGACAATTATCCAGCGTTTAGAGCAAGCTGGTTATCATGTGGAGGCAAGAGGAGAGCATAATTATACCGTCGATCCATTTGGAATCGGTATCGTTTTAAGGTCATGAATTACTCATGACCTTAGTCTGTTTTGAATAATTATTGCATCGATGATTATCTTCAGCCGCTTCTGCGAAAGCTAAAAAAGAATTAAGCTTATGAAGATTAAAGAGGTGTTCAATATGACAGATAAAGCAATAGCAGACCAGGATGCAATTAAAACAGTGAGGGATTTAATTAAAGGTATCGAAATTGCAATGCTCACATCAATCACAGAGCAAGGTCTAGTCTCTCGACCTATGAAAACTCAAGAGGTTGAGTTTGATGGGGATTTATGGTTTTTGACTATGAAGGACACAGAAAAATATGAAGAGCTTCTTCATAATCCGATGGTGAATGTAACGTATGTCGATAAATCGTATGTATCAATTCGTGGTACGGCAGAGTTAGTAAATGACAGAAAAAAGATAAAAGAAATTTGGAATATGGCATATGAAAAATTTTTGGAAACAACTAGTGACGATCCGAATTTAATATTAATTAAGGTAAAAGCTGAAACTGCGGAATATTGGGAAATGGGAAATAAGCTTAAACTAGTGAAGCAGATTTATAATAAATTGACAGGCAATAAGTCAGAAGGTGCTGAGCTTAATCAAATCATTGATTTACAATAGTAAAATCAAATGCAAAAGCGCCATTGCGTGATTTCGAAAACAAGCTAAAACACAGTGCTTCATTCAAAAATAAGGTGGGCGTGTTCAGAAAGTCAGCTTAGACCGGCTTTTTGGACACGCCCTTTATATTATTATTGAATTGCTAATTTAAAGGCTTCAAGTACACCTACTTGATCATGCGAGATGGAATATAATACGAAGCTTCCTTCTTTTACAATTTGATAATTTTTTGCATCCTCATGTTGATCAGGTAAGTATGTACTGAAAGTTTCAATTACATCTTCAGCTCTTTTCGTTAAAGCTTCTTTAACAAGGTCGAAATCCTTTTCGTCGATAAGTTTAACGATAGCCAGATCCGTTGCCTTTACATTCATCATCGCTCGTAAAAAGCTGCCTTCAGCATATTGATCTGATTCTAAGTAATAGATATCAGCAACCATATCACCACTAACGTCCATCAATGCAGGCAATTGAATGCTATCTTGTATTGCTTTAGATATTGATGCTGCGTCAATATCAACGGGTACTTCAGACGGCTTAGAAGACGCCTCTGGTTTAGCAGAAGCGATCGGCTTTTCAGACGGCTTAGCAGAAGCCGTTGGCTTAGCAGAAGCCGTTGGTTTAGCAGAAGCCGTTGGTCTAGCAGAAGCCGTTGGCTTAGTAGAAGCATCTGGCTTCAATGTTGCTGTTGGTGTTGCAGTAGCCTCTGGAGAAGCTGTAGGTTGTGATGTTGCAGTAGTATTCTGATCATTCGAGCTTTGAACTTCTGATTGATCTGACTCAGGCTGATCTGTCTCTTCCAGCTCATTAGTAGCGGAAGACTCGTCACTATTAGCTGGTACCGTGGAAGGTTGTAAGGTTGGTGCTGCGTTATGTGTTTCATCCTTGTTGCCGCAACCGCTTAGAACGACAGAGCAAGCAATGAGCAGCGTAGCTGTCCATCTCCACAGACTTCGTTGTTTCATAATGATGTAGCTCCTTTGTATGTTAGTCTATGCTAAATAACGAGCATTGGTTTACAAAGGTTGCAGCTTGTACAATCATTATTCCTTATCCTATATAAATCATGTAGAATAATAGGAATGAAACGATATACTTAGAAGGTGGAGATACGATGCTGAAGTGGGACGGTCATACCCATACACAATTTTGTTATCATGGAAGCAAGGCAATACTAGAAGAATATGTTGAACGTGCGATTTCACTTGGCTTCCAGCGTTATTCAGTAACGGAGCATCCATCGCTGCCGCTTGGCTGGGTCAATGATCGAACGTTATTTGACGAGCTCGGAATGCCAGAGCATGAGCTCGCACAATATTTCGAATATGTTATGAATGTTAAGGAAAAATACGCCAATCAGATTGAGATCGTGATCGGACTTGAATTAGACTATTTGCATGACCGACAGGATTACACGGACCAACTTATGGCAAGATGGTGCCATATAATAGAGGATGTAATCTACTCCGTGCATTACTTGCCTGGGGCGGACGGGAACTATTGCGTAGATTTTACAGCAGATGATTTTAAGCAAAACTTATTGTCGTATTATGGTTCCATTGATGTGCTTGTAGACTTGTATTTTGATCATGTCGAGCTTGCGATTGAACAAGCAGGTAAGCTTCCTATTCGAGCTAGAATAGGTCACATTAATTTAATCCGCAAATTCCAAAAGCATTTGCCTCCATTTAATGAAGAACATTTTCAATCTCGTTTAGAGCAATTACTGCCATTGCTCCAAGCGCACGGTGTTGGGGTTGACGTGAATGTGGCAGGCTTACGAGTACCTAGCTGTGAGCAGGAGTATGTACCACAGTGGTTTATTGAGCGATGCAATGCACTGGAGATACCTGTTGTTTATGGCTCTGATGCACATAAGCCTGAACAAGTCGGCATGTACTGGGACTGGTACGAAAAAGCAGTCAAGAAGTCATAATAAAAAAAGGAACCCACAGCAACGGGCTGAGGGTTCAAAAGTTTATATATCATTAAAAAGGGGGTCAATTAGAAGTATAGACAAAGAATATTAAGGACAAATGAAAGGAATATTTCATTTGTGTTACAAATTCACTGCAGGCATTACAGGGAAATATAATGCCAAGTGTTATGGAGGATACAGTGGGTATACAAGATTTGATTTTTCATCTTGTAGGCGGAGTAGCGATTTTTTTGTTCGGCATTAAATACATGTCTGAAGGGTTACAAAAAACAGCAGGAGAACAGATACGGCACTTGCTAGCGTCTTATACCGTACACCCATTGCTGGGAGTAGCGGTGGGCATTGTCATTACGTTGCTTTTTCAAAGCGCAACGGGAGCGGTCATATTAATTATCGGTTTAATGAATGCCAGCATTTTAAGTATTAAACAAGCGGTTCATGTACTTATTGGTGCCAATATTGGTACGATCTTTACCGTGTTTATCGTTGGCATACGAATTGAGGATTATGCTTTGCCCATAATAGCTTTCGGTGTATTTTTACTGCTATTTGTGCATTATAAACGTATCCAATACATCGGACAAATTATTTTAGGCTTCGGTACACTGTTTCTAGGCCTGTCGCTCGTAAGAGATGGTTTGCAAGGATCTACTGATGGAGTTACAGCATTTTTGCTTAATCTATCCGATATTCCAATATTCGGTTTGTTGGCTGGAATCGTATTAACTGTTCTGCTTACAAATTCGAATGCCGCGATGGGTGTTTTACAAACAATCGCTAATGAAGGGCTAATTGATTTTCAAGGTGCGATTCCAATTATGCTTGGTAGCAATATTGGTTCTGCGATTATTGCATGCATTGCCGTTATCGGTGCAAGTATAAAGGCGAAGCGAGTTGTTTTTATAGATGTAGTTTATTACGTCCTAGGGACTGGTCTGTTCTTATTACTTCAAAAGCCATTAATCGAGCTATCGAACTGGTTAGGACAAGCCACACATATGAAAATCCAACTAGCCATTGCACACAGCTTATTCCAATTGATTACTGGAATCATTTGTATCGTATTCGTGCCTTTATTGCTGCGACTTGCGCAATCCTTTATACAAACTCATCAAGCAACTACAGAAGTATTGTTTGGTGCGCAATATTTAGATAAACGATTTTTAGCAACACCGAGCATGGCATTAGGCCAAGCGCAAAATGAAACGTTAAGGATGGGCAGCATTGCAAGAGAAACATTAATGCATGCAACGCAGTACTTTTTTGAGCAAGACAGCCGTTCAGCTAATCTTGCATTGAAAAAAGAAGCATTAGTTAACGAGCTCAATCAGCTAATTACCGATTATATGGTAGCCATTCATCAACATGATTTAACGGAAGGTGAGTCTGAGAAATTAACAGGTCTGCTGCATGTTGTTAATGATATTGAACGCATTGGTGATCATGCTGAAAATATTGTAGAGCTGACGGAATATTGCGCCCGCAATCGAGTTCAGTTTTCAGATATAGCGATTGCTCAACTTCATGAAATGATCGATGCTGCGGATTGGATTATCGGGCGAGCTTTGTATGCGCTAGAGCAGAATGATCGATCTGCCGCCGCGGATGTGCGTGGGCGCGAAGCAGATCTGGATCGGATGGAGCATGAATTCCGCACTGGTCACTTTAAACGATTGAACGAAAATCTTTGTCGGGGTAATGCAGGGGCGATCTTTCTTGATATGCTTAGTAATTTGGAGCGTATAGGAGATCATAGTAAAAATATAGCTGAATATGTACTGAAATAAATGCCTTGAACGTCATAAAACCTATGACACTCAAGGCATTTTGTTCTTGGTAAATACTATTCGTTACGCCTGACTTTCTCTCATAATGGTACGCCACAGCTCTTGCAGCTGCTGAAGCTTTATAATCATATCGTTAGCCAGCTGTTCACTGGTATCCAATTGCTGCATCACACCATTCTGTATCTGTTCAAGCAGCGCCTCAGCCTCTGCATATGCATGATCGAGCGTTATGCTGTAGCTGTCCTTATCAAGAGTGTAAGTAGGTATAGATTTGTGAGGCAGTAATGTATCCTGATCTTGCAATGAGCTGTTCATAAGATTTTCTGCTTTGACCTGATCACCGATAGTATGAACGTGAGCAGCCGACGCTCCAGTTGCTATTTGTACGCTTGTTTGTTCTATCGGCATCTGCGCTTGTTCATTCATTGTATGCGACGCTTGAATTGCTGTTTCTTGTTCCTTGGCAGCTTTTCGTTCTTCCGCGAGCTTTGTATCTTCTTGCTGCTGTTTTTCACGAGCAAGCTTTTCTTTACGATTCTGCTCGAATACAGACCAGGATTCAATTAAGCCGCTGCCATTTTTTAATAATAGCTTTTGTTTTGTCGAATCGGAGATCGACTTATCCTTGAATAGCTTCGCGATTTTTTTTACGTCACTAACGGGAAGCTCATCACGGGCAGTGGTTAACGCCAACGTATCGCGATACTCGATCGGAAGATCTTTTAAAGGTATTAGCTGATCCTCGGTCAGACAATCTTTCCGAATTTGCGTGCCGCCAACGATTAGTCTTTTTACGGCATTTCCGAATTTAAGCAGCTCAAGCTTATTTTTTATATAATTTTCAGGCTTACCCAGCTTGCTTGATAACAGCTTGATCGAGCTGCGAAACCGGTCGTCATTCATAAGCTTATGAAATGCTTCCGCTTCTTCAATCGGTGAAAAGTCCTCACGAGTTAAGTTTTCAGCAATTTGCTCGAAGTAAATATCCAACTCATCGGTTGCATTGGAGACGATACAAGGAATGGATTCGAGTCCGATCATTTGTGAAGCCTTGTAGCGTCGATTGCCATATATAATTTTGAAGCGTCCATCCCCAGTGTCTCTTACTTTAATCGGAGATAGCAAACCGATTTCCTTAATGCTGTTCGCGAGCTCCTCCAATGCATCCTGACTAAATTGATACCGTGGCTGATCCTTATCCTCATCGATAAGCGACAGCTTTATTAACGTAATATCCATTCCTAAGCTCCCTTCACGCCTTATCTAATCTCTATTGTACCATGATCAATCAAGCTTAGCAGATGGCCTGCTACTTGCATGCAGCACCATATTCTGATAGCTTGGAGAAAGGACTTGAACAAGTGGAGGCATACAAAGATGGCACTAGAGATCGAAAGAAAGTACTTATTGACGATTCCGCATGAGCAGCTTATAGAGCAAGGTGTTATTGCTTTTAAGTCTGAGCAACGGATTGAACAAACTTATATTGCAATGGACAAGGATCAGGAGCTGCGTGTTCGTCGTATTAAAGACCTTGCGACAGACGAATACGAGTATACTCATACATTTAAAAATGGCGTTGGATTAGCGCGAGAAGAAGTAGAATACAGTATCACAAAGGTCATTTACGATCAGGTTATTGAAGCTTTCGGCTTTGTACCTTTAACAAAGAATCGAATTACAGCAACCGTTGGTGAGATGATTGTCGAAATCGACGTGTACGATCAGGTCGATTTCATTGTCGTAGAAGTAGAGTTCGAATCGATGGAAGAGGCGGATTCCTTCGTACCACCAAGCTGGTTCGGCGAGGAAATTAGCTTCAATAAGAAATACAGCAACAAAGCGGTATGGAAGCAGCTGCAATCTGAATAATAGACGAAAATTGACAGGAGGGGAAACAATGGTATCGTTTGGAATGATCGGAACGAATTTTATTAGTGATCGATTTATTGCCGCTGGTACACAACTTGCTAGTTTTACAGTAGCAGCGATTTGCTCACGTTCGATGGAGACGGCGCAGACGTTTGCTGACAAACATCATATTTCGCATTGCTTTACGAAGGTTGAAGAAATGCTCGAAAGCGGATTGATCGAGGCGCTGTACATAGCTTCTCCGACAAATTTGCATGCGTATTATGCGAAGCTTGCATTAGAGAGAGGTATTCACGTGCTTTGCGAAAAGCCGGTTACCTCGAACGCTCGAGAGCTTAATGAGTTGATTGAGCTTGCACGTGCAAAAGGCGTATTGTTCATGGAAGCGATGAAGTCGACAACATTGCCTGCTTTTAGACAAGTAGTGGAGCATATGAGGGAGATCGGAACGGTACGACGGTACTTTGCGAGCTTCTGTCAATACTCCTCCCGTTATGATGCGTACAAGCAAGGAACGGTGCTGAACGCATTTAAACCGGAGTTTTCGAATGGCGCGCTGATGGATATCGGAGTGTATTGTATCTATCCAGCAGTTGTGCTGTTCGGCAAACCGAAAAGAATTCAAGCATCGGCGTTTATGTTGGAATCAGGAGTGGATGGACAAGGCAGTATCTTGTTATCGTACGATGGATTCGATGCGGTTATTCAATATTCCAAAATAAGCAATTCCTATTTGCCATTTGAAATACAAGGTGAAGATGGATCGTTCATTCTTAACCGTGTAAGTGATCCTGATCAGGTCACGTTGAGACTGCGTTCTGGTGAAACTCGTGATTTATCTCAACCTACAATTGAGCACGATATGTATTATGAGATCGAGCATTTTATTACATTAATCGAGGGGCAGAAGACGGAATCTCCAATTAACTCCTTCGAGAACTCGATGGCTGCAATGGAAATTATGGATGAAGTCCGCAAGCAAATTGGTCTGGTGTATCCGGCTGATCAACAGTAGTACTTGCTCTATTAGTTTGGAAGAGGCTAATAGAAAGATTTTAATGATATTTCACTCTGTACTGGGAAGAAGCTGTCCAAAAAGTAAGTGAAAACGAAACTGACTACTGGACGTACGATTATAGTGAGCTAGTGAGGTTAACGAGCTGTAACGGAAACGGGGTCTGTAATGGAAAACAGGTGTCTTATTGGGGGGACTGAGTTGGAATGGAAACGGGGTCTTGTTGCAGTAAATGAGCTGTAGCGGAAAGTGATCTGTAATGGAAGACAGGTGTCTTATTGGGGGAACTGATCTGTAACGGAACTCAGAAGCTTTATTGTGGGAAAAACGCCCAAAGTGTAATTTTAACGGAACTCAGAGGCTTTATTGGTCCTTTTTTCTTAATAATTGAGCGAAAAGGGGGCAATAAGTGCATGTAGTTCCGTTAGCTAGAAATAGAAGACAAATTTCGTTCAATAGCGTCGCTCAGTTCCGTTATTCTCCACTGATTCCGTTAGTCGTCACTCAGTTCCGCCAGTCTCCACTGATTCCGTTAGTCGTCACTCAGTTCCGCTAGTCACCATTGAATCCGTTAGTCTACGCCGAGTTCCGCTAGTCACCACTTAGCTCCGTTAGTTTACGCTCATTCCCTAAGCCGGTGCTCGAACTATACATCCAAATTAAATGTTGAATGTGAAGTATACAACAAATCTACAACCAACCAAGTAGGCGTATGTGCATGCACATACGCCTACTTCACTTTATAAGAGGGACATATCATACCGTCCCTTATTTTTTACCCTAAAGATGTCTAGATACGATACAAGGCAAACGGCTCGCCATGCTTAAAGCTAGAGCTTATCGCATCAAGCTTTTCAAGTACAGCTGCACTGAGCTTTAGTTCAAGCGCCTGCAAGTTATTATTAAGTTGAGCTTGCTTTGTAGCACCGACAATTACGCTGCTTACTACAGGCTGATGAAGCAGCCATGCAATGGAAAGCACATTAGCAGTTGTGTTTAATTCATGTGCAAGCTCATTGACCTGCTGGCTGAGTAATAACGTTTTGTCCGTTATAAATCGATTGAAATTTGGATCAGTTTCAGCTCTTGAGCCTTGCGGAACGCCTTGCGAATACTTTCCAGTAAGAATACCGCCAGCAAGTGGGAAGTAAGGAATGATGCCAATTCCTTGATCTATACACAACGGAATCAACTCACGTTCAGGTGTTCGATCTGCCAGTGAGTAGCTTGTCTGATGCGAGATATAAGAGCTGATGCCAAGCTCTTTACTAATGCCGAGCGCCTTCATTAGCTCCCATGCATAGTAGTTAGAGCAGCCGATATACCTCACCTTACCTGCTTGAATAAAATGCTCCAAGCACCGCAATGTTTCCTCCAATGGAGTTTCAGGATCGAAGGTATGGATTTGGAACAAGTCAACATAGTCGGTTTGCAGCCGCTTCAAGCTAGCATCGAGCTGCTGCGTAAGATGCCTGCGCGAAGAGCCTCGGTCATATACACCACTGCCAGTCGGCAAGCCGGCTTTCGTCGTCAGAACGACCAGATCTCGTTTCCCTTTCAACGCTTCGCCGATAATCGTCTCGGATTGTGTCCCAGCATATATGTTAGCTGTATCAATAAAGGAAACACCACGCTCTAGAGCAGCTTCTATAATGCCGTGTGAGGCAGCGCGATCAGCACGCTTTCCGAATGCATTAGTGCCAAGTCCGATCGCTGACAGCTTTAATCCACTGTTACCTAAGCGGTTATATTGCATACGAATCATTCCTCCTATGTAATATTGAGCAACTGAATGTAAGCCTTATTATGACACTTACAAGCATAGTTGAAAAGAACGATTCAAAAAAGGTATAATTTCATAATTGAATGCTAAAGGAGGGTAACACATGTTATTTGTAAGCAATGAGCAACATCATGATCCAGCGGTTAACCTAGCCTTAGAGGAATATATTTTCAGACAACTTCCAGAAAATAACTATTTGTTATTTTATATTAATGAGCCTTCAATTATTATTGGTAAAAACCAAAACACAGTAGAGGAAATCAATGCTGAATATGTCAAAGAAAACAATATTCACATTGTACGTAGATTGAGTGGTGGAGGAGCAGTCTATCACGATCTTGGCAATCTTAACTTTAGTTTTATTATGAAGGACGACGGCTCTTCGTTTCATAATTTCAAAAAGTTTACGGAACCTGTCGTTGCAGCTCTAAAAACTTTAGGTGTTGATGCTGAATTAAGTGGACGCAACGATATACAGGTTGGAGAACGTAAAATTTCTGGCAATGCACAATTTCATTCACGTGGTAAAATAATTAGTCATGGAACATTGCTATTCCAATCCGAAATGGAAAAAGTCGCTAGCGCATTAAAAGTTAATGCAGAGAAATATGTATCTAAATCAACGAAATCGGTGCGCAGCCGCGTAGCTAACATCAGTGAATTTTTGAAAGAACCGCTGACGGTTGAGCAATTCCGTTTGACGATTCTCCATTCCATCTTCGCTGGTCATGACGAGATTCCGACGTACAAGCTTACAGAAGAAGATTGGAAAAAGGTTCATCAGTTAGCGAATGAACGTTATCGTAGCTGGGAATGGAATTATGGCCGTTCGCCACAATTTAATATGCAGCAGCGCAAACGAATCGAAGGTGCGGGTACATTCGATGTTCGCTTAAATGTCCAAGACGGTATTATTAAAGATGCTGCGATATTCGGAGACTTTTTTGGTCGTGGCGACCGTAATGAGGTTGCTGAGCAGCTTGTCGGTATTCGATATTCGGAAGAAGCATTGCGTGAAGTTTCACAAGGCATTGATCTTGCCTTTTACTTCGGTCCGATTACGTTAGAGGATTGGATGAGTTTGTTATTATAATGAAAGAAACGCATCGCAATATGCGTTGATATAGCATAGTGAGGAGCTGACCTGCGTCATGTCGGGATCAGCTTCTTTTATTGCTTGCTTTGTATATGAGCAAGCGGCAGAGTTCGAAGGATTATTGGCGCGTATTAACCTTAACTATGCTTAATATTAACGCAGTTAGGAGTTGATGATGTGTTCCTCTACTCACGGTGCTATAATAGAGAAGGTAGTTACTGATCATACTAACATCGAAGTATTGATCTGATGTAAAAGGAGATGTACATATGTCAACAAATTGGAAAGATCAGCTGCAAAAATATGCGAAGCTAATTGTGCAAGTAGGAGTTAATGTTCAAAAGGGACAGCCGGTATTCATTACAGGAGCTGTCGATCAAGCTGAGCTTATTCGTTTAATCGCTGAAGAAGCGTATGAAGCGGGAGCAAGCAATGTACATGTTGATTGGATTGATGATAAATTATCTCGACTAAAATATACGAAGGCAGCAGAAGAAATATTTAGTTATTTTCCAGATTGGGAAGCTGAAAAACGCAAGGAATTTATTGATAAAAAAGGCGCATTTATTTCTCTTGTATCTTCAAGTCCCGATTTACTGAAAGGCATTGATTCTAACCGCATTTCCGAATTCCAAAAGGCTTCTGGTACGAAGCTTGTTGAGTTTAGACGTGCGATTCAGTCTGATAAAGTGAGCTGGACTGTTGTGGCAGCAGCAGGGGCAGAATGGGCGAAAAAAGTATTTCCTGAAGCTGCATCAGAGGATGAAGCAGTCGCTAAGCTGTGGGATGCAATCTATAAAGCCGTTCGTCTTGATGCGGAAGATCCGATCGAAGCTTGGAAGCAGCATAACCTTACGCTGCACGAAAAAGCTGTTGCGCTTAACAATTATCGCTTTAAAAAGCTTCATTATCGTGCTCCTGGAACAGATTTGTTTATTGAATTGGATGACAAGCATGTATGGGTGTCTGCAGGCAGCGAGAACGAGCAGGGACATGTATTTATGGCGAATATGCCAACGGAAGAAGTGTTTACAGTTCCTTATCGCGATGGAACGAATGGTTATGTATCCAGCACGAAGCCGCTTAGCTACGGCGGTAATGTGATTGATGAATTTAAGATTACGTTCGAGAGCGGGCGTATTGTAAAATTCGAGGCGAAACAAGGTGAGGAGTTTTTAGCAAAGTTAGTTGATATCGATGAAGGCTCTCATTACCTTGGTGAGGTTGCACTTGTGCCGCATCGTTCACCGATCTCACAATCAGGTGTTCTATTCTTCAACACCCTATATGATGAGAATGCTTCGAACCATCTAGCGATTGGCAGCGGTTATGCATTCAACATCGAAGGTGGTAAAACGATGAGTCCAGAAGAGCTTGCTGCTCATGGAGTGAATGAAAGTATTACGCACAACGACTTTATGGTCGGTTCAGCGGAGATGGATATTGATGGAATTCAAGCGGATGGCACGGTAGTACCCGTATTCCGCAACGGTGAATGGGCGTTTTAATTGTAAAGAAATAGGTGAAACTAGGAAGACGATATGACAACTGTCATATCGTCTTCCTTACGTTTATGACTTATGTAATTGCTATTGTTTTGGTTACAATAAAGATATTACTTCGTTGTAGCAACATGAGCTATGCTGCTGCGAACTCTAAGGGGAGAAACATTGATGAATGATCCTAGACAGCAACAGCTTCGAAAGAATATGAAAAAATTCGAAAAAACAACATTGGCGATTAGTATACGTCAGATGTGTAATACATTTATTCCGCTTGTTGGATTATGGGTAGCGGCTTATTTTAGTTTATCGATTTCCTATTGGTTGGCTTTACCGTTAGCCATTGCTGCAGGGATGTTTGTAATACGTACGTTTATTATTTTTCATGATTGCTGTCATGGATCATTTTTTGCTAATAAAAGAGCTAATGACATCGTTGGTATCATTACAGGAATGATTACGCATGTTCCTTACTTGCAATGGAAAAATACGCACGCGATTCATCATGCTACAAGCAGTAATCTTGATAAACGCGGTATTGGTGATCTTTGGATTATGACTGTTCAAGAGTATGAAGAGGCTTCAACCTTTGCTAAGCTTCGTTATCGTTTATACCGCAATCCATTAGTTATGTTTGTGTTGGGACCGTTCTTCGTGTTCTTACTGCAATATCGTTTTAATCGCAAAGGTGCTCGTCGTAAAGAAAGAATGAACACGTATCTAATGAATGCGTTAATAGTAGCGATGTACACTGTACTTGTGCTTGTTGTTGGCTGGGAAGCAGTGCTTTTGATTCAGCTGCCTTCATTCTATATAGCAGGTGCGCTTGGGATATGGCTGTTCTACGTTCAGCATCAATTCGAGGATTCATACTTCGAGCACGATGAGGAATGGAGCTATGTACATGCAGCAGTGGAAGGAAGCTCCTACTATCGTCTACCAAAGCTTCTTCAATGGTTAACGGGCAATATTGGATTCCACCATGTTCATCATCTAAGCCCTAAAGTGCCTAACTATTATTTGGAGCAGGCACATAATGAAACACCGCCGCTACACCAGGCACCGACAATTGGTATTAGAGATAGTCTGCTATCTTTAAAGGTTGCACTTTGGGATGAACAGACGAAGCGTTTTGTTAGCTTTAAAGAAGGTAAGCTTCTTGCATTAAAGCAGCGATTTCCTGTTTACGAGACTAGATAATTTTATGCCCTGATGCCGATGATCGGCATCAGGGCATTTTAGAGTGAACTATAATGTATATCTGATGATAACGATGGATAGAAAAGTCATAATGCTGCGGACTTATGGTACACTTAAAAATAAATGATTCGTACGCAAGGAGCGTTGCAATGGATAAGTGGTATCAGACATTTCATAAAGGAACAGGCTTATCACCGTATATTTGGCTCGTGTTTTGCATATTGCCGTTTTACTTCATCTTTGGATTGTCCTCGACGATTGAGGTGGTATCAGGGACGATATTAATCATTGCGTTTTTCGTCTGCTATTTGCTTGCTTTTTTGTCTAAAGGCTGGCCGATCTATGTGTGGACGAGTGCACAACTTATTATATCGATGATTATGACCGTCGTGTTCAGTTACGTATACTTTTCAATTTTTCTCGCATTTTTTATAGGCAATATTAAAAATAAAGCTGGATTTTATACCTTGTACATTATTCATCTCATTACGACGTTTGTAACAGTCAACTATGGTCTTGCTACTCAAAAACAGATCTTTTTCACACAGTTCCCGTTCATATTAATTTGTTTAGTAGTTGTCATATTACTACCATTCAACACCTATAATCAGAAAAAGCAGGATCAGCTTGAAGGTGAGCTTGAGAATGCCAACAAGCGTATTGCTGAACTGGTCAAGTTGGAAGAGAGACAAAGAATATCTCGTGACTTGCATGATACCGTTGGACAAAAGCTGTCGTTAATAGGGCTAAAAAGCGATCTGGCAGGTAAGCTGCTCCATAAAGACTTGGATAAAGCCGAAAAGGAAATTAAAGATGTAAGGCAAACCGCAAGAACTGCACTGAAGGAGGTTCGTGAGCTCGTCACTAAAATGCGCGGAACGAGCTTGAAGGATGAAGTGCATAATGTCCGGCAAATTCTTTCAGCAGCTCAGATTGAACTAGAGCTAGAAGGAGACCCTAAGCTGCATTCAACTGCACTTCTTGCAGAAAACGTACTATGTATGTGCATGAAGGAAGCAGTCACCAATATTGTGAAGCATAGCGAAGCTACTCGTTGCCGCATTACTATTACTGTGAGTGCGGATGAGGTAAGTTTGCTAATAGAAGACAATGGGATTGGCCTTGATCATATAGAGGATAGAAAAAGCGGTAATGGGCTTCGAGGGATGAAGGAACGATTAGAATTTGTAAATGGTACACTCATGATAACTGGGGCTGAAGGTACAAGCTTGAAAATTTCTGTACCGCATGCGGTTCGCCAGCCAATGAAGGAGTCGATTACATGATAAATATAGTTATAGCTGAAGATCAGCGTATGCTGCTTGGTGCACTAGCATCATTAATTGATCTTGAGGATGATATGCAAGTTATCGGGAAAGCTTCGAATGGTGAAGAAGCCTTACAACTGGTCGAGGAGCTGCAGCCTGATATTTGCATTATGGATATTGAAATGCCGATCAAAAGTGGATTGGAAGCAGCAGAGGAGCTAAAAGGAAGATCTTGCAAAGTTATTATATTGACTACGTTCGCTCGTGCAGGTTACTTTGAACGCGCAATGAAAGCTGGAGTATACGGTTATTTACTTAAAGATAGTCCTTCGGAGGAGCTCGCAACATCCATTCGCAGCGTAATGGAAGGTAAACGCATCTATGATGCTGAGCTGATGGATGAAGCATACAGTGGCGGTGACAACCCGTTAACGGAGCGTGAGCAAGAGGTGCTTGGCCTTGTTGCAGACGGGAAAAATACGAAGGAAATTGCGAGTGAGTTGTTTCTATCAACTGGAACGGTTCGCAACTACATTTCTACTATACTAGAGAAATTAGGCGTCAGTAATCGGATTGAAGCAATTACGCGCTTTAAGGAAAAAGGCTGGTTTAAATAACGGCATAGCTTCTTAAAACGATAGTTAGTAAAAGGAGTAAGTATTGAAGGGGTTGTGAACTAACCCTCGATACTTACTCCTTTTTTTGCCGTAAGAAGAAGTACAAAAGCCTCCCTTTGATCGCGAAGTTGTAAAAATATGTTTGACAAAGAAATGTTGATGTTTTATAGTTATCTACATAAGTAACTAACCGGTTAACTGATGAACCAAATAATGAATACTATATGAGGAACTAGCTAGCGATTGAGCATATCGAAGTTCAACATACTTTACTAGTAACAGTTCAAGTTAAGCTATGTATTGCAAGCATAGCGTTAAAGGAGTGTAGCTGCGTGTGAATATAATATTAGAAGGCGATAAACCGATTTTCCAGCAAATAAAGGAACAGATTGAAGATGCAATTATTGATGGTTTTCTTGCAGCTGAAGAACGAATTCCTTCAATTAATGAGTTCGCTAAAGAATATCAAATTAATCCTGCCACAGCGAACAAAGGTGTCAATGAATTAGTAGATCGAGGGGTTATTTACAAAAAAAGAGGTGTCGGTATGTTTGTAAGTTCTGATGCGAGACGAATTTTAATTGAAGAGCGAAAGCAAAGTTTTGAGTCGAGCTACCTCAACCCGTTAATTAGTGAAGCTGAGCGTTTAGGCATTACTTTGGAAGAACTTATCGATATGATCGGGAGGAAACAGCAATGAATATTAACGTAAGTCAATTAACAAAGCAATACCGTGAGCGCAAGGTGCTGGATGAAGTAAGCTTTACATTGAATGGACCTGCAATTATCGGATTTCTTGGTCATAACGGAGCGGGAAAAACAAGCTTTCTGAATATATTAGCTGGGCTGGTTGCTACAAGCTCAGGCACGATTGAAATTAATGGAGAACCCGTATTCAATAATGGGGAGCTAATGAAGCAGGTATGTCTTATTGCTGAGACGGGCAACTTTCCTCTACATGTAACTGTCGGTCAAGTGCTCACAATGAATAAACTCTTTTTTCCAAACTGGAATGAGGAGCTAGCAGAAGATTTGTTGCTGCAGTTTTCACTAAGCAAACGAGATAAAATTAAAAATATGTCAAAAGGGATGGTATCCGCATTAGGCATTATTACAGGGATAGCTAGCGGAGCACCGATTACGATTTTCGATGAGCCATATATTGGTATGGATGCGTCCGGCCGTCAGCTGTTCTATGAATTGCTTGTTGAGCAGCATGCAATAGAGCCAAGAACCTTTATCTTATCTACACATCTTATTGATGAAGCAAGTAATTTGTTTGAAGATGTACTCATTATGCATGAAGGCAAGCTGATCATCCATCAACCGTACGATGATATTCAAGCGAATATTGTGAAGGCTAAAGGTAAAAAAGAGGAGCTTGAAGCCTACATAGCTGACAATAAAGTTATTCATCGCAGTCAATTTATGAACGAGCATACGGCTGTTGTTATGCATAATGAAACACCAATTGCTACTCCTACTGGATTAAAGCTAGAATCGATTAAGCTTCAAGAGCTAATGATCCTACTTAGTAAAAACAAGAGAAGGGAAGTAAAGCAATGAATCAGATCAAAGGTGGATTATACGCATTGTTTTTAAGCTTCAAGCGTGATTTTTACATCTTTACAGCAATTAATACGATGTTCCTATTACTAGCTCTTATTATGGGGATGCTATTGCCTGATATACAAATTATTACGATTGGAATCTTTATGGTCGGAATCTTTACATTCATTATTTCTATGAAACTGCTAGACCGATCACTCGCTATTCTGCTTCGTTACGGATTGGATCGCAATCGCTATATCGCGGTAGCAAGTGGTTTTATGTTGTTATGGTCGCTTGCTAATGCTGCGGTACTGTTCGTTATTAATGCCGTCATTCTTTTCTTTACAAAACAGTTTGATGTAGTCTCAGTAGTCGTACCGCGCTTGACGATGCTTTACGACGACAGCCTATCACTCGCTGTAAATTATGTGATGGATGCTTCTTTAATATTTATGCTGGCTATGATAGGTATGCTTATTAATGTGATGTTTTATCGTTATGGTGCGGTTGGTGGATACAGTTTTATTGGAATCATACTAGCTTTGCTGTTTATCGGGATGCCGCTAAAATGGTACGGTCATCTAATTGATGGACTCCTGTCTTGGAATGCTGGCTTGTTCATTGCTACGATGCTAGGTTTAGCTGCCACTATATTAGCTATCGTATGGGCTATGACACGTCGTGTCTCAACTATATCTGCAAATGTTTAAGATAAAACTGTGCTCAGCAAACAGAACGAAAAAACCTTCAGATTCTCATTCGAGATCTCTGAAGGTTTGCTTGTTTATTCGTGATTTATTGGCTGCTGTATCAGTACTTCAGCTTGCTGTCTATCATTAAACAGTTGTTCATTGTTAGACTCTTCTTTGCTAGACAGCTGTTCTTTGCTAGTAGAAGTTTCATCATTCCTAGACTTATGATCATCATCCGTTTGCATGAAGGCTGGTGGCTTAGCTTTTACAGGCTTAGCTGCTTCCTTCTCAAAATGCAGCTTCATCTCCGCCAGCTTGCGCGGCTCCTCTGTCTCTATCCGTTCTTTTACAAATCGTGCAACGTAGTTGTCCCAAGTCGGTTCAAGCTTTTGCGCACGAAGCATGCGTACTGAGTTTTTAATAGCACGGCGTTCTTTTGCATTCGTATACGTATCAACAAAAAACTGCTTACGCTCAAAGTCCATATGTGAAAAAACAGCACGGAAAATTTGCGCAGTCATAATTGCATCATCTAGCGCACGATGCGCCTGCCCAGAGCCTTCCAACTCCAGCATTTCCAGCGCGCCTTCTACACTTACATCATTCGTTAAACCTTTATATCTCGTAAAGCCCTTTAGCAGGTCGAAATAAGGCGTAGTCATCCAATATTGATCGCTTAGCTTGTGCATTCGCGTATCAAGGACAATTCGCTTAATATCCTCTCCACCCCATGTAATAAACATGACTTCCTCTGAAGCAGACAGCCATTGCCGAAAATTTTTGCTAACGGCAGGGAAACGCGCTGCGCGGTCAATTTCATCTTGCGGAATGCCTGTTTTTTTCTGAATAAAGCTATTAAGTTTTGTGAAATAAACAGGTTTTATAAATGAAGTAAACGTGTCTAGCTGCTCTAGCTCACTATTCAAGCGAACAGCTCCAATCTCAATGACTTCCATAGGCAGCTCGCTTGCGAATTTGCGCCCGTTAAATTCTATATCAAGTACAATGTAGTCCAAGATGTGTAACCTCCGTTATCAGCTTGCCCATTCATTTTAGCAGAAACTGAGTGCAATGCGTTAACTTTCCTTTTAAACGTAGAATCGTATATACTATATAAGTTGTTGTTTTGCTGTTGTAAAGTAGAAAGGGAGGCCTCGCACTAATATGTCTGAGATGTTGGAATGGTTAAAGTATTTAATATTAGGGATGATCCAAGGCTTTACAGAGCCTATTCCTATTTCCTCTAGTGGTCATTTAATTATTGCTCAAAAATTACTAGGAATGGAGCAGCACGGTTTGTCGTTTGAAATTATGACGAATACTGCGTCGCTCATCGCTATCCTATTCATTTACCGAGAAGTCATTACTCGTCTAATGAAAAATGGGTTTGGTTATGTAAAAACAAAAGAAACAAAATATAAGTCTGATTTTAATTTTATACTGTATATTATTATCGGTTCTATTCCTGCAGGTGTTATTGGCGTCTTGTTCAAAGATAAAATCGAAGAAGTGTTTTCTACCTCGCTGACGACCGTTGCAATTGCACTGCTCGTTACTGGTGCTGCACTTTGGCTTATTCGCAATCTACGTGGTGTGAAGCGTGACGGTGATCTCTCTGTTAAAGATGCAATTATTGTTGGTTTAGCTCAAGCGGTAGCCCTCATTCCAGGGATCAGCCGTTCTGGTTCAACGGTGATTGCCTCCATTGCAACAGGAATGAAGCAGGATACAGCATTACGTTATTCTTTTATGCTGTATATCCCGGTTAGTTTGGGTGGTCTGGTTCTAGGTATATCTGATATTGTTTCTGATCCGAATCTGCAAGCTTTATGGTTTCCGTACTTAATTTCATTTGTAACTAGTCTTGTTGTAACCTATTTCTCTATGCGTTGGTTTATGGGCATTATGGAAAAAGGCAATCTACGCTACTTTTCCTATTATTGCTTTTTAGTCGGAGCCTTAATCCTTATATTTATGTAAAATGTAAAAACATCATTTAAAAGGGGAGTTAAATGTTGGAGCTTGCGATTAGTAAGAAGAAACGTCTAGGAATTGCTGCGATACTAGGTTCGCTTTCTGCTCTAGGCCCCCTATCGATTGATATGTATTTGCCAGCTTTTCCACAGATTGCAGAGGAGCTAGGTGCCACTGCATCTTTAACCCAGCTAAGCTTAACTGCTTGCTTGGTCGGAATGGCGATAGGTCAGCTTGTTATCGGTCCAATCAGTGATATTAAAGGCAGAAGAAAACCTTTAATTATCGGCATGCTGATCTATACGCTTGTTTCACTTTTATGTATATTATCATCGTCGATATGGGGCTTCATTATATTGCGTTTTGTTCAAGGCTTTGCGGGTGCTGCAGGTCTAGTAATCTCTCGCGCGAGTGTGAGAGATTTGTATTCTGGACCTGAGCTTATCCGATTCATGGCAACGTTAATGGTCATCAATGGGGCCGCACCAATACTAGCGCCTGTAATTGGTGGAGAAATTATTGGGTGGTTTGGCTGGAAAGGTGTTTTTGGCGCATTGTCTATATTCGGCATTATTATGCTTATAGGAATATATACGTCGCTTCAAGAAACACTACCCACCGAGCGAAGGGCGAGCGGTGGACTACAGTCTACTCTGAGTACGTTTGGTTTATTGCTTAAGGATCGAGGCTTTATGGGCTTCGTTCTGACACAAGGCTTTATTATGGCGTCGATGTTCGCTTATATCTCAGGGTCTTCATTTGTTTTACAAGAAATATATGAGCTGTCCGTGCGTGAATACAGCTTAGTATTTGGAATTAATGGACTTGGTATTGTGGCGCTTGGACAAGTTGCTGGACGGCTGGCTCATCGAATATCCGGTAAAACTATGCTAATGACCGGATTAATCTACAGCTTAACAGGAGCAACTCTACTGTTGCTTACAATTCTGTGGAATGGATCCTTTGTCTTAATTCTTATTGGATTGTTTATCGTTATATCAAGTGTTGGTTTAATCAATACAACAGCGAACTCATTAGCACTTGAGGAGCAGGGAGCTCGCGCAGGCAGTGCATCGGCAATGCTTGGCATGGCTTCATTCGCTTTTGGCGGACTGATCGCACCGCTTGTCGGTCTCGGAGGCATGGACACTGCTCTGCCAATGGCATCGATTATGATCGTAATGGTTAGCTGTTCATTGCTCTCTTACATGCTGCTAACGAGAAAGCGCATGCATTAGATGCCTAATCAGCATGAATCCCCTTTCAAGCAAGCATTGCTCTGCTATAGTAAAACGTATATAATTTTGGTAGTTATACGACGATAAGGAGAGAGGCAGATTGATGAAAAAGCTAAACGTGTTGAAGCAGCTAGTTGAAGCTGGAGTGGTCGCTGTATTGCGAGCAGATTCTGCAGAAGAAGTTGTACGTATGGCTGAATATGCCATTGAAGGCGGCATCAAAGCCATTGAAATTACGATGACGGTTCCACATGCTCTGAAAGCAATCGAAGAGCTTAGTAGTAAATACAGCAGTGATGTGGACCCATCCGATGCTAGTTTTGCGATTATCGGAGTTGGAACGGTGCTTGATCCTGAAACAGCGAGAGCTGCGATTATGGCTGGTGCCGAGTATGTGGTAGCACCTGCGCTTAACCCAGATACGGTCAAGCTATGCAATCGCTATTGCATCCCTTGCTTACCTGGCGTGATGACGATTCAAGAGATTCAGTCAGCGTTAGAGTTAGGCGTAGATATCGTAAAGCTATTCCCAGGTAATTTGTATTCTCCAAGTGTTATTTCAGCGGTAAAAGGACCGCTTCCACAAGCAAATATGATGCCGACTGGCGGTGTGTCCCTTGCTAACTTGAAGGAATGGATACAAGCGGGCGCTGTAGCGGTAGGAATTGGCTCAGACTTGACGAAGGACGCTGTAAAAACGGGCAACTTCGACCTTATTAAGGACAAGTCAGCTGCCTACATGCAGGCGTATCGCGAAGCAAAAGGGCAATAACCTCTGCGCTCAAACCGTAGTGGGAAATCATCGACACGACGATAACATAGTAAAGGGGAATGTTGTAATGGAATACCGTATTGAAAGTGATACTATGGGTGAAATTCAAGTTCCAGCAGATAAGCTATGGGGTGCGCAAACGCAACGAAGCCTGCAAAACTTCAAGATTAGCGGTGAAAAAATGCCGCTTGAGGTTGTATATGGAATGGCGATTGTGAAAAAAGCATCTGCTTTGGCGAATCAGCGTCTTGGTGTACTAGATGCTGATAAAGCGGCTGTTATCGGTGAAGCGGTAGATGAGATTTTAGCTGGCCGGTGGGATGATCAATTTCCACTAGTAGTATGGCAGACAGGCAGCGGTACGCAAACGAATATGAATGTGAACGAGGTTGTTGCGCATCGTGCCAATCAGCTGCTTGCGCAGCGTGGCAGTGAGCTGCGCATTCATCCTAACGATGATGTGAACCGCTCGCAAAGCTCGAATGATACATTCCCGGCTGCAATGCATATTGCAGGCGTTATTGCAGTTGAAGATCGTTTGTTGCCAGCGGTAGATGTGCTGAACAAGACGTTGAAAGAAAAAATGGAAGCGTTCGATCATATCGTAAAGATTGGTCGTACCCATTTGCAGGATGCAACACCTATTACGCTAGGCCAACAAATTAGCGGCTGGTCTGCGATGCTGGACAAATCGCGTGATATGATCGAATACAGCGTGAACAGTATGCGAGAGCTTGCTCTAGGCGGAACAGCTGTAGGTACCGGCTTGAACGCACATCCGGACTACGCGGTAGCAGTTGCAGAGGAAGTAACGAAGCTGACAGGCAAATCATTCATCACTGCGAGCAACAAGTTCCATTCGTTAACGAGTCATGATCAGATGGTCTACACGCATGGTGCGATGAAGGCACTCGCTGCGGACTTAATGAAGATTGCCAACGATGTTCGCTGGCTGGCTAGCGGTCCGCGTTGTGGTATCGGTGAAATCTCTATCCCGGAAAATGAGCCAGGAAGCTCCATTATGCCGGGTAAGGTGAATCCTACGCAAAGTGAAGCGATGACGATGGCAGTATGTCAGGTTATCGGTAATGATACAGCGATTGGGGTAGCAGCAAGCCAAGGTAACTTTGAGCTTAACGTATTTAAGCCGGTTATTTTGTACAACTTCCTGCAAACTGTTGCGCTATTATCTGATTCTATGATTTCGTTCAATGATAATTGTGCTGTTGGCATTGAACCGAACATTGCTGTTATTCAACGTAATCTTGAGCAGTCACTTATGCTCGTTACAGCGCTGAATCCTCATATCGGCTACGAGAATGCTGCAAAAATTGCAAAAACAGCGCATAAACAAGGTACGACGCTGAAGGAATCAGCAGTCGCTAGCGGCTTGCTAACAGCTGAGCAGTTTGACGAGTGGGTACGCCCTGAAAATATGATCGGTCGTAAGTAAGCATATTAGTTATAATAGTTGAGACTGCTGGCTGAGTCCTATTCAATTAAGCAGGCAGAGAAAATGATATATCATTTTCTCTGCCTGCTTTTATATATGAAGGGGGCATTGGTTCGAGGTATGTGTTAGGCCTACGTTTATACGAAAAATCGTATAAATGCCCATTATTAGTACAAGTATAGGCCGGTTTATACGAAAAACCGTATAACGGTCCATGATTAGCACGAGTATAGGCTCGTTTATACGAAAAATCGTATAAACACCTAAAATAGGCCCGAGTTTTGTTCTTGTTTATACGAAAAGTCGTATAAACGCCCATTATTAGTACAAGTATAGGCTGGCTTACACGAAAAATCGTATAAACACCTAAAATAGGCCCGAGTTTTTTTCTCGTTTATACGAAAAGTCGTATAAACGCCCGCATTACACTGTTATTTTATCCTCTTTTATACGAAAAATCGTATAAACACCTAAAATAGGCCCGAGTTTTGTTCTTGTTTATACGAAAAGTCGTATAAACGCCTGCATTATTCCGCGTTTTAACCTCATTTATACGAAAAATCGTATAAACACCAAGCAGTTGCATACTGCATTAGCGACAATTTTTATTTTCAATATTGCTCCCCACATTATGGTTTTAGCGATCGTCATTGTTACTTCATACTTCACCATATCCAAGTGAAAATGTACGACCTCGTTTTACTATGCTAAAATAGATTACAACTAAAGCAAAAGAAAAGTAGGTACGCATATGCATTTATTATCCGTTGAACATATATCAAAAAGCTATGGTGAAAAAGTTCTGTTCGAAGACGTTAACTTCGGTGTAGAGGAAGGTCAAAAGATCGGCATTATCGGAGTGAACGGAACAGGAAAATCAACCTTGTTGAAAGTTATCGCAGGTATTGAGCCTGCCGACGAAGGCAAGGTCAGTATCGCTAATCATGTAGTTATTCGCATGCTGTCTCAGGACCCGCAATTCAAGGAAGGAGAGACAGCTCTGGAGCATGTGCTAGGCGGTGATTCTCCTCAGTTTCAAGCATTCACAATGTATCGTGAAGCGATGGAGCTTGTAGAGCTTAATCCGTCGAATGAAGATGCTCAGCAGCAGCTAATGGAAGCTAATGCACGAATGGATGAGCTGGACGCTTGGCAGCTTGAAAGCGAGGCAAAGCAAGCATTAAATAAGCTGGATATTACAGATTGGAGTATGCCAGTTGCTCAGATGTCTGGTGGACAACGAAAGCGTGTAGCGATGGCTGCAGCACTTGTGCTTCCTTCAGATATATTAATATTGGATGAGCCGACGAACCATATCGATAATGAGTCTGTGCAATGGCTGGAGAGTATGCTTCAGAAACGCCGTGGAGCTTTGCTTATGATTACGCATGATCGGTATTTTCTTGATCGTGTTAGCAATCGTATTCTTGAGCTTGATCAAGGCAGAGCTTTCTTCTATGAGGCGAACTACAGTAAGTTTCTAGAGCTTAAGCTGGACCGAGAGGAACGGGAGGCTGCTGCTGAGTCGAAGCGTCAAAACCTGCTCCGTAATGAGCTGGCATGGATCAGACGTGGTGCTAAGGCACGTACGACAAAACAAAAAGCTCGTATTGACCGATTTGAGCAGCTACAGGCAGCGGCACCTAAGGAAGGCAACGGCAAGGTAGAACTATCTGTAGCATCGACACGTCTTGGAAGAAAAATAGTTGAGATTGAGCACGTAAGTAAGGGATATGGCGCTCGGCAGCTTATCCACGACTTCAGTTATATCGCAACGCCAGGAGATCGTGTAGGAATTGTAGGACGGAATGGCGCTGGAAAATCTACGTTGCTTAAAATGATTGGCGGCAAACTAGAGCCAGATGCAGGGCGTATTGAGCTAGGAATGACGGTTAAACTCGGCTGGTTCTCACAGGAACGCGAGGAGATGAATGAAAGCTTACGTGTGTCTGAGTATATCCGTGAGACGGCCGAGCAGGTTAAAACGGCTGATGGTACAACGATATCATCAAGTCAAATGCTAGAGCGTTTTTTGTTCAACTCCACGATGCAATGGACGCCAATTGCAAAGCTTTCTGGAGGAGAAAAGCGACGTTTGCAGTTGCTGCGCGTGTTGATGGAAGCACCGAATGTGCTGCTGCTTGATGAGCCGACCAATGATCTGGATATTGCTACGCTCACGATATTAGAGGATTATCTTGATGATTTTCCAGGCGTCGTATTTGTTGTTTCACATGATCGCTACTTTTTAGATCGTACCGTGGAGAAAATTATTGCCTTTGAGGACAATGGACAGCAGGTCGTTCATACTGGCAATTATTCTGACTACGCCGAGTATGCAGTGAATCGCGAGAAGGCAAGCCGTGGCGATGCAAACCTAAAGAAAGCAAGCGGCAGTGGTGGAAACAAGGCCGCAGCAGCTGAGCCTGAGCAGCAGACTCCTCGTCAACAAGAGCGTCAATTGAAAATGTCCTATAAGGATCAGCGCGATTATGAGCAGATCGAGGATTGGATTATGGAGGCTGAGCAAGAGCTTGAAGATATCGCTGTACAGATGGAGAAGAATGCATCATCAGCAGGTATGCTGCTAGAGCTGACAGAAAAGCAGCAATCGGTAGAGCAGAAGCTGGAGCAGCTAATGGATCGCTGGGCCGAGCTGAATGAGCTCGCAGAGCAGATCGAGGCACAAAAGAAAGGATGAGTCGGCATGAACGTAGGTAACATATATTGCGTGGGACGTAATTATCGCTTACATGCATTGGAGCTGGGCAATGAGGTGCCATCGTCTCCGATGATTTTTACGAAGCCGACCCATGCGCTTCGCGAGATGAATGGGCAGGCGCTAGCGATTCCACAGAATCGTGGCGAGGTTCACTTTGAGCTTGAGCTTGTGCTGAGAATAGGAGAAGATTATACCTCCGGTATGCTGCTCGAGAAAGCGGTCGATGCTTTCTCGTTAGGGCTAGATCTAACGCTAAGAGATGTTCAGTCGCAGCTAAAGCAAAAAGGTCATCCTTGGCTCGCTGCTAAAGGATTTAAAGGAGCGGCAACGGTAGGCGAGTGGCTGCCGCTGACGTCTGCTAAAGAGCTTGAGCAGGGAGAATTTAAGCTGATGCGTAATGATGCGCTTGTTCAGCTGGGTCAGCCTAAAGATATGATCTTTAGCTGTGATGAGCTAATTCGTTTTATTGATGAGCATTATGGATTAGGGGCAGGGGATCTAATCTACACAGGCACACCGGCTGGTGTTGCTGCACTGCATCCCGCTGATCGACTTGAGGCATATTGGAATGATCAAAAGCTCGGAAGCTGCACGATTTTATAAGTTTGTAGGAAAGCAAAAGGACAGTTTAACGGCTGTCCTTTTGCTTTGCTATGAAAAACTCATGATTAAATTAGGGATCTCCATCAAATCATCGCAAGTCGCATCAGGATAACTACTTGAGTTGTCTTTACCTTTAAGGATGGCTCGCATCCCGATATCTTTTGAAGGAATGATATCAGCCTTTAAGTTATCACCAACAAAGACTGCTCGTTCAGATGAAGAGTTTAAATTTGAAAGTGACAATTGAAATATAGCATGGTCAGGCTTTCTCAAATTTACTGCTCAGAATAAAGAACTATATGAGGAGTTACAAGTTCCAATAATCTACGATATCGATTGTGGACATGTTCCACCACAGATGACTTTCATTAACGGGGCATATGCTGAAATTGAAGTAAAGGATGGGAAAGGTTCTGTAAAGCAATCGGGAGTTAATTGCAAAAACGATAATTTTCGTCGACCAGGAACAAGTTGAAGTTCTGACGGAACTGAGCGACGTTAATTAACCAAAAGTAGCTTTCCATAAATGCTAACGGAACTCACAGACGTTATTGCTGCAATCTCTGCGTTTTTCACCTCGAATTGACCTCATAGGGACGCTGAGTTCCGTTACATTTTTTTTGGGTGCCTTTACATGAGAATAAGGCCTCTGAGTTCCGTTACTTCGGTTTGCGTGTATGTGAAGCTAGTTTTGTCCAAGCCTCTATCTTGCGAGAATGCTGCAAGTTTACTCGTCTGAATGAATTTTTATATTAAATAGAGAATCCGTATCCTTATATAAGGTGCGGTCTTTTTTATTGTGCCATTAATCGACATCGACATAGCATGTTCATCGAAAACAGCACTGAAAACAGCACTGAAAACTGCATGATAGCTAAAAACTGCATATAACACTAAAAGTTACATAGAAAATAGTCGAATTATAGTTGTAGAAATTCCAATCTTTGCCGTATTAAGCTAGTGTAAGGGTCTTTAGTTAATTTAGCTTATATAGAAAATGGGGGAGCTGTAATGGACATTATATCTGTACAGGGCTTAACTAGAACGTACCGTCAGTATAAAAGATTTCCAGGCATTATGGGTTCGATGAGAAGTTTATTTACAAGAGAGTATACGGAAGAATTAGCAGTTCGAGAGCTTACATTCTCAATCCAGGAAGGTGAAGCAGTCGGTTATTTAGGTCCCAATGGGGCTGGTAAGTCCACAATGATAAAAATGATGAGCGGAATATTAGTGCCTACTTCGGGCGAGCTGCATGTCCTTGGTCGAGTTCCTCATTTGGCAAGAAAAGAGAACGCAATGCAGATTGGTGTAGTTTTTGGGCAACGTAGTCAACTGTGGTGGGATTTGCCTGTTAATGACTCGTTCGATCTACACAAGTACATTTATAAAATACCTGATGCTACTTTTGAGAAGAATCTAGCTTTTTGCTTGGATATGTTAGCGATTAAAGAGTTTATTCACAAGCCAGTAAGACAGCTTAGCTTAGGGCAGCGCATGCGTGTTGAAATTGCTATGGCATTGCTTCATGAGCCCAGAATTCTATTTCTAGATGAGCCAACAATCGGACTCGATGTTATGGCTAAAGATCAGATTAGGCAATTTTTACGTACGGTTAATCGAGAAAAAAAGGTAACGATTGTGTTAACGACACATGATATGAAGGATATCGAAGAGATCTGTCCGAGAATGATTGTCGTCAATAAAGGAGAGCTTGTTTACGACGGTTCTGTAACGGCGCTTCGCAAAAAACTAGGTAATGAGCGGCAGGTTGTCATAGAATTCCGTGAAGAGCCGGGTCTAATTGATGTACCAGGCGTTACTTTACTGCAAGAGGAAGGACTAAGAAAAACATATCTATTTGCAAAAAGTGAACTTAGCGTGTTCGAGATTGTCAGTCAGATTGCAGCTAACTATTATATAGAAGATGTTTCGATAGAACAAGCTGATATCGAATCGGTGATTAGAAGGCTTTATCAACAATTGGCTGCAAATCGCCAGATTGGGTAGGGTGAGATGAATGCGTACCTATGTTAAATTTACAGCGAAAGCTTTCTCTAAGCAGTTAGCATACCGTTCGGAGGTTTGGCTTCGATTAATAGGGAACTTTGTAACGGTGTTAATTCAGGTTGAGATATGGCGAGCGGTTATAGGCAGCGAGCGAATAGAAGGTGTAACGCTTGAACAGATGATTACCTACAGCATAATCAATACGTTGCTGCTAGCTCTATTATTACACGGCATAAGTGGAAAAGTTGATGAAAGTCTTAAATCAGGAAGCATAGCTTCTGAATTAATTAAACCCATATCATATCCGTTATTTTTGCTTTTTGATGGACTAGGGAATACGCTGTATCAGCTTGTGTTTACAGTCGCTCCTTCGTTACTTATCGCATCACTATACTTTGGAATGATGCCGCCAGCAAGTTGGACTCATTTATTTGCTTTTTTACTCGCACTCTTATTAGCCCTTCTTATTTCATTTCTTCTTGGTTATTTAATTTCGTTATTAGCGTTTTGGTTTATGAATCATTTCGCCTTGAGCTGGATGCTAGGCGGATTCATCACCATATTTTCGGGAGCATTTTTGCCGATTTGGTTTTTCCCTTCATCCTGGATTACAGTAGCGAATTTGCTGCCATTTCAATATATGGGCTACGTGCCAGCGGCGATATACTTGGGTAATATTACTACGCAAGAGCTGTGGCAAGTTATTGCAGTGGGCTTAGGATGGATTGCTGGATTGTTGATTCTAGTCCAGTGGCTTTGGACAAGGGCAGTAAAACGATTAGTCTTACAAGGCGGATAATGAGGAAGGAGGAAAGTTATGACGATACAGCTGTTTAGTAAATTAGTGCGCTTATTGCTAAAAGAACGAATGGAATATCGCGGAGACTTCATTCTTTCAATCTTTGCCCAAATTGTTGCCTATGCTGGTGATTATATTGTAATATGGCTGTTTATTAAAAAATTCAATACCATTGCGGGCTGGACATGGCCAGAGATCGCTTTTCTGTACAGTCTTGGTCTAATTACGTATGCATTAGGGGCATCCTTTTCATTCGTTCAAATGCGTGATCTGGAGATTCAAGTTAAGCAGGGGACATTTGATAGTATACTTATTAAGCCAGTCAATCCTTACCTTTACTTAGTTAGTAGAGGGTTTAATCTAGGGTATATTGCTCATATCTCCGTCTCGGGCTTTGTCTTGATCTGGGCGATGATTGAACTGAACATGACATGGACGATTGGCGATTATATGTATCTCATTCTTGCGATCATTAGCGGTGCAATGATTCAGGCAGGCATTCTTACAGTGATCGGCGCTCTTTCGTTTATATGGGTGAGGACGAGCTTTATGTTTACATTGTTTTTCAGATTAAAGGATTTTATCTCTTATCCACTTCCGATCTTTGGGACTTTTATTCAAATTCTGCTGACGGTTGTCATTCCACTAGCCTTCGTTAATTTTTATCCTGCTTCGTATCTGCTATCTAATGAAACGACACTGCTGCCAATATGGGCAAAATGGTGCGTACCCATCGTTGGTCCGTTATGTTATTGGGTAGGGTATAAGCTATGGATGTTTGGTGCCAATAAGTATCAAGGGGCAGGCGGATAAGTGGTCATATATCGTATACTGCTGAAAAAGAAAAAGAGATATCGTAACAATTGCTGCAGTTCGCAGCTGTCGCAGGTAATGTAAAGATAGAAATTCGTGAATAAAATAATGCCATAGCCTGTTAGAGATCTACGAGGCTATGGCATTATTCATTTATAATTGTAAAACGTCAATCGTTCTATCCAAATTATCCATTAAACGCAGTCAGCATCCACACATGCTTCTCTAAAGTCGTATGAATAGCAAGGAGCATGTCCGCTGTTGTTTCATCGCCAGCTTGCTGTGCAACCTCCATACCTTCCTTTAGTTCACCAATGATAAGCGTGTAGTCTTTAATGAGTTGATCGACCATTTCAGTTGCCGTCTCGTTGCCAAGCGCTTCTTTAACACTAGAGTTTTCTAGATAGTCTACCATTTTTGCTAGTGGTTGACCATTGACCGCTAGCAAACGTTCAGCTAGTTCATCGATATGAAGCGCGGCTTCCTCATAAAACTCTTGGAATTTTTCATGAAGTGTGAAAAATTGCGTACCTTTAACGTACCAGTGGTAGTTGTGAAGCTTTACATATAACACGCTCCAGTTTGCGATTTGACGGTTAAGTTGTTGTTGAATTGTATTCATAAAAATTCCTCCATTCGTCATACAGTCCTTTTTTTAATCCAGTTGTGTTCACTGCGATGTAAACTGCCGCATGATGGCTTAAGTAAGCATACCTCTCACAAGTTTTAGCGAAAATACTGAATTCCATACATTATTAAGTATGTCTAACTTGGACTAAGTACTTGTTTATAATTATTACAAAATAATAATGAAAAGTCAAGTGTTTTCCTGAAAATATAAAAGGAGCTTATCCTTATTTTACCACTAAAGTGCAAAAAAACTGCACCTGCAACTGTTACATTAGAGCAACAATTGAGGTGCAGCAATATGTGTCAAACTTTTGAAAACGTAAGTGAGGAAGTTTTACTTCGTTTCAGCTAGCATGAACACAGAAAGGATGAACATTGCATGAGACCAAGTTAATGGAACTACCCATGCTGTCTCTCCAGTGTTTTTATCGACTTGTTCTGGAAGGAGTCCAGTTTCGGTGCGATGATCTAGCGCCCATTGGATATGCTTGCGTCCTTCTGCAGCATCTCCTGTAGCAAAGCGATAGTGCGCTAGCCACAACGTCGTAAGGATCCATGGGTTTCCTCCAACGTAAATATCATCCTCATAGCGTTTAATACCACCAACGCCAGGAACCGTAAGCAGGCGTTCAACCGCATCAGCTGTCGTACGCATACGATCAGATTCAGCAGCAACTGCATTGAACGGTACACTAATGCCAAGTAAGCTAATATCAACGATCGGATCGTGCTTCATAACATACTTTTTATATCCTTTATCAAGATCTACAACATAGCCCTCCTTGCCAGCTTGTGTGTCTTGATTGAACTTATCTTGAGAAACCTTTAAGTCAACACCACGGTAGAAGCTTTGCAGATCTTCGTTAAAGCAGTAGGCTTCGATTCCTGCTTGAATTCCGTCAGCAAGCTTGCTCCATTGCTCAGATAGCTCGTATTCGCCAGCTAACTCAGCAAAGCCAGCAGCTGCCTTCAAGCCGCCATATACTGCAGCAGAGGAGTACGTATGAGAAGCTTCGCGTTCTTCCCATAGATCGATGCTTGGCTTCGGTAGACCAGTTTTAGCATCGATGAAGGATGCAAGGAATTGAGCTCCATTAAGTACAGCCGGCCATACACGAGATGCAAAGCTGCGATCCTTATTAACCTCATAGTGCTCCCACATTCCCCATAGGATTGAAGCACCTTCGTCGATTTGTAAGCCCCATGACGGTGCTAATTGGCCATCGTGATAATGGCGTTGCTGCCAAGATCCATCTGGAGACTGTGCAGATAGCGTCCAGTCATAGAATGCATCTGTTAAGTCTTTTAAGCCAACTTTATCAAGCGCTGTCGTAATGAATGCTGCGTCACGTCCCCAGCAATAGGAGTATCCGCCGCAACGGCTATACGTTTCGTCAAACTCAGGAGCAGCGATAATCGTTCCTGTTTTTTCATCAGACATAAGTTTGAACATAAGAATGGAACGTTCATAAAGTTCTTTAATTTCTACGTCTTCAACTGGACATGGAACAGCTTTAGCAACGTAGTCGTTCCAATATGCGTTTGTTTCTTCTGCCCATTGTGCGCTAGTTTTTGTACGTGCATGTTCTAACACTGCGACTACATCATGCTCATTACCAGCTGCTGCTACATAAACTGGCACAATTGCAGTTTCTCCAGGAGCGATCGTAAGCTGCCATGACATTGCGCCTGATGGCTTCATGTCGATAACAGAACCGTCAAGCTCGCCTTTTTGAACATCTTCCCATGAAAGACCAGCTTGGAATTTTGTGCATACGATTGCGCTTGAAACCGCAAAAAAGTATTGATGGCGGAAATGAATTAATGAATCCGCTTCTGCGTTAAACATCGTAGTGTTATATAAGCCGTTTTCGCTAATCATAAAGCTTGAATGAAGCAAGAAGGAGAAACTTTTGCTTTCATTGCTAGTATTAGTGAATGCATACTCGCGTACTAGCAGGTCATTGCCAGGTACTGCAAAATGACGACTGTTTACATTCAAACCTATTGTCGCATTTGTTGCATTCACATGCAAAACATTACTACGCTCTGCATATTGTACCTCATGTGACCAACCGTTATTCGCTTCGTCGAACCAGTTGATTGCGGAGCTTTCTTGCTGAATACCAACACGCATTGCGTCGACGTGTTGAGGCGTATCAATATTAGGCCACCACAAGCGATACATTTTACCTGTGCGGCCTAGTGTAGCTAGCATACGAGAATTACCGATTACGGCATCTACTAAATAAGGTTTCTTTTCATTCATCGTCATTAACCCCTCTTATGAAAGTCTTTGATTGAAGATTCTCTTACGACTAAGCGATGCGGTATAATGTTGCGTGCTTGAGAAGCAAGATTTTCTTGGATACGGCGTACCAGTAAGTGTGAAGCAGTATAGCCAAGCTGGTACGTACCGATATCAACAGAGCTAATAGCTGGAGAAGCAAGCTCTGTCAAAGCAATATTGTTAAAACTCACCAAGCTTATATCATTAGGTACATGATAGCCTAGCTCGTTTAATCCACGTAATACACCGAACGCAGTAATATCATCAATAACAACTAAGGCAGTTGGACGATCTGGAATATTCATAACAAAGGACATCGCGCGGAATCCGCTTTGTTGAAGAAACTCGCCATCGACAATCCATTCAGGATTAATGGCAAGACCAGCTTCTTCCATCGCTTTACGATAGCCTGAAAGACGATCAACAGATACAGTTAAATTCGGCTCGCCTATAACGAAGCCGATCTTCGTATGTCCCTGATTAATCAAATGTGCAGTAGCATCAAAAGCAGCTTGAGCATTGTCAGTATCCACGGTGATGATGTTATCATGCCCTTCCGTTCGTCCAATTAATACAGTCGGGAAATCATGATTAGCTAAAAGCTCGATTAATGGATCATTCTGTCTTGAAGAAAGCAGTATTACACCATCCACACGACGGCCTAGCACTAGTCGTGATATTGTTTCTTGCTCATCACTTGGAGAAGTTGCCGCAGAAAGCAGCATATCATATCCAACCTTCGTTGAATGGGCTAAAATACCGCGAAGCAGTTCTCCAAAGAAAAAATCCTGGAATAGCTCTTCTGCAGGTCTAGGCAATACGATAGCTAATGTATTGGTTGTTTTGGATACAAGGCTTTTTGCCATCACATTTGGATGATAACCCATCTCTTCCATAATGCGCTTTACTTTTTCTGTCGTAGCCTTACTAATTCTAGAATGATTGGATATAACACGCGATACGGTAGAAGGAGATACTCCAGCTGCCTTCGCGATATCTTTAATTGTTACCATGATATCGATCCTTCCCAAATAAGCCTTCCTATCTACTATAGCCCCTTGTGCAAATGAATGCAATCCAATCAAGGTTTTTTATTAATGTACATTGATAAACCAAAATATACAAGTGAAGAAAATAAGAGTGAACGAGAGAAAACGAGCGTAATAACAAGTTAAAAATGAAATAAGTAAGGAATATGAATATGTGCAATCGTTTTAACAAAAACTTGCGTTCAAAAGTAATCAAATTCCTTGAATATATACTTATATGCGTTATTGTAATCGATTTCTGTATATAAAAGGAGTTGAATCGACTATGAATTAAAAGAACTAATTGATATTTATTCAATCGTTTGCGCAATACTGAAAACAAGCTTAATCAAAGGTTTGAACGAACAAGCCGTCACCCTCTAACCACTCAGCAATAAATACATGTCGTGTATCCGTAACTTTATGAGCTTTCAGTTGATCCTTTAACCACTTTTCATTCCTGCCAATGTCATTCAACTCATCTGTCAGTAATTCTCCATCACGAATAAGTGTCACTGGTATATGTATTGGTTTTACTGGTATATTAAAGTCTTCCTGTGTAGTTTTTTGGTAAGCTGATTTTTTCATTATACTAATCGAGCCGTTGGCTTCAAGATAACAATAGGCAACCTCGCGAATAGAAAACGTTTCGGATTGACGAAGAAGACTTTGGAGTTGATTAAGATTCATTCGATTTTTTTTTAATTCATCTCTGTCTACAACACCATTATGTATTAAAGCTGATGGTTTACCTTCAAAGAGACCACGTAATTTTAAAGATTTCTGGCCTAACAATTCAACAACAAATAAAAGTAACGCCCACAATATCATGGAATAGAGCAGATGCATAAGACCGACCTTCTCATCATAAAGTGCGTTACCCAATAATTCACCCAGTACAATAGCAGCAATAAATGTGAAGGGTGTTATTTGATTAATTAATTTCTTTCCTAATATTTTCACAAGTATGAATAACATAAAAAAGCCAGTAACGAGTTCAAGTGTTAGATTTAAAATATTCATTAATAATAGACCTCCAATGTAATCAAAGCTATCTACATTATTAACAGCAGCGTTCGCATTAAAACCATACTTGATATAAAAGAAAAGACGTCCCTTTGTAGAGACGTCTAGTAATTAGTTGTCATAATCCCATATTAGACTAATCGTTGTTCCTTTATTCAGCTCAGAAGCAATCTCGATACGTCCACCCATTGCTTGAACCAGTTCCTTCGTAACTGCTAAGCCAAGACCACTTCCAGCAACGGACTGCTCCGTATTCGTTCCACGATAATATCGCTGGAACAATAGTTTTACAGTTTGCGAGTCCATACCTTTGCCGTTGTCTCTAATATTGAATTGCCAACCGCTGTTTGGCAGAGAAAGCAGCTCAATATGAATATAAGTATCGGGTGAGTTATGAAGCAAGCTATTGGCTATCAAGTTATCGATAATACGCTCAAACCAAGGTGGATGAACATTCCCTACGATTTCTTTAAAAGGAAGCTCGTAATGAATCGTTCGATTCGCGTAAAGTGGATGTGCGGCTGCTCTTGCAGCAGCATCTTGTAACAAGTTACCTATGGAATGAGCCTCAAGCTGTACAGGAAGCTCACCGCTGCGCAGACGATACGTTAGTGCCAAATCTTCCATTAACTGATCCATGTATTGGCTTTTTTCTAATATAGTAGAAGCGAAGGAGCGGACTTCTTCCTCCGACCAGCTGTATTGGTTAGTGGCTAGCATATGGGCATAGCCTTGAATCGATGAAAGTGGGGTTTTCATATCATGCATGACACCAGCAATCCATTCTTCTCTGTAGGTTTGAGTTTCGATTTCTGCATGCTTGCTCGCCTTAAGTGTAGCTGCCAAGCTATGAATGGAATCCATTACTTCCTTAAATAGATGCTTTTTTCGTTTTTTCATTGGACGTGTATGCAATTCTAGATGACCAGCAGCAACATGCTGAATCGAATCAACGATATCAAGCACAGGACGAACGAATCGATTAGCGTACCCAATAGCTAAAATGATAAATACGATCAAGCTGCCTGCAAAAAACAAGCCTAGACTAATTATAATAACCTGCATCTCGGTCCGTACGTTAGGAAGGATCGACGCTTGATGCATACGTTCAGTAACTGGAGTCTGCATAATCCATGTATTGCCGCTTGCCTCGTCGTATTCCGAGTGGAAGTTGATTCCGAACTGATCATAATAAACGGTACGCATAGCCAGCTCCGATAAGCCATACACGCTTGGTGCTGTCTCTGGTTTATTCCAAGAAGCAACTTCATTGCCTGAGGAGTCGATGACTTGTATCCAACCATTCATCTTAGCAAGTTCTGCTTCTGTAGCCTGTGGAAAATGAATGGTGCCTTCAATGATATTGGCTGCTTCTATATAAGGTCGTAAAGGAGGCGAGCTAGGAGCAGCCTTGCCGTACAGAATGATGTACTGATGATCTCCTTTTATATGAATCCAAAGTCCGAGCATATAAGGGAATGACTTGTTGCCTTCCCAATAATCAATTAATTGCCCGGGCTTATATTGAATTGGTAAATCATCAGGAGCGTAAAAGGATTGCAAAACATTGCCTTGCTCATCCAAGCTTTGCAGCCAGCCACCATCTTCCTTAAGTAGCTTTAACAGCTCAGAGTTCGTAATCATGCCTTGCTCGTCGATATCGGCTTCGTCAATTAATCGACTAATGCCATATGGCGCAAAATTGCGTTTAATATCAATATAGTTAAGTTCATCGAACATCCACCCCATAATAAATACGGCAAGCGCAATAAGCAGTACGCCTGCCAATGAAATTTGCAATGCGAAGCGTACCGCTAGTCGTCTACGGAGCATAATAACCTCCAGTGCCTTCTACGATGCTTGATGGTACAAGTTTATAGCCTATACCGCGTACATTTACGATGAATTGCGGATTAGAAGGATCTAGTTCAATTCGTTCTCGGATACGATGAATATGGACCATAACGGTATTATCATCGTTCAGCATGGATTCTCCCCATACTCGTTCATACAGCTCACTTTTACTGAACACTTGATTAGGATGCTTACATAGAAATACAAGCAGTTGAAATACAAGAGCGGGGCAATGAACAGGCACGCCATCAACGATAAGTGCCGCTTTTACTTCATCGATCTGAAAGCGCCCATAGTTGTAGACGGTCTGCTCCTGCTTTAATGGTTCTGATTTCCCCGTTGTCCGTGATACTTTACGCAGCTGTGCTCGAATACGGGCGACTACTTCCAAAGGATTAAACGGCTTTTTAATATAGTCATCTCCACCTACTGCAAATCCGGATAATACATCGAAGTCCGAAGATCGTGCAGTTAAAAACAATATTGGAGCATCGGTTGTCTTGCGAAGGAATGGACATATTTCTAATCCACTTGCTCCAGGCATCATAATATCAAGCAATATGAGATCATAGCGTTTCTTCTCACAAGATGCCAGTGCTTCTTCACCGCTGTTAGCAGTATCGATTGAAGTAAAGCCTTCCTTTTTTAATACTGTAGCGACCAATTCGACAATCGAACGCTCATCATCAACGATTAGTATGTTTGCATCATTCAACTGTTTCACCTCGATCTGTTCATTAGCCTTATTCTACCATGAGCGGTTTATGGACTGAATCTTAACTTTACCTTAACGATTATACAATTGGATGAGAAAAGTTTAGCTAAATGTAATGCTGTGTTTTTTAGCTGTTAAGCTTGCTCTCATATACTTGAGTTAACGAGAGGAAGGGGAGAGAAAGAATGAAGAAAGTTACAAATCAATTGCTCATTATTTTAATGTTATCCGTATTAATGATTGGATGCAGCAAGCAGCTTGAACAAGGAGGAGATGCAGAAATGAATAAACAACCTGCAACGACGATTAATGGCGAGGATATTGTGATAACAATGCTGGATGGGAAGTACGAGGAGCTATATAACCAATTTAGCAGTGATATGAAGGAAGCTGTATCGTTAAAGGATTTTGAAGAGATCGGTAAAGAATTCGTGCAAGGTGAAACGTTCGAACTTGCTTCAAGCTTTGAGGCTAATGGTTACAAGTTCATTACATGGAGCAATCAGAAAGCAGAGCGAAAAGGTATTCATGTCATTATGGATGAGCAAGCAAACATCGCAGGCTTGCAGGTAAAGGATTTAGCAACGTACCCAGAAACGGATGGGCAATATTCTGACACGGTATTTCAGCTTCCGTTCCAAGACGATTGGTTCGTATTCTGGGGAGGGAATGATGTGTTCTTGAACTACCACTATGAGTACGATGAGGTTCGTTACGCCTATGACTTTGTGAAGGTGAAAGACGGTTATTCTTTTGAAGGAGATCCATTGCTTAATGAAAGCTACTATGCTTTTGATCAGCCTGTGCTAGCACCAGCAGCAGGTACGGTTATAGCGGTAGTAGATGGAATAGAAGACAACATTCCTGGAGAGATGAATGAAGCGCAGCCTGAGGGAAATATGGTTGTCATTCAGCATGAGAATGGCGAAAAAAGTATACTGGCGCATTTCAAAAAAGATTCAATTGTCGTTAGCATGGGCGATACGGTAGATGCGGGACAACTGCTAGGTACTTGCGGCAATTCGGGTAATTCCTCCGAGGCGCATATTCACTTTCAAGTAACGAAGCAACAAGACGATGGCAGTGAGCTTGTTATTCCTGTGTCGTTTGATGGTGGTAAGCAATGGATACGTGGAGATATTGCTACGCCTTAAGTAACGCCTAATTACAGGTAGATGAACATGACGAGATTATATCGAATATTGCTTTAATATGAAAACCATTGCTGGGCTTTTGGGTTCGAAAGCTTAACGATGGTTTTTTTTAGTTATATCGTTATGACAAATTTTGCAGCTGATAGGAGTAAGCATAGTGCTAAAATACGACGCTCAGTAGTAGATTCAACACTGTTAAGCGCAATCTATAAAAAGACTTTTCTAGTAAGCTATGTTTAATCTAGTAAGTAGAATTTATAAAGAGAAGGAGGAATATACAGATGAAAAAGGTTAAGGATAGAGCGTTATTAAGTATGGCGATCATTGTAATTGGAGTTATTGCCTTGCCACAGCTAGTCATGGCGTATTATTCGAATGCAGCTGCGTTTTTCAAGTCTTATCCGTCAACGACTACCGTATCTAGTATGAAATATTGGACAGATTCTAGCGTTGCCACCTATGGCTTTACTACTTATTACTCTAATGCTCGCAGCAAATGGGACGCTGCTCCTAATGCTCAGATTGGATGGAGTTCTACATCATCATACGATGATGCATTTGTACGGTTTTATGCTATAGACGATATGCCCTTGGATTATGCAGGTATAGCGAAGCCTTACAACAGTAATGGTAGTTTTTTGTCAGATCCCGATCTAGCTACAGGTGCAGTATGGCATAAGGTACACGTTATTTTGAATAAAGGATATATGGACGATAAAGGTTATAGTTCCAACATGATTCAAAAAACAGCACTTCATGAAGTAGGACATGTACTCGGTCTGCGACATCAGCCGGATAATGAAGGTCCACTCGATACGGTAATGATTCAAGGGAAGCAAACATTTACCGATATTGGTAGCATTGATAAAACGAATGTGGCTTGGAAATATTGATGTAACAAATAAATATGCGGATATGTCATATAAGTATCTTTATGAAAGTTGAGGTGGTCGACATATGAATTCTTCTAGAACACTATCAATAATAGGGGCAGCAGCTGTGATTGGAGCTCTAATATTTACACAGCTTGATGTTACAGATCGGAATAAAACAATTGCCCAGCAGATAAGTACAGAGGCAGAAAAAACAATTGAAATCGTAAGCGCTGGCGATGCAGATATGATGATATATTCTACGCTCGAACAAGTAGAGCAGGATGCTGACCTTATCGTAGCAGCCGAATTAGTTGGTGAACGTGCTACAAAGAATATGGTTCTTAATAGTATGGTGATCGAAACCTACGGTTTGGCTAAAGTAAAGGTTAACCATGTGTATAAAGGCGAAGTGCAAGAGGGAGACGAGCTCACGATAGCTGAACCAGGATACTTTGATGGTAGTGGAAAGTATGTATCCTTTGAAGGCTATAAGTTGATGGAGAAAGACGGAAGGTACATTCTGTTTTTACGTACAGGGACTAATAATGAGCAAATCGTGATCGGGCTTTATCAAGGTAAATTCGATCTCACTCTTCCTAAGCTAGAGCAAGAAATGACAAATGCAAGAATGAGTGTCGCTGAATTCGATCAAAAGGATTACGTCGGAGACAGCGTCTGGCAGTTTAATAGGCTGAAAAAGCAGGTGCTGGAGAAGTACAGTACAGTGGAATCATACAGGTAATAGAAGCTAAGCAATAAGTATGGAGAGGCTGGGACAAAACTAGCTTAACATCCGCGCAAACCGAAGTAACGGAACTCAGAGGCCTGAGCGACCGAGCAAGGTCAGATAGTTTAGCAGGTGGAAACCCTGCTTGGTAAGACGTGCAGCCGCGTCACCAATAGCGAGTCTTGGGCTACT
>Ga0160467_100420_pt1 | contig 42867 bp, 8 predicted proteins | sample HID1972I_E11MG_FD_108221 | JGI IMG/M metagenome (GOLD analysis project Ga0160467, IMG submission 108221) | Enriched pill bug-associated microbial communities from UW Madison campus, WI, USA - HID1972I_E11 MG | ecosystem: Host-associated > Arthropoda: Insects > Digestive system > Unclassified ... | reverse complement strand
TTCTATCTCCTTACCGGCGGTCTCGGGGGACTGGGCTTGGAGATTGGCAAGCATCTGGCGTCGTTACGGTCTGGCATAAAGCTGGCGTTTATGAATCGAAACGCGCTGCCCCCACGCGAAGAATGTGGCCGGGCGTCCGCCGGTGCCGGGAACGGAAGGGCGGAGCGGGCGATTAAGGCATTGCTGGAGATGGAGCGGCACGGAGCCGCGGTAAGGTGCGTGGCTGCCGACGTCTCAAAGCCTGACGATCTGGAACGCGCGTTCCGCGAGCTGCGCGCACAATTCGGCCGGGTCAACGGAGTTGTACATGCTGCCGGGGTCGCCGGCAAAGGCTACCTGTTCAATAAAGAGCTTGGAGACTTTCGAAATGTACTGGCGCCTAAGATCGAAGGCACATGGCTGCTTGACAAACAGATCGAGGAAGACCGGCCAGATTTCTTTGTCCTGTTCTCGTCTTTTACGTCGATTGTCGGGGGCGTCGGGCAGGGTGATTATACGGCGGCCAATGCTTATCTGGAAACGTTCGCGGCGGAGCGAAGCCGACGAGGCAAGCGGACGATCTCGATCAATTGGCCGGCCTGGAAAGAAACCGGAATGGCCGTCGACCATCAAGTCAAGGACAACGGCATCCTGCAAGCCATACGCACTTCATCCGCTCTGCATGCATTGGACCAGCTTCTGACGAGCGGACATTCACAGGTAATTGTGGGCAAATTGAACGGAGAAGCAGCATCCGTGCTGTCCGATTCGTTCCAGTTTATTCTGGAGCCTGAGCTAGCGCGAAGGATAGCCAGAATGAGTGCGGGCCGAAGGCCGCGCCTTCAACAGCCGGAGCCGGTTTTTGCCGAAGTCGAAATGCACGGGAAAGCTGCATTCACCGAGACGGAATTCAAGCTGGCCCAAATATGGGCAGGCGTTATGGAGCTGGAACAGATCAACGTTTATGACGATTTCTATAGTCTCGGCGGCGACTCCATAATCGCGGTCAAGATCGTAAGCAACATGGCCGATCGTCTAAACCTTGTTATTGGCGTCACCGAATTGCTGGATCATGCCACGATCGAAGCCCTAGCCAAATATGTGGATCAGCAAGCAGGACGAGAGCCGGAAATTCGGCGGATCTCTTCAGTCCCGGCTCCGGTGCCGGTCAAGTCGGCCGAAGAGCCCAAAGAAGAAGAACACGTCCGGAAGACTGCGGAAGTTGCCGTAGCTTTGCCGGAGCGAGCGAACATTAACTTGTCTGCTTACGAATGGGTTCAGGATTTGTCATGGCGGCAGTTGAATTGTTATGACAGAGGCTTTGCCATTCTGCTCGGCAACGGGAACGATGCTTTTTTGGTCTCCTTTTTCAAGCTGTTCTTAGGTCTGAAGCGGGGTTATGATCTTTCCAAGCATGGCTATCCGTATGAGCTTGGAAGGCAGGAACAGAAAATAGGCTACGTAGAATACGTGACAGATCGCCAAATCCTGGCGAAGTTCGGCGGCGAGGTCCGTCCAATTCATACGGCGCACGCTGCTCAACTGCACGATACAATCTGCTGGCTTGTGGAGCGGAACAACGCTGTCATGGTTGCGTTTGACGAGTACTACACTTTTTATACGCCATTTTATCAAAAAGAGCATACGACTCATTTGACTATCATTCACGGGTATGATCGAAGAAATCAAACCTATGCCATTATCAATCACAATCATCTTCGATTGAAGGCCAATTCCCCGGTGTCTTATGGGACGTTTGCGACGCCGTTCGCCACGGTCGAAGAAATATACGGCGATCTTCCGGAGCCTTCGAGAATCGTAATCTCGCTGGAGCGCGTACCCGATACGGTCGTTAGCGAACAGTCGCTCAGAAATGAGCTGCTGGATCTGTTGCGGCATGTTATGCGGGAGGAACAGGCAGGAAGCGATTTTGAATTTATGGCCAATTGGGATACGTTCAGAACGGACAGCGAGGATCACAAGATCAAGGAGCTGTATGTCATGCTCGGCGGCAAGGAGCTATTCGTCGATACACTGGTGCGGGATTTCCTGACGGAAACGCAACGGGAGACGGGCAGGAAGGCGGCTGCATCTATTGCGCATAGCTCCGCTCAGTTAGTCAATAAATTTACGACCGGCATTATCCGCAACCGATTCGTGACCACCGAAGAGCTGGAAACAATCCGCCTTGACGTCAGGCGAAGCACTCTTCAACTGCTAGACATGGCCATACAGGCTCTGGAACAGGACGTCGAACGGCACGATCGGTAGCTTTCCGCTAGCAACATCAAATTGTGGGAGGACGGCTATGTATATATTGGGAATTACCGGTCCGCTTGGACATGATGCGGCAGCTTGCTTAATGAAGGAAGGACGGATTGTCTCCATGGTGGAGGAGGAGCGTCTGTCGCGCATCCCCCATTCCCCGGGCGGACAAATGCCATACTTGGCAATCGAGTTCTGTCTCAAACAGGAAGGAATCACGTTGGATCAAGTGGACTATATTGCGCTTAGTTGGGACAAGCAGCTAATACCCGGAACGAAGATTCCGCTGCCCGATTTTTTTAACGAAGCATCGAATTTATTTCCGAAGCGCAAAATCCCGCATACCCGATTGCCGAAAGTGGAGGTCGTGGATCATCATTTGGCCCATGCGGCCAGCGCCTTCTATTTTTCGCCTTTCGCCGAGGCTGGCGTTCTGGTGGTAGATGGCGCAGGCGAAGATTGCAGCACGACTTTGTACCAAGGCAAGGACGGGCGTCTAAAGAAGCTGGATTCGATTCATCACAACGAATCGCTGGGCGAATTCTACGCGACGGTGACCGAATACATCGGATTCGATTGGAACGATCCGGGTAAAACGATGGGGCTGGCTTCCTTTGGAGAGGCGGTTTATGATTTTCAGCGTATCACGACCGACTCTTCAAGAGGATACGCCATGAAGATCGACCATGCTCTTCACATGACCAAGGTGGAGAACTTGTGGAAACGTGAATTTGTTCGCCTCGGCGTCATGCCGAATACCGGTGTCAGACGCTACAATCCGGTTACCTATCGGACTTCCGAGCATCTGGAATTCGAGGCTGCTCACTGCAATCTGGCCGCTTCTGCCCAACGCAAACTTGAAGAGTGTTATTTGAGTTTGGCGAAAGTGCTGGTGGAACGAACTGGTTCCCGCAATCTTTGCTTAGCAGGCGGGGTGGCGCTGAACTGCGTAGCCAACGGCAAGCTTAGACGTTCCGGCTTGGTCGACGATCTGTTCGTACAGCCTGCCGCCAACGACGCAGGGGCCGCGATCGGGGCAGCGGCAGAGGTCGCGGCGCGCCTGGGCTTTACTATCGAGAAGCTCGTTGGCAATTATGCCGGCCCGTCGTTTACGAACGATCAGATCCGGGCGACCTTGGATCATCTGGGGTTAAAATATCGGATCGCCGACGACGTGACCGAACTAGCGAGCGGTCTGCTTGCCGAGGGGCGGACAGTCGGATGGTTTCAAGGCTGCGCCGAATATGGCCCACGGGCATTGGGCAACCGCAGTATGCTGGCCAACCCGTCCGTTTCAACCATTCAGCATCATATGAATCATCATGTGAAATTCAGGGAGGGCTTCAGACCATTCGGTCCTTCCGTGCTTGAAGAAGAGGCTCAAGATTGGTTTGATCTGGTCGGTTCTTCCCGCTACATGCTTCAATCCGTTGACGTAAAGCACGATAAGCGCCATCGGATCCAAGGGGTTGTCCATGTCGACGGTTCTTCCCGACCGCAGACGGTAACGAAAGAGACTAACGCCCGTTACTATCAGTTGATTAGTCGGTTTCGGGCGAAGACAGGCTTGCCTATGGTATTGAACACATCGTTTAACTTGAGGGGGGAACCGATGGTCAGTTCGCCGTATGACGCGATTCGAACCTACATGTCGGGAGCGTTGGACGCATTGATTATGGAAGACATCGCGTTGGTCAAGACGGAATCGAATCGATGACTATCAGCATCCAAGGGGGCATAAACCGTTATGAATGCAATTGTTAAGCCTTTTGAGAAATATATGCTAGACGGTCTAAGGGACATCGAGAATCGCACGAGAGAGGCGTATCCGGAATTTCCCTCTTGGGCGGGTTGGGCTTATCAGAATAACCCGGAGTTAAAAGCCTCGAATATATTTGTGGTGATGACCGAACAGGAAGTAACGGGATACGGGCATTTGATCCCCCGCCCTGCTTTCTCCAGTGATCCGCCGGAATTGCCGCATACCTTCTACTTTGACTTTAATACCTCACCCGATATGCCGGAACCGCTGGCGGCGCAGGAACTGCTTTTTGCGGCGTTGCAGGCAAGAGGGCGAGAGTTGCTAGCCGAACTCCCGCCTCGTCGGGCGGAATGGTGCATTCAGCATTACGGATCGGTTGACCGTCAACTTGATTTTGTACGTGGCAAAGGTTTTCGGCTGGGCGAAAGCTATTTGCTGCTTGAACGAGACCTGAATAAAACGTTGCCCGAAGGGACTTTGCCGGATGGCTTTTCGATATTCCGATGGGAGATCGATTCGGAGGAGGAGCGGTTAGCTTTTCTTGAGCTGGAGAAGCAGGCGTTTCCGGACGAAACGCCTACGATGGATAAATTAATCGCTATGAAAGCGTTGCCAATGTGGAGTGCCTATGCCGCTGCGGATGCAGCCGGCAAGATCGCAGGGTTAATTATGACGCACTTCGACCCGCAGAGCGGAAAAGGCTATATCGACGACATTTTTACGCTTCCTTCCTATCGCGGCCGCGGCATTGCATGGGGACTGTTGGCGTCGGGCTTGCGGCATTTGTCTGGCAACGGCATAACGGCGACGCAACTGCACGTGGCTGATTCTAATCATCCTGCAGTGGAGCTGTACCGGAAATCGGGATTTTGGAAAGTAAAGGAGCAATTGGAGCTGAGAATGCCGTTTGCGTCAGACGGCGAAGGAAGGGATGTTGTTCATGGGGTTGGCGGAAAAGATTGACAAAGGTCAAGTCGAAGACATTCTGGCGCTCACCCCTCCGCAAGAAGGCTTGCTTTTTCATTACCTGAACGATCCGAGAAGCTATTGCGAACAGCTTTCGTTTCGGTTAAAGGGCTTCGGGAAGGGGGATAGAATCAAGCAGGCTTGGAGGACGGTTGCGCAGGCTAATCAGGCGCTGCGGATGGTGTTTCGTTGGGAAGGCATCGAAGCGCCGCTGCAGATCATTTTGAAAACGGTTGAGCTGCCGTTCTCGGAGCACGACTTGACGTCCGAGTCTTCAAACCGACAGCAAGCGCTGCTGGAAAGCCTTCGTGCCGACCAGCGCGGACGAGGATTGGATATTCAGCGTCATCCGTTTCTCGTCATGCTGTGCCTGCTGCCAGGCGACGAGATCGAAATGACGCTCACTTATCATCATATTATTCTTGATGGCTGGAGTACGGGCGTACTGTTGAAGGAATTTGTCTCTGTCTGCGAGGATTTGCAAGAGGACGTCGAGTCCGTTATCGCGCCGAAGACATCATACAAGGCGTTCGTACGCTGGCATCAAGGGCAGTCCCGTGAACAGCAAAAAGCCTATTGGCAATCCATCCTGTCCGGATATGAAGGAAACAAGCTCATTTCTTTGCCAAGGCCGCAGTTCAAGGAAGCTAGGCAAACCGAAGAGGAGGCACAGTCGTCCGTTCGAATGCGGGTGGACGCTGCGGTTCACGCTGCGATTCAAAGCACGGCTCGAAGGCTGCAGGTGACGCCTGCGGTTGTATTGTATACGGCGTGGGCAATGGTTCTGCAGCGTTACGGCAATACGGACGACGTCGTATTTGGCACGATCGTGTCGGGACGAAAAGCCGAGCTCTCAGGTATCGACCGCATGGTTGGATTGTTCAGCGGCACGGTTCCTTTGCGCGTTCGATTCGAAGCGAAGGAGCGAATCCGCGATTTGCTTCTTCGCCTAGACGCCAGTCTGAAGGATCGCGAACCGTATGAGGCCGCTTCTTTGGCAGAAATTCAACGGACATGCGGGACGCAGCCCGGTAAGCCTCTATTCGATACGATCGTAGTTATCGAGAATTATCCGTTGGATCAGAAGATGATTACGCAGAATGCCATCCATCTGACGGCTGCATACAAACGAATGACGTATCCGGTTACGCTTATGGTTTATCCGTTTGACGGACTTGAATTGGAAATTCAGTTTGCAAGCTCGGAGTTTGAACCATCGGATGCGCAAGTCTTGTTGAATCGCTACGTTAGTATGCTCGCGGGGATAACCTCAGGAGAGGACCATTGCGCGGAGGAGCTTGACCTGCTCTCGGAGCAAGAGCTTTGTCAGTTGGAGAACTGGCAGGGATCGGTAACGGACGGATGCAGGGCAGAGCGTACAATCTACGGTGAGTTCGAGCGGCACGCCAAAAGGTTGCCCGATAAGATCGCCGCGGTTTGCGGCGATCGGTCTCTGACTTACGCCGAGTTGAACGATCGGGCGAATCGGCTGGCAAGTACGCTTCGCGGCAAAGGCGTTATCCCGAATCGGCTTGTGGCGGTCATGCTTGATCGGTCGTTGGAAATGATCGTGGCGCTGCTTGCCGTAATGAAGGCCGGAGGGGCTTACGTACCAATAGATCCCGCGTATCCGGAGGAGCGCATTATGTACCTCTTGGAGGACAGCCGGGCAAGCCTTCTTCTGACCGATGGGCGGAGAGTGCGCGCATTCGCGGGTGAAGTGCTCGACTTGACCGACGAATCGTTGTACGAGGATAGGGAGAGTCCCTCCGAGGCGGCAAGCGGACCGCGTGACTTGGCTTATGTCATTTATACATCAGGCTCCACCGGCTTGCCCAAAGGAGTGATGATTGAGCATCGCTCGGTTGTGAACCGAATCGAGTGGATGCAGCAGCGATATTCGCTGACTGGCGAAGACGTCGTTCTACAGAAAACGTCATTCAGTTTTGATGTGTCCGTGTGGGAATTGTTCTGGTGGGGAATGTCCGGTGCGTCGGCCGTATTTCTGGAGTCTGGCGGCGAGAAGAATCCGTCAGCAATCGTTCAGGCGGTCAACCAGTACGGTGTGACAGTCATGCATTTCGTTCCTTCGATGCTGCAGCTTTTTCTGGAGTATGTCGAGGACAATGCCGAGAATAAGCCGCTTCGCTCTCTCCAGCGGGTATTTGCAAGCGGAGAAGCTTTGCGCGTGCAGCAAGCATCCCGCTTAAAACGGATTATACCCTGGGTGCAGCTTGTCAATTTATATGGGCCGACAGAAGCCACGGTGGACGTCTCATACCACGAATGTTCGGGCGACGATTCCTTGACCAGCATTCCGATTGGTCGGCCTATCGCTAATACGTCCCTTTACGTGATGGACCTGCATATGCGTCAGCAGCCGACGGGACTTCCTGGAGAGCTCTATATTGGCGGCATAGGCGTAGCGCGCGGATACTGGGGGCGTCCCGATCTGACGGCGGAAAAATTCGTGCCGTACCCGGCCAAGCCGCATGAGCGAATCTACAAGACGGGGGATTTGGCGCGACGGCTTCCGAACGGCGAGATTGAATATTTAGGTCGGATCGATCATCAAGTTAAAATACGCGGTTACCGTATCGAGCCGGGCGAAATCGAGCATGCGCTGGCGAAACATCCGGCCGTCCGCCACGCATGGGTTATCGCTAAGAAGATCAGCGACGAGCAGTGCCTTTGCGTATATTTGCAGCTCGCCGGGGGCGACGACACGCTGCCGGACATTAAGGCTCACGCGGCTTCGCTGTTGCCCTCTTATATGCTTCCTGCCTTCTATATCGTTCTTGACGAGCTGCCGCTGACGGCGAATCAGAAGATCGATGTTAGCCGTTTGCCGGACCCTGCAGTCTGTCGGATGGACAGCAAGCACACTCCAGCTCAGAGCGAGCTGGAGATTAAGCTGGTCAAAATTTGGCGCGAAGTGCTCAAGACAGAGCGCATCGGAATCACCGACCACTTCTTCGAGCTTGGCGGCAATTCCATCTTGTTGATGCGGCTGCATGCCAAATGTGTGAAAGAGATTTCCGCAAAGCTGTCAATCGCGGATTTGTTCACGTATCCGACGATTCGCCAATTGTCTGCATTTCTTGCTTCCGATTCCGGCACGGGTCAAACGAGAAAACTCGGCGGCTTCACCTTTGCTTCCGGACTGACGGGGCAAGGCAGAGTCACTTTGCAGCATGGAGGATTCGAAGCGTTCGTTGAAGGTGAATTGCTGGCCTCCCTGACGAAAATCGCATCTCTGGAGAAGACAAGTCTGGATGTCGTGCTGCTGGCGATGCTCCTTTATCAGATCTCGGATCTTGCGGGGACGACCGACGTGGCGATTGATGCGCTGATTTTCGAAGACAACCGCGTAGTCCCTGCGCAGTTCGCGATGGAGAAATTCGATTCCTTCTCCGCGCTGTTCCGCGCTGTTAATTTACTTGCGCTGTCGGACCGCAGGTTTCCCTTCGAGCATTGGCAAGGGTGGGAGCGGGAACCGGACGTCGTTCACCTTCTAATTGGCAGGAGGGAGTTGCTGGCCAAACCGCTCGAGCCGCTCGACGTTTACGATGCCCTGTTCCTTATGGCTGGAGGGGAAGCGACCGGCGTGCGCCTGACGATTGATTTTAACATGACGTATTTGAAAGAAGACCAGATTGGAACGCTGCTGAACGTCTATCTTGAATCGTTGCGGCTGCTGGTTGGACATTATCATGCCCACCACATCTCATAATAGCGCCCGCCGATAAACAGGCCGCGAGAAGGCCCCGATTATTTGCATTCGTCGCGCTCGAAAGGAGTTTTCCGAATGTTGAAACAGTTGCTTCAGGCGAGTCCCGCAACGAACGCGGCGACATCCGGCGCGCCTGTACTGAACAAAATCAATTACCATGACATTGCCGTTATCGGTATGGCCGTGAATTTCCCGTTCGCCGGGGACCCCGATGCTTTCTGGACGTTTCTAAGATCGGGAAAAGATGCCATTCGCCGGCTGCCTTACGGAAGGCTTCTGGACGCCCTTAGGTTTCTTGCTTATCGGCAGACGCCATATGACGAACAAGCTCTGAGAACCGGAGAGGCTGCATTTTTGGAAGAAATCGATAAATTCGATTATGAATTCTTTCGACTTTCTCCTAAGGAAGCCGCTTTAATCGATCCCAACCACAGGCTTTTTCTTCAGACGGCGTGGGCTGCTATCGAAGAGGCGGGCTACGGAGGAGAACGGCTGAGAGGCACTCGCACCGGCGTGTTCGTTGGTTCCAGCTCCGAAGCGGTGTATAAGAACATGATTGCCGCGATAGACCCTTCCGATCTGTCGATGGCCTTGACAGGCAATATTCATGCGGTTCTGCCAAGTAGGCTGGCTTATCTGATGGATTTGCGCGGTCCCGGCATGGTTGTGGACACCTCGTGTTCCTCCTCGCTGGTGGCGGTTCATTTGGCTTGCCAATCGATTCGCAGCGGCGAATGCGATGCGGCGGTTGCGGGGGGGATTCAGCTTCATCTGCTTCCAATTCGCAGCACGAGAGTCGGGATAGAGTCTTCCAATGGCCGTACGAGAACGTTCGATGACAATTCGGACGGTACAGGGACCGGAGAAGGAGTGGGAGCCGTGCTTCTTAAACCGCTTCACAAGGCTTTGGCTGACGGAGACCAGGTGCATGCCGTCATCAAGGGCAGCGCCATCAATCAGGACGGCAAATCAATGGGACTGACCGCGCCGAATGCGGCGGCGCAGGGGGAAGTGATTCTCCGGGCATGGAAGGAAGCGGGAATCGATCCACTGCGGATTGGATACATCGAGACGCACGGTACGGGCACTAAGCTGGGCGATCCCATCGAGATTGACGGCATTCGACGCGCATTCGCTCAGGTTACGGATCGCAAGCAATTTTGCGCCGTGGGCTCCGTGAAGTCCAACCTGGGACATCTGGACAATGCCGCCGGCATTGCCGGACTGATTAAATCGATACTGGTTCTGAAAAACCGGGAGTTGCCTCCCACTCTTCATGTCCGTCGAGTTAATCGGAACATCCCATTCGAGGATTCTCCGGTGTATATCAATGATCGGTTGCAGACTTGGGAGTCGGATCATCCGAGAGTGTGTGGCGTCAGCTCTTTCGGCATTAGCGGAACGAACTGTCATCTCGTTCTGGAGGAAGCTCCTGCGCGCAAGCCGGGCGAAGCCGGAACGGGCGAGCACATTTTCACCCTCTCCGCACGAAGCGTCGCAGCTCTGAGAAGAGGGATACACAATTACTTGGCATATCTTGAACGTTATCCAGACATCGGCCTCGCCGATCTTTGTTTTACCGCGAATGCGGGCCGGCATCATTGGGAGCATCGTCTCGCCTTCGTAACGGGAAGCAGGGCCGAGCTTGAAACCCGGTTGCGTCTTGCCGCTCTCAATTGGGATGCTGGCGGTAAGGACGGTATTTATTACGGAGAATGCAGGCTGGATGAGGCATCGGAGACGAAGGTCCAACTTGCTGGAAGAGACAGGACGGATCTGGAAAGGATATGCGTTCAATACATCTCTGGCGCAGCCGTAGACGGGAATATGCGCTACAAAGAGGGCGGCGCGAAGAAAGTATCGCTGCCTACCTATCCATTCGAAAGACGCCGTTGCTGGCTGGATGTCCCCGACAACGGGGAATCGATGTTTTATGCGACGCGTTGGGAGCATCGTCCGCTCCTTTCAGAAGCGCTTACGTTGAGCGGAACAACGTTGCTACTGCACGACTGCTCTGCGTCGGCATTGGCATTGGCCGAGCAAATTCGCGTCTGCGGCGGAAGAGCGATAGAGGCCAGGGCAGGCGATCGTTTTGAACTTTTGGGTGAACATCAATATTGCATTGGGGCCGGCGAAGAGGATTACGGCAAGCTCCTCCGGCACATCACCCAAGGCTGCCGGATAGACCGAATCGTGTATGCGATGTCATTGAACCCGGAAGCGGGAAGCGCCGACAGCCTGATTGCTGCGCGGAGGTCAGACCTTCACAGCCTGATTCATTTGGTCAAGGCGCTGGATGCGGAGGCTCCGCACCAGACGCTGGATTTCATTGTCTTGTCTTGCTATGCCCATCGGACGTCGGAGGAGCAAGAGCATTTGCATCCGCTGTGCACTGCTTTATTCGGGCTAGTCAAAGCTTTGCACTGGGAGCAGCCCCGGTTGCGCTGCCGGTGCATCGATTTAGACGAGTCAACCAATCCCCAGCGTATACTGGAAGAATTTCGCGCGTCTGAGACGGAATTTACGGTCGCCTATCGGAGAGATCAACGTTGGGTGGAGCGTCTTGATTCATTGGAAATGGACAAGCTCCCGGCACAGGCGACATCAATTCGGTCAAACGGCGCGTATGTCATTACCGGGGGACTTGGACATCTGGGGCTGCTGATGGCGCGATATCTCGCGTCCAAAGACAGAGTTCAATTGTTTCTTCTCAATCGCGCCGCTTTTCCGCCTCGCTCGGAATGGAGCGCGCTTATGGAACGAGGCGGCGATTGCAAGGCAAGCCGCCAAATTCGAGCGATTCAGGAGATTGAAGCTTTGGGCTCTAACGTGCACACGATTCAGGCCGACCTTTTCGATTCCGAACGTCTGCATGAAGTGTTGGATGACATACGAAATCGTTATGGCAGCATTCGCGGAGTCATGCATTGCGCAGGCGTAGGAGTCGGTATGACCGGTGTTCCGGTGCGACAGGGCGCGATTGCAGACTTTGACGCGGTCACGGCGCCCAAGATTGCGGGAACTTGGAATCTTGCGCGCGCTTTGCAGCGAGAGAAGCCTGATTTTGTGCTGCTGTTCTCGTCGACGATCACCTTGATCGGCAGTGTCGGGAGCGGGAGCTATACGGCTGCCAATGCTTATATGGATGCGTTTGCCGATTGTGCGCGCCGCAGCGGGACGAACATGACAGCCATCAACTGGCCGTATTGGCTTCTGGAAGAGGGACGAGACGAGGCGTCTGGAGAAGAGAAGGAGCTATTCTGCTATCTCTCGCCGGAAGTCGCTTTCAAACTGTTGGATGACCTGCTTGACAAGCAGATCGGCCGCGTCATCGCTGGCAGGCTCAATCGCCGCAGTCGCGTGCTGCAATTGGGGGATTATTTGCCTATTAAGCTCTCTGAAGCGCTGCTTGTTTCCCGGTCGGCCGCTGACCCCGTCAAGGCGATCAACATCGTTGCGCCCGTTAAGCGCAGCCGCGTAAAAGTAAGAGGCGCGGACAGCAACGAGATATCAGAGGTCGCTCAGTTTGTCGCTTCCGTCTGGCACGATGTTCTGGGGTTTGAGGAATTGGGCATGGACGACAACTTTTTTGATATCGGAGGGGACTCGATTCTTGTTGCCCGCGTGCATGCGAAGATTGAAGAGCGATATTCTGGCCGCACGACAATAGCGGATCTGTTCGCTTATCCCACCATTGCTAAAATAGCCGCACATTTGTCTAAAGAAGAACCGCCTGCGGACGCTGAAGACGGAAATATTCGAAACGGTATTCTCCAGCTTGTGCGGCGATTGGAGCAAGGCGATATGTCGGTGGGACAGGCAGTCGAACAATATCAATTATTAGAGGAAGAAGTATGAAGGATACGGCAGCATTTCTATTCGAGCAAATAGTGGCGGGAAACATTGAGAGGAATACAGGCGTCGAATTGCTAGCTCGCCTGAAGCAAGGCAGGTCCGCGGAAGAGGAGGACATTGCCGTTATCGGCATGGCGGTCAAGTTGCCGAAAGCCTCTGATGTCGAGCAATTATGGCGGAATTTGAAGCAAGACGTCGACGCTATCGGACCGTATCCGGATTCCAGACGTGTTGATACGGACCGTTATTTGGAATACATGCAACAATTGAAGCCGAATACATCGTATTTGGATGGAGCTTACCTGGACGAAATCGATAAATTTGATTATAAGTTTTTCAATCTGACCCCCAAAGAAGCCGCTTTGATGAGTCCGGCTCAAAGATTGTTTCTAGAAATTGCGTGGGAGACTTTCGAGGAAGCCGGCTACGGGGGCGGCAAGCTGTCGGGGAGCCGGACTGGCGTCTATATCGGCTATGGCTCCGACTCGTTGTTCGAGTACGTCCGCTACATTCAGGATGTCGATCCATCGGCTCTGTCATTGGCGGTTCCGGGCAATTTAAGCCCGATCGTCGCGAGTCGCATTTCACATTTGCTGGATTTGCGAGGGCCTGCTCTTTCGATCGATACATCGTGCTCATCCTCTCTGGTTGCTTTGCATGAGGCATGCCAAGCTATTCGGAACGGCGAATGCGAGCAAGCGCTGGTCGGCGGAATTCGGATTAATTACATGCGGCTCGCGAACCAACTGAACATGGGCATCCAAGCCTCTGACGGCAAAACCCGCGCGTTTGACGATTCTTCGGACGGCACGGGAAGCGGAGAAGGGGTTATTGCCGTATTTATCAAGCCGCTGGGGAAAGCAGTGCGAGACGGCGACCAGATTCACGCTGTCATCAAAGGCAGCGCGATCAACCAAGACGGAAGCTCTATCGGCTTGACTGCTCCCAATTCGCGTGCGCAGGAAGAAGTTATTTTGCAGGCATGGCAAGCGGCTCGCGTCGATCCGCAAACGATTACCTATATTGAAGCGCATGGGACAGGCACTAAATTGGGTGATCCGATCGAGGTTGAGTCCATTCGTCAAGCGTTCCGCCGCCATACGGCGAATCGTCAATTTTGCGGCATTGGTTCGGTGAAGAGCAATTACGGGCATTTGGACAATGCGGCCGGCCTGCTCGGTCTCGTCAAGACGATCCTATCGTTGAAGCATCGCGAAATACCGGCCACCCTGCATTTTCAAAAGGCGAACCGGCAAATTGCTTTCGAAGATTCCCCCGTATACCCGATCGACCGCTTGACGCCCTGGCGGACGAACGGTCATCCCTTGCGGGCCGGCGTCAGCTCGTTCGGACTGAGCGGAACGAATTGTCATATTGTATTGGAAGAAGCGCCAGCGCCCGTTCCAGCCGACGCGGATCAACAAGGGGGTTATGTCCTCCCGCTATCGGCCAAAACCGAAGCAGCGCTCCGCACGATCGTCGAGCGCTATTCGAGGCGTCTGCAACACAATTCAAGCCTATCGTTGGCAGATGTGTGTTATACGGCCAGCACCGGCCGGAGCCATTACGCCTACCGATTGGCGGTTTGCGCCGAAGATGTTCCGACGCTGCAGACCAAGCTGGAACGACTGCTTCAACAATGGCCTTCAGGGCATCGACATGTCGAAGGGGTTTATTACGGCGCGAATGTTTTGGCCAAGTCGCAACCGGAGGGTGGCCGTGACTTAGCCGACATGATCGAAAGGCTACACAGTCTGACTATGCCGCAAGACGAGGCGGAGCGCGCTGTCTTGCTGGCAAAATTGGGTGATCGGTATACAAAAGATGCAAGGGCTCTTCCATGGGAAGAGGTATACAAAGGCGAGCGGCGTCGGAAAGTCGCCCTTCCTTCCTATCCGTTCAAGCGAACGCGCTGTTGGATTCCGATTCCATCCCGAAAAAATATAGCAAAGGAGCAGATCACTGCCGTGAATGACGTTTTTGATGACGGAGACTCCGTTCATAAACGCAAGCTGCTGGATTTTGTGAGACAGGCGGTACAAGCCATTTCGGGCATCCCGGCAGAAGAAATTCAAGACGAACATAACTTTTTTGAACTGGGCCTAGATTCGATTCTGTTATTCCAAGTCAGCGAGCAGATCAAAGACCGCTTTGGGGCGGAAATCTCTCTGAGTCGGTTCTATGACGATCTGGCCACGCCGCTGTCTCTGGCAGAACATTTGACGGCAGTCGTGTCGGCAGAACCGGCTGCAGCGTTTTCTGGCATGCCCTCAAATGCGGAAACGCCGGCACGTTCGGTGGTCGCCGTGACGCCGGAGATGTCCGTGGACATCCCGTCCGACTCGGGGTCGGAACTGGAGAAGTTGGTTGCAAGACAACTGGATATTATGTCGCGTCAATTGGAGCTGCTTCGCGAAAACCGCAGTCACGCTTCGTTACCGCCATCGTCATACGACGGAGCGGACGAATATGCGAAGGCGCATTCGAAGCTGCCGGCAGCCCGTCGTGCGCTGTTGGAAGACGTCATGGTTGCCGACCAGTTGCCGGAGCCTGACGTATTTTTACCGTACCGCAAATTGAAATTGTCTGAAAGCGCCGATTGGTCGAGCAATCAAAAACGGCATACGGAAGCACTGATTAGCCGTCTTGCTGAACGCTTCAAAGAGACCAAGGAACTGACGCAGAAATACCGCGGCGTATTGGCCAATAACCGGAATGTAGCCGGCTTCCGGCCGGCTTGGAAAGAAATGATTTTCCAGGTCATCGCGAAGAAGGCGCAGGGGGCGCGGATATGGGATGTGGACGGCCATGAGTACATAGACATTTCCATGGGTTTCGGCGCTTACTTGCTCGGCCATTCGCCGTCCTTTATAGTGGACGCCGTTCGCGCGGAGCTTGACAACGGCATGCCGATCGGGCCGATGAACCCGCTTGCCGGCGAAGTTGCTGAGCAAATCGCGCAGTTTACCGGCTCAGAGCGCGTCGCATTTTTCAATTCCGGGACGGAAGCGGTCATGGTCGCGCTTCGGCTGGCAAGGGCGGTAACGGGAAAACCGAAAATTGCACTGTTCGAAGGGGCCTTCCACGGCACGTTCGACGGGGTTTTGGCAAGACGGCGAATGGTCGGACGCAACGGCGAATCGGCACCTATGGCGCCCGGGATTACGGACCATCTAGTAGGCGACGTGCTGGTGCTGAAATACAACGATCCGGAAGCTCTCGATGTCATTCGTAGCCACGCGGCCGAACTCGCGGCCGTGCTGGTTGAACCGGTTCAAAGCCGCAAGCCCGACTTGCAGCCTCGGCAATTTCTGCACGAATTGCGGGCAATCACGGAGAAGCAAGGTACGGCGCTGATTTTGGACGAGGTTATAACCGGCTTTCGAACCGGTCAGGGTGGCGCGCAAGAATGGTTCGGCGTACAAGCGGATATTGCCACTTACGGGAAAGTCGTCGGTGCAGGTCTTCCTGTGGGCGTAGTTGCGGGCAAGGCCAAATATTTAAATGCTATCGACGGCGGATGGTGGCAATATGGCGACGCTTCTTATCCGACAGGGGATGGCATACGCACGCTCGTTGGCGGAACATTCTGCCATCATCCGTTGGCTATGGCATCGATTTTGGCGATGCTCAAGCATTTGCGGCAGGAAGGGCCTCGACTGCAGGAAACGCTGAATGAACGAACCCGCAGATTAACGGACACCTTGAACCGCTACTTTATGGAGCAGCGGATTCCGATTCACATGGTTCGTTTCGGCTCGCTTTTCCGCTTCGTTCTTCAAGGAGATTCGGAGCTGCTCTTCTACCATTTGCTTGAGAAGGGAATCTACGTATGGGAAGGGAGGAATTGCTTCTTGTCGACGGCGCATACGGAGGAGGATGTCGATCAGATAATCCGGGCAGTGATCGAAAGCGTGGAAAATATGCGAGCCGGAGGTTTTTTTGCACAAGGGCTCGCGAAATCTGCAACAGCGGATTCGAGCAGCTTGCCAGACGACCGCCGCCTGACAACGATCGTTCCAATGACGGAAAGCCAGCAAAATCTTTGGCTGCTTGCTCGCGACCATAACCAGCAATCGATTGCCCATAGCGATCACGTGATGCTGGAGCTGCGGGGGAAATTGAATCTTGCTGCCATGCAGTCCGCCATGCAGAGAATTGTGGAACGGCACGAAATATTGCGCGCCGTTCGGGTGGATGAGCAGGGCTTGCATCCTGACCCTGCGCTTAAGGCAGAACTTCCTCTAATTGATTTTGCAGACGCGACGGAAGCGGAGCAGGACGTCCGAATGGAAGAATGGCTTCAGCATGAAGCGGAGAGGCCATTTGTCATCGGCCTTGAACCGCTGTTCCGTATGTACATGATTAAACTCTCGGATGCGAGGCATCGTTTGGTAATCGTAATCCATCATTTGATCGCCGACGGCTGGTCGACAGGCGTGATGCTGCAAGAACTTGAAGCGTTATATACGGCGGAGTGCCGGGGGGAAGAATGCCAACTTCCACCAGCCATTCCCTATCGCCAATACGTGGAGTGGCTGTCCAACAAGCAATCCGGCCAAGAGGGAAGAGAAGCGATTCTCTACTGGACGGAACAGTTCGCGAGTTCGATTCCCTCGCTTGCGCTGCCCGTCGATTATCCGCTTCCGCCAGCTAAAACCTTTGCGGGGGGCAGGAAGTCGTTGCGCGTGGAGGAGGCATTCACGAGACGGCTAAAGAGCTTTAGCCGCGAGCACAACTGTTCGCTGTTTGTAACTTTGCTGAGCGCTTTTCAGGTTATGTTGCACCGTTTAACGGGACAAGCCGAGTTTGCGGTCGGCATTCCAGCGGCGGACCAATCGGACATAGGCGCGAACCATCTGGTGGGACCGTGTGCCCGCACGCTGACGCTCGGCGTCAGCATCTCCCCTGAGCGGACGTTTGCCGATCATTTGAAGGAAGTAAAGAAAAGTTTCTCCGAAGGAATGAAACACCGGTATTTTGCAATGGCTGAATTGGTGAAGTCACTGGCTAAGCGCAAGTATCAGCCGGCGGCCGACTTTCAGGTGATCTTCAATCTGGACCGAAGCGTGGAGCCGCCGCAACTCCACGATCTGGAAACCGTGTTTATCGGCTATCCGATTCGATATGTGAAGCAGGATCTGAGCCTGAACGTAATTGAAACGGGCGGCGAGCTGCTGCTAGATTTTGACTACAACGAGGGTCTGTTCAGTAGTGAAACCGCAAGCCGATGGACAAGGCAATTCCATGCTTTGCTCGAAACCGTCCTGCTGGACCCGCAAGTCGTCCACGAACAAATATCTCTGGCCGTTCCGGGAGAAGAATTGTTCTTGCCGGACATGCAGGACGGGCTTTATATGCCGGCGGCGGACGCTGTATCGGACAGGATGGAGCAATACGCCCGCGCGCTTGCCGCGGCATTCGAACTTGAGAGCGGGAAGGAGGTTGTCATTGATAGCCAACTTCCGGCAGCCGATCAGCGCGCATTGAGCTTGGCGGGCAATCTGGTCGGGGCTGAGGCGCGGGTTACGGATCATTACCGTTTCGATTTAGGCAATGAGGCCACCGCGTTATTTTTGTCTGCGGCAGCATGGCGGGATATTACCCGGGAAACGAAAGGACGGGATGTGGAGGAAATTTCGACAATACGGGCTGCGTGCGCCATTATCGGCAATGAGCCGATTCTTGTCGAACAGGTGCGACGTTACCGGCGCAAGAGCGTCTCGCATTCGCCGCTTCGTTTGGGCTTCCGGCCAGCCTCTCTGTCTGCCATCCTTGCGGTTGGCCAAGCGACCGGGCATGAAGAAAAGTTAAAGCCGTTGAGCGCACTGCCAATCGGTCAGCCCTTGGCGTATACAACCGTCATGCCGCTGGAGGCTTCCGGACGTCCGGCTCCTGCAGGCGTCTACGCCGAGCTTTATGCGACAGCGCCCTGGTTGACGGTTGCAGGGGATGCGATGGAATGCAGTCGCGAAGGGATGGTTGCAACCGGCACACTTGGACGAGTCGGCTCGGAAGGGGTGCTGGAGCAGAGAGGCTCGATCGAGCAGCAGATTAATGTGCGTGGATACTGCATCGACCCGGCGTATGTCAATGCTGTGCTTTCCATGCTGCCGCAAGTGTCGGATGCCATGATCGCAATGGATGCCCCAGTCGGAGGCGATCCTGTGATGACGGCTTGCTTGGTCCTCGAGCCTGGCGTAGCCGAGTCCGCTACCCGGCTGCGCCGTTCTCTTAAAGAACTGCTTCCGGACTTTATGATCCCGGGGCGCATCCTGTTGGTTGATCGACTTCTGCTCACTCCAGAGGGAGCAATAGATTTGCATGCTCTGGCCGAACTTGGACGGGAGGAAGAGCGCAGCGCTTCGGCATCCGCAATCCGCATGAGCGAGACGGAACGAAGAATGCAGGAAATATGGAGGGAACTGCTCGGGATCGAAGAGATCAATCTCCTGGACAATTTTATCGAGCTGGGCGCGCAGTCCTTCCAAGCGATGCTTCTGTGGTACAAAATCCAGGAGGAATGGAATGTCGAACTCGCTTTATCGGATATTTTTTCCTCGCGCTCGCTTTCCGAGTTGTCGCAGCGTATCGATAGGGCCATGCGAGGCGGCGTACCAATTATTCCTAAGGCACGACGAAAAGAGCACTACCCGATGTCGTCCGCGCAGAAACGGCAATATGCTCTGCAGCAGATCGATCCTTCAAGCACCGCGTACAATTTAAGTGCTGCCTTTGTAATGGAAGGGCAACTTGACCGTAAGAAGCTGGAGCGCGCATTGCGGCAGTTGATCCACCGCCACGAAGCGCTCCGCACTTCATTTGCGCTTATCAATGGCGAAGCGGTGCAAATTGTACACGATAACGTCTCTTTGTCGATGCACGCGGAAGAATCTGACGACCCGGCCGACGAACGGTTTGTCCGGCCGTTCGACCTCGGCCAAGCGCCTCTGCTGCGCGTTCGGCTGCGGGGGGAAGGCCCTGAAAAACATTGGATTGAGTTCGATATGCATCATATTATTTCGGACGGCGTCTCGATGAATATTCTGTTCCGCGATCTGGCAGCCATTTATCAGAATCAGGAAAAGGCGCTCCCTTATTTGGAAATTCAATACAATGATTACGCTGAATGGCAGCTTGCGCAGCTAGGCAGCGAAGAGATGCGGCGGCACGAATGTTATTGGATCGAGCAGTTTGCGGAGGAACCGCCCAAGCTGAATCTTCCAATGGATTATGCCCGTCCGGCTATTAAGAGCTTCGAGGGCGGGAGCCATTCATTCATATTCGACGAAGCCTTGCTGCAGGATTTGAACCTGTTGTCCCGGAGATCGGGCGTTACGTTGTACATGGTTCTTTTGGCTGCTTATCAACTTTTTCTCAGCAAAATAACCGGCCAACCGGATATCGTCGTCGGCTCGCCATCGGCCAGCCGTTCCGGGCCGGGGACGGAGAATGTCGTCGGCATGTTCGTCAATACGCTACCGCTTCGCGTCCGCCTGGAGCCGGACCTAACGTTCCCGGCTTTTCTGCGGAGGGTCAAAGACTGTACACTGGGTGCCTTGGATCATCAGGATTACCCTCTGGACCGGTTGCTCGACAAGCTGGCGATGGAGCGGGATACAAGCCGCAATCCGTTATTCGATACATTGTTCGCATTCGACAATATGAACGACTCTTTTGAAGCGACGGCCATTGAAGGCATCCTTATGGAGCCGGTTCGATCGGCATCGAGCACCGCGCAGTTTGATCTCGCTCTTTACGCTGCGGAGGAGAGTCGAACGCTGCGACTCACGTTCGAGTATGCCAGCAAGCTGTTCGCTAAGGGAACCGTGGAGAGAATGGCACGGCACTTTGAGCAGCTCGTGAAGCAAGTCGTTCTTCGACCAATATCCACGCTGAGCGAGCTTGAGTTGATTACGGAAGAGGAGCGAGCGCTGGTCTATGAGTTGAATCGTACAGAGGCGGAATACGACCGGCATGCGACGCTGCATCTGCTGTTCGAGAAGCAGGCGGCGAGCACGCCGGAACGGACGGCTGCGGTGTTCGGCGCGGAGCGGCTGACTTACCGGGAGCTGAACGAGCGGGCGAATCGGCTTGCTTGGACGCTGCGGGACAAAGGCGTGAAGCCCGATCGGCTGGTCGGCGTTTTGCTGGAGCGGTCGAAGGAAATGCTGATCGGCGTTCTGGCGGTTTTGAAGGCGGGGGGCGCGTACGTTCCGATCGATCCCGGATTGCCCGGGGAGCGGATCGCGTATTTGCTGCGGGACAGCGGCGCGGAGCTGCTGCTGACGTACAGGCGCGAGCTGTCGCCGGAGACATTCGCCGGCGATCGACTGGATCTGGCGGATGAGTCGCTGTACCGGGGCGATGGCGGCGATCTGCCCGCTGCGGCGGGGCCGTGCGATCTGGCCTATGTAATTTATACCTCCGGCTCGACCGGCGAGCCTAAGGGCGTAATGATCGAGCACCGTTCGGTCGTTAATCGTCTGCAATGGATGCAGAAGCGATACCCGCTGTCGGAACAGGACGTCATTTTGCAGAAGACGCCGTTCAGCTTCGACGTGTCGGTCTGGGAGCTGTTCTGGTGGGGGATGCAAGGCGCGTCAGCGGTGTTTCCGGAGCCGGGAGCGGAGAAAAATCCGGAGGCGATCGCACAATGCGTGGCGGAGCACCGGGTGACGGTGATGCACTTCGTGCCGTCGATGCTGCAGCTATTTCTGGAGCATATCGGGCAAGCGGGAGCAAGCGGCGAGCTGAGGACGCTGCGCCGGGTGTTCGCCAGCGGGGAGGCGCTGCCAGCCAAGCAGGCGAGTCGATTCGGCCGCTTGCTGAAAGACGCGTGGGGAACGGAACTGGTGAACCTGTACGGACCGACGGAGGCGACGGTGGACGTCTCGTATCATGAATGTTCGTGCGGGGAAGAGGAAGAGAGCGTTCCGATCGGCAGACCGATCGACAACCTCTCGCTGTATGTGCTGGACGGGCAGCGTCGGCTGCAGCCGATCGGCGTGCCGGGAGAGCTGTACATTGCAGGTATCGGCGTGGCGCGAGGCTATTGGAAGCGTCCGGAGCTGACGGAGGAGCGGTTCGTAGATAACCCGTTTGGGTCGGGCGAGCGGATGTACAAGACGGGAGACGTGGCGAAATGGCTGCCGAACGGGGAATTGGAGTACTTGGGCCGGATCGATCAACAGGTGAAGATTCGCGGGTATCGGATCGAGCCGGGAGAGATCGAGGTGCAGCTCTTGAAGCACGAGGGGATCAAAGAGGCGGCCGTCACGGTAAGGACCGGGGAAACAGAATTGAAGGATCTGTGCGCGTATTATGTGCCGGAAGACGGCGTGGAAGCCGGAGAGATTCGCGCGTATTTGGCGGAGCGGCTGCCTTCGTACATGCTGCCGGCGTATCTGGTGAAGCTGGAGGCGATGCCGCTGACGCCGAACGGAAAGCTGGACCGCAAGGCGCTGCCGGCGGCGGAAGCGCACGCATGGCGCGAGACTTATACAGCTCCGCGCAACGCGCTTGAGCGGCAGTTGGCAGCAGTCTGGCAAGAGGTCCTGGGGCTGGAGCGGATCGGCATCGACGAGCGGTATCAGGACATGGGCGGTGATTCGATCAAGTCGATTCGCGTTATTTACGCCATCAACAAGACTTTGCAGGCTGACTTGCAGTTGCTGGAGATTTATCAGAACCCTACCATCCGGGAACTAGCCGATCTCTTGAGCCGTCGCAAGCTCGGAGGGGATGGAGGGAAGCTGGCGGCTGCCAAGGAGAGGCTGGAGCAATGGCAGCGGGAACTGCTGCAAACCTCTGCGGGGGAATTGCTTAACGGGGAAATTGAGGATTTTTACCCGCTCAGCGATATTCAGCAGGGCATGATTTATCACTCGGTCAGCCAGCCGCACGATCAACTGTACCATGAGCAGTTTATCTATGAATTTCAAGACGAAGCTTTTTCGGAATTGACGTTCGAGCAAGCGATGCAATTAATGATCCGCAAGCATGCCATATTGCGAACGACGTTTGATCTGAACGATTTCCCGATGCCGATACAATTGGTGCGCCGGGAGGTTCCGCTTGATCTGAAGGCGATAACGCTCGACCATCTGGGGAGACCAGAGCAAGAAGCTTTTGTGACTGCTATTTTGGAGCAGGATCGGCAGCAGCCGTTCTTTCAGGGCACGCGTTCCTCTTATCCGATGTGGCGAATGCGGATATTCCGTCTGGACGAGCGAAACTACTTGTTGATCTGGTGTTACCATCACGCCATTCTTGACGGATGGAGCAACGCCTCTTTCATAACCGAGCTGTCGCAAATCTATTTCGGATTAAAACAGGGGAACGTTGAACCTAAGCCTTTGCGTCATAGTTATAAGGATCTGTTAATCGAGCAATGGAGCATTCAGGACGATTCCGCGTCACTGGCGTATTGGCGGGCGGAATTAAACGATTATCGTCGATTCGAGTCGCCGTTCGTTTCGGAAGCAATCGACTCTGACTCGGCAGCGTTCATTCGTACGGAGTTTATCGTAAGCGAGGAACTGAATCGGTCCGTGCTTGCGCAATCGGCGAAGCTGAACCAAGCCTCCGTCAAGACCCTTATCTTCACCGCGTATGTTTGCATGTTGAACATGATCGATGCAGAGAACGACTTTGTCGTCGGACTTGTGGAGAACAATCGGCCGATTGTGGAGGACGGCGAGAAAATTTTGGGCTGCTTTCTGAACTCGATCCCGATTCGGGTTCGAATCGATGGAACGATCAGTTGGCGGAATTTGCTGCGGAGCATGGACAAGAAGTTGGCTGATGCGCAACAATTCGGACGGCTGTCGCTGGCGCGTATTTTGCAAGCAACCGGCGAGAATTCCGTAGACGGCAATAGGCTGTTCGATAATATTTTTAACTACGTGGATCTGCATGTTTATGAGGGTGTATCTTCAGAAATACGCTACCATCGGACGTTGCAACATATCGACAATTACGAACGGACGAACGCGCTGTTCCAATTCGATTGTTTTATAGAAGACGAACGCTTGCATATCGTGCTCGGTCATGTATCGGCCGTCTACCCGGAATCGGACGCGATGCGCATGCTGTCGGCTTTTGAGCGAATACTGAAGGAAATCGTTGTTCGAACGGACGGGACGGTTGGCAAGACGTCTTTCCTCGAAGCGGAGCAGCTCCATGAATTGCAGGAAAGGGCAAGGAAATGTGCAGCGCCCCTCCACGGAGAGCAAACGGTCTGCGGACTTGTCGAAGTGCAGGCGAGGAGGACGCCTCAACGCACGGCGCTTATATACGGAGATAACAGGCTGACCTATGGCGAGTTGAACAGTCGCGCGGATCGGCTTGCGGAGCAACTTGTTGGCCGGGGAGCGGGGGCCGGCCATATCATCGGTCTGATGGCCGACCGTTCCGCGGAAATGATTGTCGGGTTGTTGGCCGTCCTGAAGGCCGGAGCGGCATACTTGCCGATTGATCCCGAATTTCCAGATGAACGAATACGGCATATGATGACGGACAGCGGAATGTCCTTGCTGCTGACACAGCGGCAATATCGCGATCGAACTTCGTTTGACGGCGATACGATCGATCTGGCTGACGAAGAGCTTTACAGGGAGAAGACCGTTGCTCCCCGGAGTCGATCCGTTAGCCCGGATGACCTTGCCTATTGCATCTATACGTCTGGGTCCACGGGACTCCCAAAGGGGGTGCTGATCGAGCATCGTGCGGTTGCAAATTTATATGCAGGTATGACCGAACGTATCGGCTTTTGCTCAGACAAGACCATCCTTTCTATTACGACAATCTCCTTTGATATTTTTGTGTTGGAGACGCTGGTTCCGTTTATGACAGGCATGTGTGTCGTGATGGCCGATATGAAAGATCAAGCTGACCCGGCCGCTCTTGGCCGGTTAATGCAGCGTCACGGAGTCAACATGCTGCAATCGACGCCTTCTCGATTGCGCCTGCTTCTGGAAGCCGAAGCCGCCTCATCAGGATTGGAGAAGCTGACGGACATTATGATCGGCGGAGAGGCGTTCGGCATGGATCTGGTTCATCGGCTTCGCGTGAAGTCGCGTGCCCGAATTTACAATATGTACGGCCCGACGGAGACGACCGTTTGGTCGATGGTGTCCGACCTTACCGAAACCGAAGAAGTAACGCTCGGAAAGCCGATCGCGAACACAGAGATCTTGCTTTTGGACCGAAACGGACAGCTTCAGCCTTTCGGAACGGTAGGCGAGCTTTGCATAGCGGGGAGTGGCCTATCGCGCGGCTACCACAACCGGGCGGATTTGACCCGCGAACGATTCGTCGCGCACCCGCTCGATCCTGACCGAAGAATTTACAAAACGGGTGATTTTGCACAGTGGCAGGCGGACGGCAAGCTGGTTTATCTCGGACGTCGCGACCATCAATTGAAAATCCGGGGATACCGGGTGGAGCTTGGCGAGATTGAACAAGCGCTGGCTCGTTTTCCCGGTCTTGCATCCCCATTGGTTGCGGCTCGCAAGCGGAACGACGAAGAGGCTTATCTTGTCTGCTATTATTTGGCGGACGAGGAGATGCCTGTCGCATCTTTACGGGAGTATTTGGCTGAACGGCTGCCCAACTATATGATTCCGGGCGCATTCGTTCGATTGGACCGCTACCCGCTGCTGCCCAATGGCAAGATCAACCGCTCGGCGTTGCCGGATCCGGTTGTCACCAGAAGAGGGTTGGCCGAGGAATACAGGGAGGCGTCCAATGATAGGGAACGGCGGCTTGCGGAATTATGGCTGGAGGTTGTAGAGCTAGAGAAAATTGGCATGGACGACAACTTGTTTGAAGTCGGCGGCAGTTCGATTTCTTTGGTTCAATTTCACGGTAAACTCAATAAGATTTACCCGAACCGGATCGGGGTTGCAGAGCTATTCGCTTATCCGACGATCGGCAAGCTTGCAGCTAGATTGGACCAATCCTCTTTGAAACAACCCGTGTCGATCCCAACGTTGAGACTGCCACACCATTTCTTGAAGCCAAGCGGCAGTGCGGCGGAGGGGAACACGTTGCGGTTTCGGTTGAAGCCGAGGGAAGCCGAAGAAGTTTCGGGCTTGGCTCGGCGGTACGATGTGGGGGTGGATGATATTCTGCTTGCGGCGGGCTTGTACTTATTTACGGAAATAACGGAACGGCCAGCGGTGACTGCACTGGCGATGGCGGGGAAAGAGAACGAGCTCGTTCTGCTCTCGGCGGATATGCGAGAAATTGCTGACTTTCCGCAGCTATTTCAAAACGTGTGCAAGATGAGAACTCAAGCCGCAGACGCCTACGACTTGAAGGATATCCGGGTGCATTCCGTGCGGAGAACGGTGGGAGAAATTACGCCATTGTTCTATAGGAGCGCGATGGATACATCTTATGCGCGAATGAGCGATCTGTTCGGTTTCACGCTAGGCTATTCAGTCGAAGCGGACACGATCGTGTTTACTTGCGATTATGATAGCGGAGAGATCGGCCAGAAGTCCATAGAAGAATGGATTTCCGGATATGGAAGGCTGCTTCGCGTGCTAGTTAACCATTTTCTGAAGGAGGCGTCGCAGCATTGAGAAAAATAGCGCTAGTATTCCCGGGACAAGGCTCCCAATATACGGGCATGGGGAAAGCATTCTACGAGCAGTACGCGATTGCGAAGGAAACGTTTGAAGAAGCTGACGAGGCACTTGGCTTCGGTTTGACTTCGCTGTGCTTCGAAGGACCGGAGGAGCAGCTTCGCCGGACGGAGTTCACCCAGCCGGCGATTTTGGCCCACAGCGTTGCTGCTTATCGGGCCTACATGCAGGAAGTAGGAATCAAGCCTCATTTTATGGCAGGACATAGCTTAGGCGAGATTACGGCGCTCACCTGCTCAGGGGCGATCCCGTTCGCGGACGCAATACGAATCGTTAACAAGCGGGGACAGTTCATGCAGGAGGCAGTAACGATTGGAACCGGCGCCATGTCCGCAATATCTAACGTGAGTGCGATAGAGGTCGAACGGGTGTGCCGAGAAACGAGCACGGAGCAAGAATTGGTTGCAGTCTCCAACTACAACTCGCCAAGTCAGACCGTAATCGCAGGTCATGTGGCTGCTGTCGAAGCGGCAGAACAGAAATTGAAGGGGCTTGGAGCCCAACCTATTAGATTGAAGGTCAGCGCTCCGTTCCATTGTCCGCTTATGAATACGGCGGCTTTCCAGTTGGAACAGGAGCTTCTGCAGCGGGCTTTTTCCGATCCCAAGACTTCGGTTATCGCCAACTATAATGCCCTGCCGTACGCCGGCGCAAACCGGATTGTACAAGCTTTGACCCTTCAAATGACCGAGCCGATTCAATGGCATGCAACGATGCAATTTCTGAAAAACCAAGGCGTCAATGTTTTAGTCGAGCTGGGGCCCGGAGCAGTGCTTCGCAATTTAATGAAAAAGACCTTCCCTAGCATCTATAGTTATTCCTACGACAAAGAGGAGGATCGGGCGGGCTTGAATGAATTGTTATCCTCCGACAAGCTGGAATATCCCTGCTTCGTCTCCCGTTGCTTGGCGATCGCGGTGTGTACGCGCAACCATAACTGGAACGAAGAGGAATACCAGACTGGCGTCATTGCGCCATACCGTCGCATTCAATCGATGCTTGCCGAAGTCGAGCAGAACGGTCAGAAGCCTACGCTGGAACAGAAGCATGATGCACTTCGCATGCTTCAATCGGTATTTGCCGCCAAGAAGGCTCCGTTGGATGAGCAGGAGGAAAGATTCGCTCAGCTATTCGAGGAAACCAACACCCGGCGCGAATTGTTCGACGAAGTTCCAGTTATTCAAGCTCGTCAATCATGAGGGAGGCAGGGGGGCGGACAGTGGGAAATCTATTAGGCTATTCGATTATGCAACCGAACTCGAATGAGCCTGACATTGAAATGGAGAGCTTGTCTAAAAAAAGCATTGCAATTATTGGAATAGCCGTCCGTTTTCCTAAAGCGGACAGCCTGCAAGATTTTTGGGATAATCTGGAGAATGGAATCGATGCGATCCGCGACTTTCCGCTATCCAGACGGAAGGATACCGATTCGTATCTTCGCGGGAAGGGACTTCTGCACAAGGACTTCTCCTACGTCAAAGGGGCGTTTCTGGAAAAAGTGGATCGGTTCGATTACCGCTTCTTCGGTCTTTCTCATAGGGAAGCATCGTTGATGGACCCTTGTCAGAGGCTGTTTTTGGAAACGGCGTGGCAAGCGATTGAGGATTCGGGGTACGGAGGAGACGGTCTGTTCGGTTCCAATACGGGGGTCTATCTCGGCTTCAGCAACGATTTCGACACGGAAACGACGTATAAACGCTACATCGCCGAAATGGCACCCGAATCCATGCCGGTAGCTATAGCCGGAAATATAAAGGCAATCATCGCCAGTCGCTTGTCCTATCTGCTTGATCTGCGGGGGCCGAGCATGCTGGTGGATACGACCTGCTCATCTTCCCTTGTTGCCGTTCATACCGCCTGTCAGGCGATTCGCAGCGGAGAATGCGATCTAGCGATTGCCGGAGGCATCGAATTGCATCTTCTTCCCTTAAAAGTTGCGGACCGGGAGAAATTGGGCATTGAATCGTCCGATTACAAAACGAAATCGTTCGATGACCGGTCCGACGGCTCCGGGAATGGCGAAGGCGTGGCGGTGGTCGTTCTCAAACCGCTAGATCGCGCGGTTCGCGATCGCGACTCGATTTATGCCGTGATTAAAGGAAGCGCGGTAAATCAGGATGGCAGCTCGATCGGGTTGACCGCACCGAACGCTTTCGCGCAGGAACAGGTCATTTTGCGCTCCTGGAAAGAAGCGGGCATAGATCCCGCTCAATTGTCGTATGTGGAGGCGCATGGTTCAGGCACTCCACTGGGCGATCCCATCGAAATAACCGGACTGAAGAATGCTTTTAAGTATTACACCGATGCGAAGCAATTCTGCGGTGTCGGTTCTGTCAAGACAAACCTGGGTCACCTTGGAAATTGTGCCGGAATTGCGGGCTTGATTAAATCCGCGCTTGCTCTCCATCATAAAAAATTGCCGGCGTCCTTACATTTTCAGCGGCCGAACCGCAAAATCAATTTTCAAAGCTCGCCGCTCTATGTCGTGGACGAACTGACGGAATGGCCAGCGCAAGGGGATTCTCCCCGGCTGTGCGGAGTCAGCTCGTTCGGGCTGAGCGGAACGAACTGCCACGCGGTGCTGGAGGAGTCTCTGCCTGAGAGAAGCACTCTCAATCGCTCTGTTTTTCGTGGCGGCGTGCTGCCTCTCTCGGCGAAGAGCGTCTGGTCTCTTCAGCGTCTGGTCGAACAATATAATAAATTTTTAGCCGAGCCACAAACGATAGATCCGGCGGATCTGTGCTATACCGCCGCCGTCGGACGGGGCCATTACGATCACCGCCTTGCCATCGTATTTGCTGGATTTGAAGAGTTGAAGAAGACTGTAAGAAGGCTTGCAGAGCACGGCGTGGAAACGGCGCAGTTCCCCGACGCCGTTTACGGTGTGCACCGGAACGCGGCGGGCGGCTCGCAGCCGGACTCGCCGCTTGCACGGGAAGAGGAGGAACGAATCAGCGGCATTAGCGATAAGCTGTCCGCAGCGCCAGATTTGTTGGAGCTGCGCCAACTTGCCAAGCTGTATACGACAGGGGGCAATGTAAGGTGGCAGCTTGTTTATCCGGAAGGTAAGCGGGTTCGGCTTCCTGTCTATCCGTTCAATCCGACGCGGTGCTGGCTGGATGCTCCTTCCCAAAGTAGTTATTTTCATAAACTGGAGTGGGGGCGTATACAAGAGGTGGCGGCTGTTAGCGAAAGCGCCCCTCAAGCCGCCGGCGCCGTTTTGATTTTGAAAGACGAGCGCGGACGCGCCGATCGTTTGCGGGATATGCTTGTACGTAACGGGATGCGTGTGATTGAAGTGGTTTTCGGAACCTCCTATGCACGACTAAATGAGGATTCATACATACTGGGTCACAATCAGGAGGATTACGATCGGCTGATCGGAGAGCTTTCGCATGCTTCGGTTACGCAAGTCGTTCACATGGCGGTTTTGAACTTCGGACAAGGCCCGGGAACGGCCGATGAGTTGGAAGATCTGCAACAGCGGGGCACTTGGAGCCTGTTTCGTTTGACGAAGGCACTCCTTCGCAATAAATGGAAGCATCGCATCCACTTGTTGCTCCTTGGCCGCAACGTATACGAGGTGACTCAAAACGAGGTGGCGCTATATCCCGAAGCTGCTGCATTAATGGGATTGGGCAAAGTCATCTCCCATGAGTATCCGCATATGGTTTGCCGCAGTCTGGATATTGACGACGGTACGAGCGACGAGCAAATTGCCGCCGCTTTGGGGAGAGAGCAGGTTCCGTTCACGCTGGCATGCCGAGAAGGACAGTTGTATGCCGAAACACTGAAGCCGTTCAGTGTGCAAGCGTCCGGACAAGAGCCAATAACCCTTAAAAACGAAGGCGTCTATTTAATCACCGGAGGAACGCGCGGGGTGGCGCTTGAAATCGCCAAGTACTTGTCCGATCAATGCACAGTGAATCTAGCTTTTCTCAGCCGTTCCCCGTTGCCGGAGCGCAAATTGTGGAACAAGCTGCTTGCGGAGGGCACGACGAGGAAAATGCGCGAGAGCATTCTCATGCTTCGAGAGATGGAAGCGAACGGCGCTAATATTCGCTTGTATGCCGGGGATGTATCAGATGAGGGTCAAATGGCCGAAGTAATTGCTGATCTCATTCAGACGTTTGGACGAATCAACGGAATCATACACTGTGCGGGCGTAGCGGGCAATGGATTTCTGGTCCGGAAAGAGGAGGCAGCGTTTAAAGAGGTACTGGCGCCGAAAATACAGGGAACCTGGGTGCTTGACCGGCTGACGCAGGACAATCCACCTGATTTTCTTATCCTCTTCTCGTCGATTTCGACTTTGATTCCTGCCGTCGGGCAAGGAGATTATACGGCAGCGAACGCCTATCTCGATGCTTTCGCTTATGCCCGCAGCAAGCAAGGGCGCCGTACGTTGAGCTTGAATTGGGCCATGTGGAAAGAAACAGGCATGGCAGTGGATTACAATGTCATCAACGATTCTTGTTTTCGGGAGCTTTATACGGGCGAAGCGTTGCTGGCGTTCGATGAAATCTATCATGCGAATGCTTCTAACGTGGTCGTCGGAGAGCTCAAGTTCAAGGAAATGAAAGAACTGCTCGCAGGGGATACGTTCGGCTATCTATCACCCGAATTGAGGGCGCGGATTGCGCGCGCTGCGGAACCGATGACAGCGGAGGCAAATAAGGCAAGCGAAGAGCGGCAGGCTCAAGCAATAGCTGAGGTTGCGCTGAAAGGTAAGGAAGATGGAAGCTTTAGCGGCATCGAACAGCAACTTGCCTCCATCTGGTCCAACCTGATGGGAATGGATTCGATCAGCATTCACGACAATTTCTATGATATTGGAGGTAATTCGATTCTGGCGACACATTTGCTGCGGGCGCTGGACGAGGCGTTTCCGAATCATTTCGACATCACGGATATTTTCTCCTACCCTACCATTTCCTTAATGGGTGACTACCTGGAAGGCCGACTCAACAGCACGAATAATGACGCGTCGGAAGGCTCGTCTCTGGATGAGCTCCTGGATCGGCTGTCGTCGGGGGAACTTTCGATTGAAGAGGCGGGCGAACTTATGAGATCGGTAGGTGAAGAAGAATGGAAAGCGTAAGAAACTATATTTTTCAGCAGGTTGCCTCGAACAAACTGTCCAAAGAGGAGGCAAAGGCGCTTCTCAAAGAGCTGCATCTATCGAATGCGGACGAGAAAGACAAACCGAGCCGGGATATTGCCATTATCGGAATGGCATGCAAGCTGCCCGGTGCGGAAAGTCTGGAGACGTATTGGAACAACCTGGTGCATGGCGTTCGCACAATGGGTGAATTTCCATTCAACCGTCGCCGGGACACGGACCCCTTCGTAAGCGGCGGCCTTGAGTATCGCAAAGGGGGCTATATCGATCAGGTAGACCGCTTCGACGCCCCGTTTTTCCGTATTTCACGGCGCGAAGCGGAAACGATGGACCCCATGCAACGGCTGTTTTTGGAAACAGCCTGGGAGGCTATGGAGGACTCGGGAGTCGGCAGCGAGAAGTTTCGAAATACAAGAACGGCCGTATATGTCGGGCAGGAAACCAACTATAACAATGAATACCGCAAGCTGCTGGCTGAAGAGGACGAATTGTCGATGACCGGCTCCCATACGGGAATCATTGCGAGCCGTATTCAGTATTTGCTGAATATGCGCGGCCCAAGCCTCGTCCTCGATACGGCTTGCTCTTCCTCGTTGGTGGCGCTTCATCTTGCTTGCCAAGGCTTGCGCAATAACGAATTCGAGTATGCATTAGTTGGAGGAATATCCGCATTCTTCTTCCCGGCGGGGCAGACGCTCGTAATGGAATCGGGCGCTGCCGAAATTCGGGCGTTCGATAAAGGCGCGAACGGAACGTGCTGGTCGGAAGGTTTCGGCGTTATCGTGCTCAAGCCACTGGATAGGGCGATGCGTGATCGGGATCATATTCATGCGATCATCAAGGGGAGCGCCATGAACAATGACGGCACCTCGAACGGGATAACAGCGCCCAATGCGGATTCGCAAGCCGAGGTTATTACGGCTGCATGGGAAGCGGCAGGCATTCCGCCGGAGTCGATAACCTACATTGAGACCCACGGAACGGGAACGCCTCTGGGCGATCCGATCGAGATCAAGGGACTGACCAAAGCGTTCCGGAAGTATACGAACAAACGCCAGTTCTGTGGTATCGGCTCGGTCAAAACCAACATCGGACATGCGGTCGCCACATCCGGCCTCGCTTCGCTGATGAAGGTTGTGCTGGCGATGCAGCATAAGAAGCTGCCAAAGTCACTTTCCTTCGTAGAGCCTAATCCACATATCCATTTTGCCGACTCGCCTGTATACGTTAATGACCGTCTTAGGGACTGGGACACAGGCGGCTTGCCAAGACGCTCGGGCGTTTCGGCATTCGGGTTCAGCGGAACGAACGTGCATGTTGTGCTGGAGGAAGCTCCTGATCGAATCCAGTCCGCCCGAATGAACCACAGCTCAGAACTGTTTACTGTATCGGCCCGTACAGAGACGGCTCTGCGGAAACTATTGAATAAATATTGTGAATATTTGCGCGATCATCCGGATGTATCGCTGACCGATTTTTGCTATACGGTTAGTACAGGCCGCCGGCATTATGCCATTCGATTGGCATTTCGGGTCCATACAGCACAAGAGCTTCTGCACAAGTTGCAGCAAGCCTCGGCAGGCCGACTGGAGGACATTCCAGAAAGCATTCCCGACAGCTTTTATGGTATGCATAAACTGATTTTCCATAAGCAAGAGAAAAAAAACGGGGAGCTAACCGAGCAGGACGTCCTCCGTCTGAGCGGAGACATTAACGGAAGATTGGAAAGCTTGCTGACATCCGGCTGGACGGACATCGCGGCAGAAGAAATAGGACGTGCATACGTTTCGGGAGCCGATGTAAATTGGAGCGTCATCTATAAACAGAACGAGTACCGGTCGCTGCGCGTACCGATTTATCCATTCGACAGGCTGCGGTTCTGGGCAAACGGGGAGCATTTACTGCAACAGATGGAAACGGCCGCCCTACTCGTAAGCGCGCCTCTGCTCGATAGATACGTGTCCCGCACAGCGAATGAGAGCATTTATGAGACGGATTTTAACCCAGACAAGCATTGGGTGCTCAGCGAGCATATAATTGGCGGCCAGGCGGTTTTGCCAGGGACGGCGTATGTGGAAATGGCGCTGGAGGCTTGCGAGCATTACTTAGGGATGCCGCCGAGCGGTATGGAAGAAATTCAATTCCTCGCCCCTTTTGTTGTGAAGAATGCCGAGACCAGCGTGCTGCGCATTGCCATACGCGAGGAAGAACATCGTTTGTATTTCACGATCAGCAGCCCTCAGGCAAATCGCGATGAAGCGGATTGGACCGTTCACGCCGTCGGCGAATTCATGCGTGCCGCCCGCGGGGAAAGGACTGCTTGCGACCTCACGGAGTTGATTGCGCGCTGCCCGCGAGCGACCACATCAGAACCGGAATCGGCATCGTCCACTGGGGAGCGGTCAATCGTGTTCGGCCCCCGCTTTCAGAGTATCGTTAGTCTTCGGACGGGCGAGCAAGAAGCGCTTGTTGAAATGGAGCTTCCGTCCGCATATGTCTCAGAGGCTGACGTCTATAGGCTTCATCCGGCACTGTTGGACAAAGCCACCGGCGCGGTATCCGATTTGCTGGCGGGAGAGGGAGATTTGTTTTTAGCCTTCGCTTACAGCCGGCTGCGCATATGGGGACGGCTGCCGGAGAAGGTGTTCTCCTATGTGAAGAAGCTGGATACTTCCTCCCGCGAGTTCATGGCCTATCAGGTGACGATTATGGATCAGCACGGTCAGGTATTGGCGGAAATCGACAAATTTACTGTAAAGAAACTTCGCGGAAAGTCGCAAGACCTGCTGAATCAAGACGAACGAGCGCCGTTCTTTTACGAAATCGGCTGGCGAGAAATTGCGGCGCCGACATCGGACAGGGAGAGCGCGTCAGCAGCCGTATGCGTATTGAAAGATCCTCTTGCACCGGCGGATGAGTTGCTCGGAATGCTTCAGGCCGGCGGATATTCCGTGTTCCAGATCGACCTCGGGGACGCGTATGGCCGGTTAAACGATCATCATTACGTTGTCAGCGGCTCGGAGGAAGATTATGTCCGGCTATTCTCGGACGATATGCGCAACGTGCCGTTCACGAGGCTGATTCATTTGACCGCCTGGAGGCAATCTCAGGCTTCAGATATCGATGAGCTTCAGAATCTCGAACGGAGAGGCGTATACGACCTATATCGTCTGGTCCGCGCGCTAGTTAAGAGCAAGCGGCGCGGGAACACGGAAATCGTACTGGTTGCGGACAATGCTTGGGAAGTAACGTCGCGGGAAACGGCGATAAAGCCTGTTAACGCCGCTTTATTCGGGTTGGGCAAAGTTGTAGGCTCGGAATACCCCGATCTCAGTTGCCGCTGTATCGATCTGGATGAAACAGCCGAGGCCGATAAGCTGTGGCTGGAATTGACGGCGGAACATGCTCCATATGCCGTTGCTTATCGCGAAGGCAAACGATATGCGGAGGAAATCCGGCCGCTGTTCTGGGAACCGGAGGAGCAGCAGGAACTGAATTTGCGGGAGGACGGGGTATACGTCGTATCAGGCGGAACGGGTGGCATCGGATTGGAGATTGCACGTTGGCTCGCTGAGCGCCAAAGTATCAAGCTGGCATTGCTTCATCGCTCGTCATTTCCTGACCGTTCGCGCTGGGAGTCGTTGCTTGCGGAAGGCGTCGATGCGAAGTTGGCCGGCAAGCTTCGTCTTATTCAAGCCATTGAAGCCGCCGGCTCACAGGTTCTACTAGTGCGTGCCGATGTGTCCGAGCGCAAATCGCTGCAGACTGCTCTCGACGAAGTTCGCCGGCTGCACGGCCCTATCCGGGGAGTCGTTCATAGTGCGGGAGTAGCGGGCGATGGCTTCCTGATTCGCAAGGAGGAAGAGACTTTCCGAAGTGTCCTGGCTCCAAAAATAGAAGGCGCATGGCTGCTCGACGAGCTGACGCGGGAGGAAAGCCCCGACTTTTTTATTTTGTTTTCTTCAGTAACGTCGTTTCTAGCAGGAGCCGGCCAAGGCGATTATACGGCTGCCAACGCCTTTTTGGACGCGTATGCGGCTTATCGTATGAAGGAGGGCAACAAGACGCTCACGATTAACTGGCCGTCCTGGAAGGAGACAGGAATGGCTTACGATTACGGCGTCAACCAGGACGGCGTCTTCAAGGCGTTGTCCACCTCTGATGCGCTGAAGGGCTTCGGCACGGCGCTGCAGTGCCCTAAAAGTGGCGTGATTATCGGCGAATTGAACTACGATCTGATCGGGAACCCCGAACAGTCGCCGCTGCTGCTGTCCGATGAGATTACAATAGCGCTCAAACGACGCGATCTGCGGACCAAGCGAGAAGCGGCGACAAGCAAGAACGCTCACGCCGTGCCGGTGGTTTTGGAAGGGCGGCCGTCCGGCATCTATTCGGAGCATGAGCTGCAGCTTGCGTCGATTTGGGGAGAGGTAATCGGCGTTGATCGAATCAGCCTCCAGGATAGCTTCTATGATCTGGGAGGCGACTCGCTGCTGGCGATCAAGATTTCCAATCTCATTGAGAAACGAATGGGACAAAAAATAGATATCAGCGATCTCTTCGAATATCTTACGATTTTGGAATTGGCGAAGGCATTGGGAGGAGTCAATCCCGACTCGGTTCCTTCGGAACCATCGACCGCTTCGGTTTCACAACAATCGGTTGAAGAGCGAAGCTATGGTCTCTCCAATGCCCAGAAACGGATATGGTTCCTGCATAAGCTCGATAAAGAGCTGAGCGCCTACCATTTGCCGCTCACGTTTGAAACGGCCTCCTCGTTAAATCGGCAGTTATTTGAAGATGCGCTGCAGCTTATGGCGAGAAGGCATAGTTCACTGCGAACGGTAATTCGCGAAGACGAGGGACAACCGAAGCAGATCGTGCTCTCCCGCATGAATGTACAGGCAGAGTGGCAGGTTCTGCCGCCTGACACGAATGGACGCGATGCTTACATCGGTTTGCTTTGGGAGGAGCACGAACGGCCTTTCGATTTCGGGGAACGGTTGTGGCGGGTCAAAGTATTCGAACGGCATGACGGACAAAGTGCGATTTGTCTAACGGTGCACCACTTGATAGCCGACGGCTGGAGCATGCTCGTGTTCAAAAACGAGCTGCTGCAGGCATATGCCTCGTTGCAGGCAGGCGAAGTTCCGGAGCTTCCAATAATTCAAGGTGATTACTTGGATTGGATGATCCGGATGGAGGAGCGGGAGCGAAGTGGCGAATTTCTTCAGATGGAGAACTATTGGCAGGAGGAGCTGCGCAAACCATTGTCCGTGCTCGAGCTTCCGATCGACTATCCGAGACCGGCTATGCAGACCTATAACGGCAGTTATTTGCTCTTTGAGATTGACAAGGAGCGAACGGCCAGAATTAAGGCGCTTGCGAAGCGGCAAAAAGTGTCGATGCACATGTTGCTGCTATCCGCCTATTTTCTGTTTCTTAACAAGCTTACGCAGCAGGAAGACATCGTCGTCGGTTACCCGATTGCGGGACGGGAGTCGAAGGAATGGGAGCCTGTTCTGGGACTGTTTATGAATATCGTCTGTATGCGTCTTTCTTTCGTGGAGCAGAGGACATTCGAGGAGCTTGTCGACGAAGTCCGGCAAAAAAGCTTGCAAGCCTACAAGTACGGCAGCTATCCGTTCGATTTGCTTGTATCGAGGCTCAATGCAGAGCGGGATATGAGCCGCAGTCCGATCTTCCAGACAATGTTTCAGTTCTATGAAAATTACCAGCAAAATGAGCGCCATAGCCTGTATGAACTGTCCTTCCTGTGCAGGGAGTCGAATGACAAGCTGGAAGTGAGGTTGGAATACAACACCAACTTGTTCGCGAGGGCAACCGTCGAGAGCTTCGCCCGGCAATTCCGTTACGTGCTGGGTTGCCTGACGGCTGACATCACACGGCCGATAGCGGCTTTCAGCCTTCACAGCGAGCGAGAAGAGGCGGAGCTTCTAGAAGCGTACACGAACCATCAGCCAGAAGGTCTGCCGGACAAGACTGTTGTCGAATGGTTTCAGCAAGGGGCGGCCAGTTGGCCGGAGGCTCCGGCGGTTATTTGCGGTGAGAAGCGAATCAGTTATCGCGAGCTTGAAGACAGGTCCAATCGGATCGCGAAACTGCTCTGCGAAATCGGCGTTCATGCCAATGAACCAGTCGGCTTAATGGTTGGCAGGGGAGTAGATTTGATCACGGGCATGCTCGGCATCCTGAAAGTCGGTGGTGCTTATGTGCCGCTTGATCCGGGTTACCCAGCGGAACGCATCGAATATATGCTCGAACATAGCGAAGCGCGAGTTTTGCTTACCGAGAACGCATACATGGAACGCGCCGCAAGCTTTGTGAAGCCGGACGGAGCATTGTCTGCGATCGTTGATTTGACCGGACAACAGAGCGGTCAACCGGAAGGCCTTGCCCGGATTTATCATTCGGGAGACGTCGAGAGCCAATCGTGCGAATCATTGCCGACACAAGCCGGGCTTCACGACTTGATGTATCTGATCTACACATCGGGCTCAACCGGACAACCGAAAGGCGTTGCCGTTTCGCATGCTAATGCCGCGAATTTTCTGAAGTGGAGTATTGCGCATGGCCGGCTAGGTCCTTCGGACTTGATGGCGCTGCTTACGTCGGTTAGCTTCGATATTTCTGTATTTGAAATATTTGGCGCGCTGCTGAGCGGAGCTTGTTTATGCATTGCGACGGAGGAACATCTCCAAAACCCGGCTGCGATGCTCGCCTTCCTGAATGAGAAGGAAATAACGGTGTGGCATTCCGTTCCGGTGCTGATGCGCCAGCTTTTAATTCATTTGCGCCAAGTGCCGGATCAGGCGAAGCAGCTTGCAACAGCTCGTATCCGGAGAATTATGCTCGGCGGCGAAGCTTGGAATGCCCAGGTTGCCGGAGAAATCCGCAGCGTCTTCCCGCAAGCAGAAATTTTGAATATGTACGGCCCGACCGAAACAACCATTTGGATATCCTGCAGCCGCATCGGCGACGAATTGCCGGAACGGGGGGATTTGTCTATAGGCCGGCCGATCGCCAACAACAAAATGCTTATTCTGGACGGCAGAGGCAGGTTATGTCCGGTAGGCGTACCGGGAGAGATTGCGATAGCAGGTGCTAATGTCACGCAAGGGTATTACAAAGACGCGCAAAAAACAGAGGAGGCTTATGGACGTTTCGAGCCCACGGGAGAGCGGATTTATAAGACTGGCGACATCGGAATGTATTCACCGACCGGCGAGATTCGTTTCCTTGGACGCGAGGACGGCATGGTTAAGGTACGCGGCTATCGCATCGAGACCGGTGAGATCGAGAGCATTCTGCTGCGCAGCCGGACAATTTCAGAAGCTGCCGTAATCGCAAGGCCGGAGGCGGACACCCATAAACTCGTTTGCTATTACGCATCCAGCATCATGCAAGAGGCGGGCGAGCTTAGGGACCGACTTCGCCAAAGCTTGCCGGCGTATATGATGCCAGCCCATTTTGTACGGCTGGACGAGCTTCCCAAAACGGCAAACGGAAAAATCGACAGAAAACGATTAGGGCAGCTACCGCTGCAGGAGCCTTCTCCCGCGACATTGTCCGGTGGCGCAGAGCCTGTTACGAAAACCGAACGGCAAATTCAAGAAATCTGGTGCGGATTGCTCGACGTCCGCCACGTGGATGTCTATGATCAATTTTTTGAAATCGGAGGCAACTCGTTCCTGGTCAGCCAGATGCACTATCAAATAGAGAAGCTGTACCCAGGTTGCATTACAGTTGCGGATATTTTCTCTTACCCGACGATCAGCGAACTGGCTGATTTTATTAGAAAAACGGACAGTATCGGTCATTCGGCCAGCCCGTTGCAGGACGCGAGCGAGATCGAGCTGGAGAAGGAGCTGTACGAAATGTTTGAGGGTATCGCTTCCGGAGACATCTCCGTGGAGGACGCCGTGAAAAGGTTGATCTGATGAGAAAGGAGGTCCCGCGTGAGCAGCTTATATCAGTACATCATTGAGAAAACGGTTTCGGGCGGCATGGATCAGGAGATCGGCGTTGAAATATTAAAGCAACTGAAACAGGAAGACCAAGCCAAATCCCGGAAAGATATCGCGATCATCGGAATGGCGGTAGAAATGTCGAATGCGGCCGATTTGGATCAATTCTGGGGCAACCTCCGACAGGGAATCGATTGTGTGAAGCCTTTCCCGGATTCGAGAAAAGCGGATCTCGATGCGCTTTGGCGTGCAGGTCAGCTTGCGGATTCGGTCCCTGAATTTGTAGAAGGCGCCTATCTGGACAATATCGCTCGTTTTGATCCGGCATTCTTCAACATATCGCCGATGGAAGCCAAGCTTATGGACCCGCAACAGCGGCTGTTCCTTCAGCTTGCCTGGAAAGCGATGACCGATGCGGGGTACGGCGGACGTCAGTTATCGAAGTCGCGGACAGGGGTATATGTCGGATTTTCGAGCGACTTCAGCGAAGCGTATCAGGAATTGATCGCGGCTATCAATCCGGACCAGTTGCCTTTCTCTGTCACGGGGAATATCGCCTCCATTATCGCTAGCCGGATTTCTTACTGCCTGAACCTGAGAGGTCCGGCAATGCTTGTGGATACAGCCTGTTCCTCCGGCCTGGTAGCGGTCCATCTTGCGGCGCTTGGTCTTCGCAACGGAGACTGCGAGGCGGCGATCGTAGGGGGAGTCAAGCTGAATATGCTTCCGCGGACGCATCCGCTCGGCATCGCCTCTTCGACAAGTCGGACGAGATCCTTTGATGAAGGGTCGGACGGTACAGGATTCGGTGAAGGCGTAGTGGCGATAATGTTGAAGCCCTTGGAGCAAGCCCGTAAAGACGGTGACCGGATTTATGCCGTCGTCAAAGGCAGCGCCGTGAACCAAGACGGCAGTTCAAGCGGAATCAGCGCGCCGAATGCGCTGGCTCAAGAAGATTTGTTAGTTCGCGCCTGGAAGGACGCAGGCATCAATCCGGACACGCTCCGTCATATGGAGGCGCACGGTACGGGCACTAAGCTTGGCGATCCTATTGAAATGGACGGTATCTCTAAAGCGTTCGCTCGTTTTACCGATAAAAAGCAGTTTTGCGCTATCAGTTCGGTAAAATCGAATCTTGGACATCTTGATCATTTGGCGGGTTTGGCCGGATTGGTCAAATCCGTCTTGGCGATGCATCATGGCGAGATTCCGCCGTCCTTGCATTTTCAACGGCCAAACCGGAACATTCCGTTCGAGAACTCGCCGATGTTTGTCAACGATCGGCTGATTCCTTGGATAGCGGAGGAAACGCCCCGACGATGCGGCGTCAGCTCATTCGGACTAAGCGGCACCAATTGTCATGTGGTGTTGGAGGAGGGGCCTCCCTTAAAGGAACAGGAGAAAGAAGCTGATGATTCGGAACACCTTCATCTGCTGACGCTTTCCGCCAAATCCAAGGAAGCTTTGCGTGAATTGGTGCAAACCTATCGGTTCTGGTTAGGAAGAGCGCAAGGTAGGGATTTGGCTGATCTGTGCTACACGGCCAATACGGGGAGAGGGCAATATCGCTGCCGGCTTGCTCTGTTGTTTACAAGCATAGACGAGCTTAGGGCCCAATTGATACGCCTGGCTCAGACGGAGGATTGGCGTCACCTTGCAGACGCGGGAGTTTCTTACGGGGAATACAGAATCGTATCCGCTCAAAAAAACGACAGACAGGTTGACGAGTTGACAGAAGATGATAAGCGTCGGCTTGCCGCGCAGGCTGCTCCGCTGTTGGCTGATGGGGGGCGACTGGCTGATTTGGTTCGTTTGTTTGCCGCAGGAGCGGATGTGGATTGGTCGGCTCATTACCGGAATCAACCGCGCAGAAAAGTGGAGCTGCCTCCCGACCCGTTCATGCAGAAACGCTTCTGGGTGGAGGCGGCCGCCAATCAGCAATCAGTTGAAAGCGCGCTGCCAGCAAATGCGAAACCGATAAATGCACTTATTGACCGGCAATTGGCCGGTACGATGAACCTTCGCATTTATGCCAGCGATTTTCATTACGACAAGCGGTGGGTACTATCGGAACACAGAATTGGCGGCAACGGCGTTGTGCCGGGAACGGCCTATCTCGACATGCTGCGTCAGATTTCTCTGCTGCTTTATCCGGGGCAGGAATGCCTCTTTGAGCAAATAATGTTCCTTGCGCCGCTAATTGTGTCCGAGGGGGAAGCGCGTCAAGTGCATCTGCTCGTTGAAGATGAAGGGGAAGCGCGGCGACGCTTTACCGTCATCAGCCGATCCGAGGAAGAGGATGATTGGGTGAAGCATTGCGAAGGCGGCTTCTCCCCAATCGATCCGCCAATGAGCCGAACGCTCCCTCTGCGAGAGCTGCTTGACCAATTCGCAGAATGCGACCCGATCGTGAACCAAGAGCAGTCCCAGGGAGAAGTTCAATTCGGTCCGCGCTGGCATAATGTGCGCCAGATTCGGGTCAGCGGCAAAAATGTGCTTGCCAGAATAGCGTTGCCGGACGACTATGCGGCAGACATTCCGGAGCATGAATTACATCCTGCGCTAATGGATAATGCAATGAACATTGCAATCAACCATATCGGCGAAGGGCTTTATCTCCCATGGATGTATCAGAAGCTTAGAGTCCACCGCAGCATGCCGGCGCAGTTGTATAGCCTCATTTCGCTGAAACAGGAGTTCCGACCGGATGCGGAGACCGCGGTGTTTGACGTTGTGCTTTTCGATGATGAGGGTTATGTGATCGCGGAGGCGGAAGACTATGTCATTAAGCGAGTAAACAAACACGGCGCTTCCTATCAAAGGTTGAAGGCGGCGGATTCCTATCAGATAACATGGGTGCCCGAACCGTTTGCGTCAGCGCAGCCGGTGGAGAAGCCGCAAGGCTCCGCGCTTGTGATTAGCAACGACAGTCTGTCAGCCGTTTCGTTTGTGGAGCAATTCAAGCAGGCGGGGTACAGAGCAGTCGGAATCGAGCTGGATAACGAATTCCGCGAAATCGCACCGGACCGCTTAGCCGTGTCCGTCGGCAACCGTGATTTCGACCGGATATGGCAATTTGTCGCTCCGCAGCATATCGTGCAAATCGTTTATATGCTGCAGGCGCCGAAAGGTGGAGCGGATGATTACGGGCAACTTGAAGCGTTGCTGAAAAACAGCGTCGAGGGGCTGTTTACGCTTATTCAATCGCTAATCAGCAATAAGGCCTCACAAACGCTGGATTTAATTTTGATAGCGCCGAACGCTCAGTGCATTTCAGGGCAAGAGAGCGAACTCCAGCCTCTGTTCTCGGCATTCTTTGGTTTGGGCAAGGTTATCCGCGAGGAATATCCGAATCTTCGCGTTCGCTGTATTGACCATGACGAAGCGACTTCCGCAGCTACGCTATGGAAGGAAATCGAGGCGGAGCCGACCCTTTATTGCACAGGCTACCGCGGCGATGTCCGCTACGTTCCGCAGTTGTCTCCGCTTGAACTAGTTCAGCCGGATGCCGGCCCGCTCGAATTGAACACCGATGGCTTCTA
>Ga0160467_100413_pt1 | contig 43309 bp, 44 predicted proteins | sample HID1972I_E11MG_FD_108221 | JGI IMG/M metagenome (GOLD analysis project Ga0160467, IMG submission 108221) | Enriched pill bug-associated microbial communities from UW Madison campus, WI, USA - HID1972I_E11 MG | ecosystem: Host-associated > Arthropoda: Insects > Digestive system > Unclassified ... | reverse complement strand
TTCATACCGCGGTACCCGCGGTATACTACGGGACCTGCCGTGCCGCGTACCATACCTTTGTTGTCTACTTTTGCCATAACGCTGTTTTATTTTAAGAACAAGATAGAGCGATGGAATCCAGGTGCCAAATTGTAAGCTGTTTTTTCCCGAATCTTCCCGAATAAAGCAGAATTTTCACAAAAAACGAATGCAATGCTCAGCTGGAATATCTTTTAGATAGCTCTGTTTCTTTTCCTGGGAACAAGATAGAGCGGCTCGCGGCACATGACGATTTTTATCCGTTTTTCGTCAAAATCTTATGGATTTTTGAAAATTTGATGATATAAGAGACTAGATGCTTAAGCTGGATATCCTTTATATGGCAGCATATAGGTTCAGATAAAAGGCAGCGAAAAGTCCGACTTTCGGCTGTTATAGTCGGACTTATCACGGAACAATAGCCGCCTTTTATGGGTTGCATAGAATGATTGTCATTGTACATTTCACTTATGCTCGCAACACACCTGCTATCAACGGTGTGAGTCATGTACTATATACAAGAATGCATAAAAACATCTCATGACCTGACACCGGCATTGTCCAAAGAGTTCGGACTGAAGAAAACCAAGCTACTTTTACCGGACAGTAAATAAACTCCATAAAAAAAGGTCCTTGCTTCAAAGAAACAAGAACCTTTCTTATAAAAAGTATTTTTTATTATTCTGCTGTAGCAGGAGCTTCAACCGGAAGAACAGAAACGTATGATCTGTTATCAGCCTTCTTTCTGAATACTACTGTACCGTCGATCAGAGCAAAGATCGTATGATCTTTTCCTAAGCCAACGTTTTTATCCGGGTGGTGTTTAGTACCACGCTGACGTACAATTATATTTCCAGCAATAGCTGCCTGACCACCGAAGATCTTAATACCTAAGCGTTTGCTATGTGATTCTCTACCGTTATTCGAACTACCAGCGCCTTTCTTGTGTGCCATTTTTTTTATATTATGAATTGATTGCTCAATTCAGGTTATTATTCTGTTTGTTGGATTATTTCGTTAATTACAAAGTAATACCAGTGATCTCAATTTTAGAGAATTGCTGACGGTGACCGTTCTTCTTTTTGTAGCCTTTACGACGTTTTTTCTTGAAGACAATTACCTTATCTCCTTTTAAATGAGACACGATCTTAGCTGAAACCTTAGCACCTGTTAATGCATTAGCACCAACTTTGATGTCACTTCCGTCTGCAGCTAACAATACCTGGTCAAATTCAACACTAGCGCCTTCTTCTCCTTGTAAGCGATGTACAAAGATCTGCTGGTCTTTTGCAACCTTGAATTGCTGTCCGGCTATATTTACTATTGCGTACATTGTTAGTTAATTAGTTTTTTTTAAATGAGGTGCAAATATAGATATTAAATGGAAAAGGAGCAAATGTTATAACAAATGATTTTCATTCTCCTGTGCATCGAACAGTTCCCCCGCAGATTGTGGATATATTCAACAATTTCCCCGGCTTCGGTTTATATTTTGGTGCTGACTAACATGTTGTTAACACATATCACAAGTTTGGCACATCTTTTCTTTATAGGTTCTCAAGCGGTTATATGAAGATATAATAATCCATTCATCCTGGTATTCTTTAGTTACCCAAATTAAAAATCGACCTTTCTAGCCCCTACCCTGGGGCTTTTTTATAAGATCTCATTTAAAATTCAGATATTCCGCTAAAAAATATTATATATGATACAAGTAAACGAATATTTCGAGGGTGCTGTTAAATCACTAGGCTACACAACTGAGCAGGGAAAATCGACTATTGGGGTCATTGAAGAAGGCGAATATGAGTTCGGTACATCGTCAAAGGAAACTATGCACGTAGTAGAGGGTGAACTGGTTGCTTTGCTATCCGGAGAATCTGAATGGAAATCATACACCAATGGGCAATCGTTTGATGTACCCGCGAATTCCAGCTTTAAGGTAAAAACAAGTCGTCAGAGTTCTTATCTATGTAAATACGAATAGATTAAGAGCTTATCCAAAGAATTTGAGTGGTTTACCGGCGGAGAGGCCTGGTCCTCTCCCCTAAAAGTAAATCTGATCGGCAATGCGATAGGTATTGCAATGCGCTTCCACAATATCAATGATCTGTTGCGAATAGCCGCCTCCCATACTTACCTGAACCGGCACTCTTCGGCTTTTGCATAGGGAAAGAACCATCTGATCTCGCATTTTACAGGCCTCCCTGCTTAAGGCGAGATGTCCGAGCTTGTCGGTTGCCAGCACATCCACTCCTGATAAATAGAACACAAAATCGGGCTCCACCCTATTAAACAGAGGTTCAAGGTGTCGATTCAAAATCTCGAGGTATTCCTCGTCGCCTGTTCCCACAAGTAAGCTTATATCCAGGTCCGACTGCTCCTTGCGGAATGGGAAATTCTTTTCTGCATGCATGGAAAACGTGAATACATTCTGGTTAGAACGGAAGATCTCCGCTGTGCCATTTCCCTGATGCACATCGAGGTCGATGATCAGCACCGAGCGGGCAAGCTCGCGATGCAGCAGGTAATTAGCTGCTACAGCCTGATCGTTCAGTAAGCAGAAGCCTTCGGCCCAGTTAGAACCAGCATGGTGCGTCCCCCCGGCAACATTGAAAGCTATACCGTATTGCATAGCATAATGGCAACCTTCTATTGTCCCCTGTGCGATTTGCCGCTCTCTGTCTACCAAAGCCTCTGACAAGGGGAACCCGGACCTTCTGATCTCAGCCGGACTTAACGAAAGATCACGAAGACGTTCCCAGTAATCGCGCTGGTGTGTAAGCAGAATAATATCTTCGGAGACCATACCGGGAGAGTATAGATTCTCATCATTGATGAGTCCCTCATATATCAGTTGCTCAGGAATGAGCTCATACTTCAGCATAGGAAACCGGTGTCCTGCTGGCAAGGGGTAGGAATACTTGGTGTCCCATGCAATCTTTAACACGTTCTAAAGTACGAAAGAAATGGAAAAACTGCTTCTAAAGGCATTTTTTCTCTAAGTTTGTTACTAAATCAAGACATTACAAAATGGAATTTAAGTTAGGAGAGTTTGTTCGTTTCGTCGACGAAAAAATGGAAGGATATGTTACCCGCATCATCAGCAATGATATGATAGGAGTAACGGGCGAGGATGATTTTGAAATTCCTGTTTTAACTACAAAAGTAACGCGTGTACACGGACATAAATACGCCGGTGCAGTAGAGCAGTATCAGGCTGACTCACCCACCCTTTCCGATACATTTGAGTCAAAGGGGATTTTTCTGGCGGTGGTGCCAGATCCGAACAAAGCTTCGGTTGTGCACTTCCACCTTGTGAACGATACATCATTTCAATTACTGACTACTCTGATAACAGATAAGTCGGGCGTAACCAAAGGTGAATTTGCCGGCAGCATACAACCACATAGCGCGGTTGAGATTTATTCCTCTAATTTATCAGATCTCAGTGTATGGCCTGGCTTCGTAATCCGTGCTCTGTATTTTTCTATGTCAAACGTCGCAATCCCCGAAGCCATCCAATATAACGAGAAGTTTAAAGCAAGAGACTTTGCGGGCGCTAAGAAAAAGATTGCACGTTTAAACAAAGAGGCCTGGGTCTTTCGCATAGATGAGGATGATCTGATTATTGACCCTGAGAAGCTGAAAGAGAGTTTTTTCAAGCCTGTGGTTGAAAAGAAAGTTGTCGAAAAACCTTCTGCGGAAATAGATCTTCATATCGAGAAGCTCAGAGATGATTTTCAGTTTCTAAGCAATACAGAAATTCTGAAGATCCAGATGGACCATTACAAAAAAGCGCTGGACGCAGCGATCGTGCATAAGCTACCTTCTATTACCTTCATTCATGGAATAGGAAACGGCACCCTTAAACAGGAAATACATAAGACGCTGGGACGGAATAATCATGTAAAAACATTTTTAGATGCCCGCAAAGAGAAGTTCGGCTATGGCGCTACCGAAGTTATTTTAAAATAGTTTAATCAGTCTATCATGACGCAGTTTGAGACAAGAGCAGACGTCCCTTCAAAGAAAAAGTTTTTCTATCCGATTCACGATCCGCTAAGAGAGTATTTGTTGAAATATAACCGGGAGATTAAGCTCCCGGTGCAGTACTCTGACCTGTTACGTTTTCAGTTCAGCACTCCCCTGCTTGATAAAGCAGGAAATGATACACTGTGGCAAACGGTGTATTATGATCAGTCCGAAATGAACGAGCTGTTCCCTAACCTCAACTATATATATGCCCTGATGAATGCAGATGGTGATATGCAGGTAATGGAGCATCTGCATATTGCGCAGATTGATTACTGTACCTTTGGAAATTCCAAACCTTTTCGGATCAGGGTAATGAATAAGTTTAATGACAACTATGATTACTTCTATGTGAAGGTGGCGGATGCCTCGAGGGTATATGGAATTGAGCTGGAGCATATCCTCTCACCGAACCGGATCTCTTACCTGACGGACAACAACACATTAATCGAGGAACATATCTCGGGACTGCCAGGCGACGTATTTATTCAGCAAAGAACGAATACGTCCAAGTTCAACCAGATACGGATCTGCAAAGAATTTGTAAAGTTCAATGAGCGCTGTTTTATTCGCTTATTGGGAGATATGCGGTCTTATAATTATGTGGTTCACATTACGCCAGACATTGAAGGTAACCAATACCGGATAAGGGCAATTGACTTTGACCAGCAGTCTTATGAAGGCCGCAGGAACTTCTACCTGCCGCATTATTTTAAGGAGAATAACAAACTCGTTCAGCTGGGGATACAGCACATGGATAAAACGACCATGAGACAGTATCAGGAGGAAGAAAGGAGCTTGATCAACAACCGGATGAAGCTTGTGCATTACAGACTTAGTGATATTTTGCAGGTAATGAAGAAACATGAGATATCACCCAGAGAAAAAGTGGAGCAGCTGGCGGCAGAATTATGGGATTATCACAAGAAGGGTGCCTTCAAAAAATGCCGAACAATGGGTGAGTTAGTAGAGGAACAGCTCCTTGTGTTCTTTGAGAAGAAACAAATATGAGTATAATCACACTTTTTTGATTAAATATGCCTAAAATCACAATGTTATTTATGCTGGTTTTAGTCAAAAAACTGTTACACCTTGACGGTTAAAAACCTAATAATTGCAGGATTTTCAAGTCCGGTTCAGCATCCTTGAATTTTGGTTAAAAGTGCATTGGAAGGGTGAAAAAACAACCTTTTGCCCCTTATATTTGTTCTTATAATATACAAAGAACAACTAATTCTAAATGTTATGAAAGCTATAAAATCTATACTCGCTGCACTATTAATTTCTATAATTATTACTTCTGTTGGTTACGCAAAAGTTGACAAAGGTTACCTGACAATGGACTACGCGATAAAGACTTACGTTGAAGCTGTGTCCTTAGGAAAAGTTAAAGGAATTGACGAAATTCTGGACAACAATGTTAAGTTCACCCTTGCCCAGGGAAACAAGGTTATTAACTACAACAAAATGGAGTTAATTAATTCTCTGAAAATTTCAGAAAACATTAGTCAGAACTGCAAGACTGACTATTCCATCATTGAAAAAGGAGATGCTCAAACTATTGTGAAAGTTACAATGGACTACGAAAACTTCTCTAAGATCAACTATGTAACTATCTCTAATACAGATCAGGGATGGAAGATCACCAATGTATCAAGTGTTTATAAATAGGTAAACGCTTGTAAAAAGAAGAAGGGGTTAGCTCAATCAATGAGCTAACCCCTTCTTCTTTTATCTGTATAATTGCCTGCCTTCTTGCAGAATAAGAAAACTGACTATAGTTTCTCCTGTGTATACTTACACTCAGGCCGCAGATTCTTCCACTGGCTCCTCTTCTTTAGGTAACAAAAGGGTGTCATCTTTTTCAACACGAAGGTTGGCAACGATATGCTGCTGACGCGAAGGTGTATTCTTGCCCATAAAGTATTGCAGAAGAGACTGGTTATTGGAATCTCTCAGGATAACTGGATCCAGGCGCATATCCTTACCTATAAAAAGGCCAAATTCATCTGGTGATATTTCTCCCAAACCTTTGAACCTCGTGATCTCCGGTTTGCTTCCCAGCTTTGCGATTGCGTGTCTCCGTTCTTCATCACTGTAGCAATAAATAGTTTCCTTCTTGTTTCTTACACGGAACAAGGGTGTCTGCAAAATAAATACGTGTCCGGCTTTTACAAGATCAGGAAAAAACTGGATGAAGAAAGTCATGATCAGCAACCTGATGTGCATGCCGTCGACGTCCGCATCTGTTGCGATTACAATATTGTTGTATCGCAGACCTTCCAAACCATCTTCGATATTGAGTGCATGCTGTAAAAGGTTGAACTCTTCGTTCTCGTATACGATCTTTTTGGTAAGCCCAAAACAGTTCAGAGGTTTCCCTTTTAGTGAGAAAACGCCCTGAGTCATTACATCTCTGGATTTGGTAATTGAACCACTTGCAGAATCTCCCTCCGTTATAAAGAGCGTCGTTTCCTGCTTACGCTCGTGATTATCGTCAAAGTGGAGCTTGCAATCTCGCAGCTTTCTGTTATGTAGCGAAGCCTTTTTAGCCCGTTCATTGGCAAGTTTCTTGATTCCCGCAATGTCTTTGCGCTCGCGTTCGGACTGGAGGATACGCTTAAGCATCGCATCAGCAACCTGTGGATATTTGTGCAGATAATCATCCAGACTCTTCTTAACGAAATCATTGACGAAGGCTCTGACAGTAGGACCATCCGGACCGACATTCAGGGAGCCCAGCTTCGTTTTTGTCTGCGATTCAAACACCGGCTCCTGCACTCTTATTGAAACGGCGGCTACAATGGACGCCCTCACATCAGATGCATCAAACTCTTTCTTGAAGAACTCTCTTATCGTCTTCACTACTGCCTCGCGGAAAGCAGCCTGGTGCGTGCCCCCTTGCGTAGTGTTCTGTCCGTTTACAAAGGAGTAATATTCCTCACCATATTGCTGAGCATGCGTCATTGCGACTTCAATATCCTCCCCCTTGAGGTGAATAATCGGATAGCGGATCGTTTCTGCGTCTGTGTTCTTGACAAGGAGATCATGCAACCCGCGCTCTGAAAAGTATTTTTTTCCATTGAAGTTAATCACCAGACCAGCATTCAGGAACACATAGTTCCAGATCATGTTCTCAATAAACTCCGGAATGAAACGGTAATTTCTAAATATGGTATTGTCCGGGTGAAACGTAATAGCTGTACCGTTGCGTTGAGTGGTTTCCTTCTCGGGTTCGTCGCGCATTATAGCACCCTGACTGAATTCGGCGATCTTCGTGCGCCCGTCCCGGTAAGACTGCACAATAAACGTTGATGACAAGGCATTAACTGCCTTTGTACCCACACCGTTCAAACCTACTGATTTTTGAAAGGCCCTGGAGTCATACTTACCCCCAGTATTGATCTTGGATACACAGTCGACCACCTTTCCGAGTGGGATACCCCTGCCGTAATCGCGAACAGAGACTTTATGTTCGGAAATGTTAACATCAATGGTACGGCCTGCGCCCATAACAAACTCATCAATGGAGTTATCGATAATTTCCTTCAATAGTACATAAATTCCGTCATCATACGCAGATCCATCTCCCAACTTCCCGATATACATCCCCGGCCTCAGGCGAATATGCTCTTTCCAGTCGAGGGACTTTATACTATCTTCACTATACGTATTTATTTCCGCCATAATATTTTCAAGTATTTGTTTTGCAAAAATAAGAATATTAAGTCCGTTTTAATGTCGACTTGTCCTTTTCATTGTACACCTGAACGTTTTAGGAACCTTTCAGGACAATAGCGTCTACAAAAAGTTACAGTATTTGAACAACGAGGAGCCGACTTGACGACACAGATGGCCTTTTGGGGTGAATATTGAAGTTTCCGAAACTTTGGTACAGTATTGGCATCTGAAATAGTATAACACTGAAAGATATGGTTGTTGTAAATAAATTAAAGATTCCGAAAGAGGATCAGACAGGCGAGAATGTGAAGGATGAACTTTCATGGGAAAATCCTTCCAACCCCGAGAATGCTTCTGATAATCGCGACGTCGAACAACTGCAAAGGCAGAAGAGAGAAGCCGAACTCAGAAAGGATAATTTATCCGATAACGAACAAGATTAATATTACCCTTTACCTTAATCTATACACTATGAAAACTACTAAAACAGCTCAAATCATAAAATTAAGAAGAACCGAAGAAAATGGATCAAGACCCGTAAGCAGTGAGTCTGCGGTGCTAGGTAAACTAAAAGACCGTTTCATCAAAACTATGATCCCTTATTCTCAGTGCTTTCTAATTGCTTAATAAGACATATAAGAATTTTACAAATCGTTCTTTTTCCCTCAGTTAAACAACGAAGAAAGTCCTGCGCAGCGGGACTTTCCTTTTTTACAGACGATTATCCTCCGTTTAAACGGGTTACCAATAAACTTAGCACATTGATAATGAATTTTGTAATTTAGCGGCATGCTGAATGAGAATTTGGACCCGGATGCAGAACGGCTCTCTTCTATCGATCGTGATATTGAAAAAGTACTCAGGCCGCAGGCTTTTGAGGACTTTACCGGCCAGTTTAAGATCCTGGAAAACCTTCGGATATTTGTACAAGCAGCTAAATTACGCGGCGAGTCTCTCGACCATGTTTTGCTTCACGGCCCGCCGGGGTTAGGAAAAACCACACTGTCTCACATTATCGCTAACGAAATGGGGGTGAATATAAAGATCACCTCCGGCCCGGTGCTGGATAAGCCAGGGGACCTCGCTGGTTTGCTCACCAACCTTGAAGAGGGCGATATCCTTTTTATCGATGAGATACACCGCCTGAGCCCCCTTGTGGAGGAGTACCTGTATTCGGCTATGGAAGATTTCAAGATCGATATTATGCTGGAATCGGGCCCTAACGCAAGATCTGTTCAATTATCATTAAATTCATTCACACTAGTTGGTGCCACAACACGTTCAGGACTTCTTACTGCTCCATTGAGGGCGAGATTTGGAATTAACTCCCGGCTGGAGTATTATGATGCGAAGCTGTTAACCACCATTGTGCTCCGTAGTTCCTCCATTTTAAAGACGCCGATCAGCGATGAGGGCGCTTATGAAATTGCCAGGAGAAGCCGGGGTACTCCGCGTATCGCCAATGCGTTGTTACGCCGTACCCGTGATTTTGCTCAGATAAAAGGCAACGGGACGATTGACACGGAGATCGCAAAATATGCGCTTAACGCACTGAATGTAGACAGCCATGGACTTGACGAAATGGATAACAAGATCCTCGTGACCATAATCGATAAATTCAAAGGGGGGCCTGTTGGTCTGAAGACAATAGCGACGGCTGTAGGTGAAGATGAAGGAACCATAGAAGAGGTATATGAGCCTTTCCTGATACAGGAAGGTTTCCTGATGCGAACCTCCAGGGGACGAGAAGTTACCGACCTGGCATACAAGCATCTCGGCAGGTTGAGACCAGGTAGTGCACAAACATTGTTCTGAGCTGACACCAGCATCTTATTCTTATCATTTTAAATGGTACATTTGCAACCATTAATTTTTATAACGTTACAGCCCCAGTGCTTTCTTTGAAACAATGAGTGTCCATCCAGAAATAGAAAAACGAAAAACCTTCGCCATTATCAGTCACCCCGATGCGGGAAAAACAACACTGACAGAAAAATTCCTTTTGTTTGGTGGTGCCATCAACACTGCCGGTGCTGTTAAACGTAACAAGGCCAATCAAAATACCACATCCGATTTCATGGAGATTGAAAAGCAGAGAGGAATCTCTGTCGCTACCTCTGTGATGGGATTCGAATACAAGGGAAAACGTATCAATATTCTGGACACTCCGGGCCACAAGGACTTTGCTGAGGATACCTACCGCACATTGTCAGCAGTAGACAGCGTTATTCTGGTTGTTGACAGTGTGAAAGGGGTTGAGGAGCAGACCGAGAAGCTGATGGAAGTTTGCCGCATGCGAAACACTCCGGTGATCATCTTCATCAACAAAATGGACCGTGAAGGTAAGGATGCTTTCGACCTGCTGGATGAGCTGGAAACAAAGCTAACGATTAGTGTCTGCCCGCAATCATGGCCTATTGGACAAGGTCATACTTTCAAGGGAGTTTACAATATTTACGGCAATCAACTTAACCTATTTGAGTCTGATAAATCAAAGGTTACAGAGCCCGTTATACAGGTAAAAGACCTGCACGACCCTTTGTTGTCTGAATATCTGGCTGCTAAGCATCTGGACAAGCTTAAAGGCGACCTGGAGCTTACAGAAGGGATTTACGGACCGCTTGACAAGGAGATGTATCAGGAAGGATTATTGGCACCTGTATTTTTCGGCAGTGCTATCAACAACTTCGGGATACGTGAGCTGCTGGATACCTTTATCGATATTGCACCGAGTCCGGCAAGCCGCGAAGCCGAGCAGCGGATGGTTTATGCCAACGAGAAGAATTTCACCGGATTTGTATTCAAAATCCACGCAAACCTTGACCCTAAACACCGCGACAGGATTGCATTCTTAAGAATCTGTTCAGGAAAGTTCGAACGAAATAAGTTTTACATCAATACCCGCCTGAATAAAAAGCTAAAGTTTTCGAATCCAATGGACTTTATGGCTAATGATAAGACCCTTGTGGAAGAAGCATGGCCGGGTGATGTTGTAGGCTTATACGACAGCGGAAATTTCAAAATTGGTGATACCCTGACCGAAGGTGAGGAACTACAGTTCAAGGGCATTCCGAGCTTCTCCCCTGAAATATTTAAGGAGGTAGAGAACAGAGATCCTCTTAAGTCCAAACAACTTGAAAAAGGCATACAGCAGCTTACCGAGGAAGGTGTAGCGCAGCTTTTTGTGCAGCAGCCGGGAAATCGTAAGATCATTGGTGCAGTAGGCGCCCTGCAGTTTGAGGTGATCAACTTCAGACTGGAGCATGAGTATGGTGCTAAATGTGCGTTTCGACCACTTTCCTTCTCCCGTTCGAGCTGGATCACTGCCAAAGACAAGAAAACGTTACAGGAAATAATGCAAAGACGGTCTTCACATATCGGCTTTGACAAAGACGGCAACCCAGTATTTTTGGCGGATAATGACTGGGCTATCAACTTGGCGAAACGAGATTTTCCGGATGTGGAGTTCCATACGACCTCAGAATTTAAACGATAATTGCTTTTTATGCGTTATAGTTTTATACCTTTATATCTCAAACAGATAGAGAAGAAAAGCGTTTAATAAGAAGTATGAAACAGACTTTCAGCAAGTTTATAGTACTGTCACTTTTAATCTTTGCCATACTTGAGAAGTCAGGCGTGTCTGTTATATCTTTTATTTTAGCAGACCGCGCTCCCGCTTTTGAAATGGTTTTGTCTGATCCGGAAACGAACGCTAAAGAAGCTGAGAATACGAAAGAGGTGTCTGCTAAAGAGATTTGGGTATCAGACGATGGGAATAACACACTTTCTCCTGTATGTAAAAGCCTGTTCAGACAACCTACTGTAAGCAGGGACTTTCAAATAGTTCCTTTCTATCCCTCTATCCCTACTCCTCCTCCCAACCTTTCATAGGTGATTTTCTAGAACTTTTTAGAAAGCAATGCATTTAACCGGGTCGTCAGACCTGTACGGGACAACTATATTTAACTTCAAAATACATTTATGACACAGTTTAATTGGAAAAATGGATTATTCCTAATGGGATTCCTTTGTATATCTGCCGGAGTATCAGCTCAAACAAGCTCAGTGACTAATAACGAACTGAAGCAAAACGCACGCCCTTTGACAAATTCACTATCTTACCTTGAGCAATTGGAACCTATATCGTTTGAGTACGATAAGAATCAGGCTAACAAGCTAAAGTTACCTTCAGGAGAACAATATGGCTTTATTGCGGAGGACGTACAGAAAGTACTTCCAGGAATTGTAAAGAGCCAGAAAAAAATGATTCCTTCAGGTAAAAATGCTTTTAAGACAACCGAAATAAAAGACGTGGAAATGGAGAGTCTGATCGCCATCCTTGTAGCTTCGGTTAAGGAGCAGCAGGCTGAGATCGAAAGATTAAAGGCTGACCTCCAGTCGCTGAAGTCTATGACTTCTAAATAACAGTCTTTTAGTTTTTAACCGACTTCTTGTATGCCAATACCGCATTCGAGAGGTCGGTTACTATTTCGCTTTGACCAGCAGCAGATCTCATGTACTGCTCCTCTGCAGGACTGCTTAGAAATCCTATCTCTGTTAATACCGCAGGCATTGCTGCCCTTGCCAATACAGCCAGGCTCTTCTCGTGTACGCCCCTATCGATTCGACCCGACTTTTTATATTCTTTCTGGATCAAACTTGCAAACTGTATGCTCTGTGTGCGGAAAGCATTCTTCATCAGTGAGAGAATAATATAACTTTCTGGATCTTTTGGATCATAACCGGCGTAGTTTTTCTTATAATCCTTCTCAAGCAGGATTGATGCATTTTCCCGAAGAGCAATATCCTGCTCATCCAGTCTTCCAAAACCTGAAACAAATGTCTCCGTCCCTCTGATGGACGCCCGGTTACGCTTATTCAGCGGCATGGAGTTACAATGAATAGAGATAAAAAGACTGGCTTTTACCTTATTTGCCAAGCCTATTCGTTCATAAAGGGGTATAAACTTGTCTGTGCTCCTGGTCATCACAACCTTCACGCCATTTGCTTTTAGTTTGGTACTAAGCTTGAGGGCTATTTTCAGGGCAAGGTCTTTTTCTTTGGAATTTTTGCCAAGAGCTCCACTATCGTGGGCTCCGTGTCCTGCATCGATGACGACTGTAAATGCCGTAGCCAGGCTTTCAGAAGATTCACCAAGTATTAATTGTGGCAGTAGTAAGAGTAGAAGTATTCGGAAGATAGATTTAATCATGTGCGATGTAATTCGTTAATGATAAAGGCGCAAAGATATAGATATCTCTATAAAATGCGCCTTTAAATCGAAAACAGGCACTTTCTGATTTTAGTACTGCTTAATTATTCCGTCTTCTACCATCTTCTGAGCGATGACTTTAGCGTAGTCTTCAATGAAATTTTCCAGGCTGGAGGGGTTACTTGTCCTGGATTGAGCAGACCAGACCAACTCTCCGCTCTTGGAGTCAAATACGTTTGTTTCCAGGTAATACTCTTTATCCATGACTGCGAACCCCGGATCATAAAACCCGCCATACCAGCCGCGATATCCCCAATAACCTCCCCAACCCCAGGGGCCGTAATAAGGCCTGTTATAACTCTGTCGCAACTTTTTGTCGACAACGGTATTGGTTACAATAATATCACTGTCATACTCCCTAAGCTTCTTCAGTAATGCATCTTTGTCTTTGTTTTTCTTGCTTTCCATGCTTGGCGGGAAGACATCAAGGCTCTTGGTGACAACGACACCCGGACCGCTTAATATTGCAGCCAGCTCGCTTTCAACTTTTTGCTGAGCACTCAGGTTGTTGGTCAGGGAAGCGACCAGAACTTTTTGATAGGATATGGATCTGCTATCCGGTTTTTGCCAGACCCCAATAATCTTGGTGGAGGTCCCGCAGGCGCTTAACATCAGCACGGCTGCCATTAAGATCACAAATTGGTTATAGTGCTTTTTCATGTGTGTTTGTTTATATGTAATAATTACGTCTTCATAAATCAAAATGTTATGGAGTATCTATTATTTTACTTTATAACAACAAGGTATCAATACGATGAGCCTGAACAGTTTGCACAGTTGGCGACCAGCTGAAGATGGTAAATACGCCATCCTGGGAAGCAACCAAGGCGATAGCGTCGTGCTGATCGTGAACGAACTGAGCGGCTGAAAGGTGGCGTGTACCTCCGATCTTTCCAGGATGGACAGTATCAGCCTCACCGCCTATAACCGGCTCTATGAGCGCAACTCTTTCCAGCCGGGTACTTGTTTCGGCGATACTGATCTTTGCACCGAAAGCAATCAATTCATGCTGGTCATTGATGATGGTAGCACCATCAATTGCGGTAAGACCTGCAAGATTATCTACCTCGCGGTTCAGCATGCTCTGCCATACACTTTCGCTGCGGTCTACCCCCTCCTTCCACACCATATTGGCAAGACCGGTGAAGGGTGGATATACGAGATACTGCATAGGTTGGATGATGGAGCGTTTCCAATCATTGCTGCCGGCAGGAACCACCAGCAGGATTCCCCCCTGATGATGGGCGCGCATGGACACTGCCAGCTGGATCAGCACGTTGACAGAGTGATTGACAAATGAGGATAGATCGAGTAGTGCTTTCAGGATCGGAGGACAGTCGGCATGATGAACACAAGACTCATCCACCACTTTGACCTGATCGCCTTTTAGTACAGCTACATTTGAATACTTTCCAAAGCCACACATTCTTCTATGCTTGATCACGAGTAATCCCGGCTCTGATACATCAAGCACAAAACAAAAGTTAGGTAATTTGATTGTTGTTCCCCAGATATACAGGCCGTTTTCATCATACCAGACACCCAGGTGCACTCCCGGACGCTCTACACCTGGAGCGAGCTTGGTGAGCACCAGGGAAGTCAGGTTTAGACGGCTTCCGAAGAGCAGAGCACTTTCGACCTGCTCTGGCGGGAGAAATGCTATGGATATCCTTGGACTTCGCCCTTCCTCCTTACGAAGACTCGCCCAAAATGCAGCATCAATAATGGCTTCGATGTAATACGCAGGAGGATGCTCAGCGAGATCTGACACGCCTTTTCCGGCAGCTGTATTCAGATGATGCGCAAAATGCGCTTCGACGGTTGCAGCCACCGAGCGTGCGGCCTGATACGTAGATTCGTAAACTCCGGTCATACTATAAAAATAAGCCTAATTGTTTATTTTCTCTTCACGTTGTATAGATATCTGGACAATTTTACATTTTAATGGAGCACTCTTGTATGCACATGATAAGTTTTTCAATTATTGTTTTAATTTTTTGCAAAAGTTATATCCTCCACGTCAGGTGTTTACCACTAAGGGATACACATATCGTAGTAGTTAAACCTTTCTGGCATCATTATGTCTATACAGATATCAAGAATGACAATTATGAAAAGAGTATTCATTATGCTGGCTTTTGCATCAATAGTTGTTGCATGCAGCACGAATGGTAAGCAAGATGCAAACCTTCAGGCACAACGCGATTCACTAAAAGTGATCAAAGATAGTTTACGTCTCGATAGTTTCGAAAGAGCTTCGGCTGCTTTAGAGGAAGAAAAGAGACTTGAGGCTGAGAAAAAAGAAATTGCAGCAACAGCAGCTGCGGCAGCCCTGGCGGCCAAACCAAAGGGCTCGAACACCAATACCGTTCATTATGTTCAGTCTCCTTCATCCGGTACGGCTACTGCTACACCGCAGGCTCAGAAAAAAGGATGGAGCTCTGCTGCTAAAGGTGCCGCCATCGGTGCAGGTGCAGGTGCGGTAACCGGTATCTTAGTTGACAAGAAAGATGCACGCGGTGCCATTGTAGGTGGTGTTGTCGGTGCGGGCACAGGATACGCAATCGGACGTGCGAATGATAGAAAAACCGGAAGGGTTCAAAAATAGAATACTTTTACGTCTATTTAAAAACAAGAAAAGCCGATCCATCTGGCTCGGCTTTTCTTGTTTTTATCTTATTTTACGGTGTATCGGTATAGGTACCTTCCGATATTTCCTTCATTATCCATCCCCTCTATAATCGCTCTGAATGATCCTTTCCCATCTGAATTATAAAACTCAACAGATGCATTACCGTCCTTGTCTGTAGTGATCAGCGGGTCCCAGAAGATAGTTGTTCTCAGATCAGCGCTGATGACCCCTTTGCGCGGACCTTCATACTTAGGTGAGTAAAACTGTCTGGCTTTTCGGTATCCAAGGGGAGTGAAGTCAACTACGTTGCTCTTAGGTAAGATATCAGCAAGATCACCTGGCTTAAGTTTAAGTTTCTCTACCTTCTTTGTATTAACCACAAGAACACCATTGGTGTTATACAGACGGTTCACAGTACCCAGGTCGTCTTTTAAGAAAATCTCAACGGACTCTACTTCTGATGAAGCTACGGAGTTCAAACCCGTAACATCGATAGGCATGCCGTTCAAAAATATCTGCACTGGAACTCGTCTACCTGCATTATAATCTCTGTTCACGTAAAACTGCTCATCTGCGAAGATCAATCCCATAGCGGAAGTTTTCAGGCAGTTGATTAGAAACGGACAGTCTTTGAACCTTTCACCTTCTATCAGATGATCGGGCATCATACTCAAGCCGCTCAGGGAGGAGTGGTCAGCATGACTAGGTCGCTTGACAGGGCTCTTCGCTTTCACTACCACCTCGTCTAGGAGGTTGGCTGTACGGTACTGGCGCTTACTGTTTTCCAGATAAGGGCTCAGAATGCTGTCTATATTGACAATCTCATCGGCGACATTTTGGTTTTGAGTGATTGCGGGAAATGCAGCCCCATCAACCACGATCATCATATTTCGTGAGTTGATGTTATTTCTGGCGCTCAAAATAGCTTTGGATGAGTCCGGAAAATCAAGTTTGCTGAACCTGAACTTGCCATCCGCATCCGTTAAAACGCTCAGCGAAATATTTTTATCAGGTATACTTAACTGCATGTTGCCTTTATTGACCGGCATACCGTTCATTTGCCTTAGCGTACCCGTAATATCCATTCCCTGCTCCGGCATAAAAGCTATCGGTGGATATTTATCGTTCATGTAGTTCTCGTATTCGAAGGCCCGGTATCCCTGGGTTAGCATCAGCAAATCGAGATCTTCACGTTTCTTATCATCCTGTCTGTTGAAATAATAGTTGGGAAGCTCAATGTAACCCTTAAGATCAGATTTCAGAAGCAGACTGCTTAAGATCGATGTTTCTGCATCTTCATTAAAAGGCACTTTTATTTCATCAACCACCGCTAAAGAATAACTTCCGGGAAGAACATTCAACGGGCTTTTAGCAGATATATTCATCTTAACCTTTTGTCTGGGCTGGTAAGACGGCTTGTCGCTCGTAAGCTTTATTATAAAAGGGTTCTGATGTTGAACAAAAGCTATACGTTCGCTTAAAGGCATTCCGGAGGATGTGAACAGAGTGATCTGCACGATTCCGGTTGGGAACTTGTCTTTGGGAATCAGAGCGTTGTAAATCTGGCTCTGAAGCTTGGTCTGAGCTGCGTAGCAAATAACTCCTGCGCTCTGTGCTACGATGTAAAAGGCCTTGTTGCGATAGTTTTCAAGAAAGGTACTGCTCGCTGCGATACGTACAGAAAGATTGGCGGTATCTGCACTGCTCACGGCAATGCTGATTCCTTCGGTAAGCGATTCAGGCATTTTGAACGTTCCCCTCGTCCCGTCGGCGAAAGCTACGTTGGCCACATAGGTTTTATTGAGTTCCGGAATGAAGGTTACTGCTCCTAACCCAAGGTGCTGTGACGCAAAGTCTGCAACTTTTTTACCTGTGTTGTCTGTTATCTCTCCTTTAGCGCCAACACCTAACCCATCGCTTTTAATAGCCTTGAAGGCGAACTTGGTTGTTAATCCCGCTATAGCGATCCCTCCTTCAGGAAGGAATTGAATGTCATTCGTTGTAAGAGCAGATTTCAGCGGAAAGTTGCTTGTTAAATTCCTGTCATCAAGAGTAAGGATTGTTTCCAGTCTCCCCGCGTCGAGCACTGCCTTATTATTGTTTGAGACGGAGACCGTTAGATAGCCGTTATCGTCTGTCGTACCCCTGCCTTTACTGATGGTTTCGAACTTGGAGTCTACTTTCCAGCTTACCTTACGGTTTGCATATGGTTTTCCCTGCTCGTCTTTAAATTGCACTTTCGCGCTTATCTGTGCTGATTTATCAGACTGACTTCCATTTAGCTCAATATTGGTGTAAAGCCTTTTATTCAATGTATTACCTACGGTTACCGTTTTGGAAAAGAAATACGATTCGCCAAAATTGAGCATCCAGTTGGTATAGGCTCTGAACTGATAATTGCCTTGAGAATAATTAAGCGGAGCCAAGGTAAGGTTTCCGCTGGCAATACCATTTGATACAGGTAGTTTGATTGTTTCGATCAAAGAATCCCGTTCGTTGATTACATCGACATAGATGATCTTACTCAATGGTGACGGCTGCCTCAAACGGCTGGCGACATAGGCTTTAAACCAGATTGTATCGCCAACGGCATAATAGGGTTTATCGAAATGTATATGCGCGTTTTCGGGAGGATAGTGTTCTGAGTACTTTACAGCCTTTTCTATTATGGTGTTGAGGCTTACGCTATCGTCTTGTGCAAAAGCGGATAGCTGAAACAGAAGACAAAATAACAGTAGGGAGTATAACTTTTTTATAAAATTCATCAAAGTAAATAAACAAATTGGTGCATAAAGATATTCAATTATGGTCTAGCATACCACAGCAAGACAACGTTTAACACTTTTTCACATTCGTATGATCCGTTTAGGGCTTTCTATAGCCAGTTTGTTACTTTCACTGTTAAGCCTTTTTAGCGCACCCACTTACCATACCTGGTTACTGGCAGTAACGGTTTCGGAATTCCCGCTTATCTTCATGGGGATTGCCTTGGTCCTGATTCTCATGTCGAGCATCACGGATAGATTTAAAACGGCGGGAACAGTGATCTCTGTCTTAGCATTGGTTCTGTTTGCTAGTCCGGTTGCCAGAGCACTTCTTATAGCAGACAATCTGCGGATTGAGTTAAATCAAGCTTTTAAGGGTACAGACGTCTCGACTTCCACTGATTCTCCTTTTAGCTTCTGGAAGCTCGCTACAAGGGGAAAATCTACTGCCAGACATGATACGCTCCGGTATGCTGACGATGCCGGGCCAGCTGCTTTGCTGGATTTTTACCATGCGGACAGTTCCGGCATGAGACCCTGCGTAATTGTAATTCATGGGGGTTCCTGGAGCAGTGGTGACAGTAAGCAGCTCCAGGAATTAAATATCTATCTGGCGAACCGCGGTTATCATGTTGCTTCGGTGAATTATCACAAAGCTCCTGAGTGGCAGAGTCCAAAACCTCTTGAAGACGTTAGAAAAGCTATTTCTTATTTAAGAGCAAAAGCAGAACAGCTCAGAATAGATACTTCCAGGCTTGTTATTCTTGGAAGATCTGCCGGTGCCCAGATAGCGCTTCTGGCTGCTTATCAGGAAACAGAGCCCGGCTTTAAAGGGGTGATTAGTTTCTATGGCCCTGCGGATATGATCTGGGGTTACAGTAAGCCGGCCAGCCGCTGGGTGATGGACTCACGCCATGTTATGGAAAATTACCTTGGTGGTACTTATAAGCAGATACCAGATAGATACAGGTCAGCCTCCCCTATTGAATATGTATCGGAAAATAGTCCGCCTACCCTTTTGATTCATGGCAGGAATGATGTTCTTGTCGCTTATGAGCATAGCACCCGGCTGGCAACGAAGCTTGAGAATAAAGGAGTGCCTCATTATCTATTAACGCTGCCCTGGGCTACGCATGGATTTGACTACACACTCAATGGTCCGGGTGGGCAACTTTCTACATTTACCGTAGACACGTTTCTCAGAAAGATTTTAAAGTAGCACAAAAATCTTTGTAATCCATTGATTTGTATTTTTTTTACTTACCTTTAGTACTTTAATAATAAATACAATGCAAGAAGGAACAGTAAAATTTTTCAACGAAACTAAAGGTTTCGGATTCATTAAACCAAGCTCAGGTGGCAGCGAAATCTTCGTTCATTCTTCTGGCCTAATCGATAGCATTCGTGAGAATGACACTGTTAGCTACGAAGTAGAACAAGGTAAAAAAGGTTTAAATGCGGTTAATGTAAAAGTAATCTAGAGATTAACATCATCATATATCGTATAAGCATCCGGCTCCTCCGGATGCTTTTTTTGTTTATATAGACCAGAGATCTATCGTTTGTTCACCTGGAACATTGATGCAATCCCTACCCTGATACCTTTATCCTGATGATGTCTGCCTTCAAACGATGCAGCAAGCTCAACCCGGAATATCCTGAAGACGTTGTCAAGCGAATAACCCAGCTCATAATAGTGTGGTGAATATTTTGTTTTTAGATAGTTGACGAACAGACTTTCCTTTAGTCCTGCCAGTCTCACTTCCGGAATGCGGGTAATCAGAAGCTTCCTTAATTGATAATACAAATTTCCGGAAAAATAAGTATTGTCGGTACTATAGTTGTAGTAGTCGAGCAGCCGGAATGAACCAGCTGGTTTCAAACTGCCAAGAAAGGTACGATTGGCATCAAAATGTTTATAGTCCATAAGGTACGTCTTTTTATTGTTTGGAAACGCTCCACCCCTGAGCTCAAAGCTGAGCACAGACCCTAAACCGGCTGGAAACGAGTGATTCATACCCAACTCCACCTGATCGAAATCTACTTTGCTGTCTGCCAATCCGGAGATTCCCTTTTTATAAAGGAGAAGGAATTCGGGTGATCTGTTGAGAAGGGGAACCTTCCTCCCATTGTACATCCGGTAGGCTTCGCCCGGTCGGTACCGCAACGTCACGTCGGCTATTACTGCATTATGTGTTTCAAATCCGGTATTGGCTAGCTCAATATTCTCAGGTCTGTTATCTGTGTACTCTCTTGATTCTCTTTTGAAGAAGCTATAATCGGTGTTATTGAACAATTCACTCCTTCGTGCAAACTCGGCACCTACGGTCAAGGACAGAAATGGAGAAGGTTTATAGGAATATGCGGCCCGTATATAATTCTTTTCATAAATCTTCATAAAGTTCCTTCGCGCAATTAGTGAGGTTATTGAATTTACAAGAGGATGGATAGGATCTTCAGGATTAAACTGGCTGACAAAACTTCCGCCGTCCAAAGCAATGCTGTTGGTCCTGGTGCCATAAGCCATCTTTACTTTGGCATAGAACCTTTCGCTCGCTAAACCGTAACGAAGGGCCGGTGTAAAGCTGAGTTTTCTTTCACTATTCATAAAGCTTTTCTGCAGCCCTGCACTGAGATTTATGTTGAACCCTTCGACTGTATTATAGTAAAACTGGGTAAAAGTTGGATGAATGGTTATCCGGGTTAGGGTATCTATTTTATAGCTGCCACCTGTTATTAGCTGGAGGCCCGTAAATTTGCCAGATCTTGTGGCGGAACTGTCTTTACCGCCTTCTTTCGCTATTACGGCCTTTGCTAAGGAATCATCTCTTCTGTAACCCTGTATTTCCTTTTCAGTCAGCGGCGTAGAGCGCTCCTCATTCCAGAAAGTTGAATCTTTCTTGTAAGCCAGAGAATCAGTTTCTATCGTTCTTTCTGCCACCACCCTGGGGTTCCTTTGTTGCCGTAGACTTTCTTTCTCATACTCGTCGATCATCTTACGAAACTGCTTTCTTGTCAGGGGCTGGCTCTTCGCTTCTTGCTGAATTTCCGCCCCGGTTCGGTCTATTGGAGATGTAGCAATTACTTCTGCTTCAGCCTTAAGCTTCTCGTCGAGAACTACTTTAAACTGACTACAGCTCGCAATATATTTATAGTGTCCGGCAAACCCAAGGACGTTACCTGCAAATTCATACTGATGATGTACAGGTAACCATAGACGCGGCGCGACTTCAGCGAAGTTTTGCTTGACCAGTATGGGGAATCCAAGAAGGCTCGTGCGTAGATTAACGCTGTGTATAGCCCACTCATCTTCGATAATATAAATGTGTCCGTCGAAAATATTGTCCCCTTTCGACTTGGGAATTACTCGTATTTTATTGACAATATCTTTCCCTTCTGTAAAGCTGCCTTCGTACCGGAAGTTATAGTATTGAAACGCCGACCTGGATAAGGGAGACAAAATATTCGCTACTTTATCCTGGTAAAAAGTTTCACTAATGAACATGGAAGGCGACCCTGCGCCTGAATTTTCCCCGGTAGTACGGACCGCTATGACTTTTTCTGTGACCTTATCCGGCTGCGAGAAACTAACAATGCTTACTGACTCCGAAGTATAAGCTTCATTCAGCTTTACGCCCTCCTTCTTTAACTTTCCCTTTACGAAAAATGGAGCTTTGAGAAGCTCTCCCGTGCCTTTTACATACACCTTCATCTGATAACTTTTATACTGAAGGCGGTGAAACTTGCTCCTGGCTATTGCATTTCTGATGATGGCATAAGCGTAGTCCTGCTTCTTTCCCTTATCCACCTGAACTTCCTGAAGCAAATAACCTTGAACTTTTAAGGAGAAGTCTTTAACTGTCCACGCATCCAGAACCTCCACATTCGCCTCCTGCGATACATATCCTATGTTCTGAATCCTGATCTTATGAGTACCCTTTGGCAACCTGACTTCATATTCTCCGTTTGCATTTGCTGACGTGCCTGACTGCCTATCTGTTATAAAGATAGATGCGTAAGGCAGCGGTTCACCATTAGACCCGATTATTTTACCGCGAATACCCTGAGAGTAGCTTTTTAAAGAGAGAATTATTAGAACAACCAGGACGGTGAGGGGTTGATATTGTTTGCAGTTCATTAAAGGTATGGAGCGCTAATTTATCGATTTCTTAATCTGGGTTAAGTTGCTTCGACAATATAGCGAGTATTTTTGTCTATCATTTATTTACAAAAGAATAATAACATAATTTAACAGATAAAATCATGGCAACTAATTGGAAAATTGACCCTACTCACAGTGAGATTCAGTTCAAAGTAAAACACTTAATGATAACGACCGTAACCGGTAATTTTAACGAGTTCGATGCGACAGCAGTAACTGAAGGAGACGACTTCTCATCTGTTTCTTCCGTAGACTTTACTGCCTCAATCGATTCGATAAGCACAAACAACAGCCAACGGGATGAGCATTTAAGATCGGCTGACTTTTTCGACGCTAGCCAATATCCTACTTTGACTTTTAAAAGCAGCCGAGTCGATGGAGCCGGTGATGACTTTACTGTATCAGGAGATCTTACAATTAAGGACACAACTAAACCGGTTACTTTAAAAGCAGAGTTCGGGGGAATTGTTGTTGACCCATACGGTCAGACTAAAGCCGGATTTACTGTTTCAGGAAAGATCAGCAGAAAAGAATTTGGTTTAACCTGGAGTGCTGTTACTGAAGCTGGACAGGTAGTGGTAAGTGACGATATCAGATTGATTGCCGAAATTCAATTCGTTAAACAGGCTTAGTTATCTTTATATAGACGAGGTCCTGGCTTATTTCTTTGTCCGGGACCTCGTCATTTATTTACAACTGCTGATTCGCAGATATACGTGGGAATGATGCCGGTTCTCGCAATGATAGAAGTTAGATCCTGAGGCAGAGTATTCCCTGTTAACACCAGCACAGTATCAAGTCCGAATTTGTTTCCACCAAGAATATCGGTATGGAGCGTATCGCCCACCATCAGAATTTCCTTTTTACTTATAGAAACCCGCTTTCTTATTTGTTCATAAGCAAACATGAACATTTGAGAGTCAGGCTTTCCAAAATGGATAAATTCGCGTCCGAGTATCGTTTCAAGCATAGCAGCTACTCCGCCTATCGCAATAGCCACCTTATTTTCATTTATAGGATAGGCGTAATCCGTATTGGCAACAATTACGGGGATGGTCCTCGTGCGTAGCAGGTTCACTGTTTTGTTTAAATCCCTGCACCAGTCGAAACCTTCATCGTCGAGAAAAAGCAAAGCCGTTACTTCATGAATATTTTTATCGTCTATGGCGCTGACCGGCAGGGTCCTCAACCCAGAACTTTCGATATAATGCGCTGAGTTACGTGTGCCTAAATATGCAACTATGCCTCCGGGAACTTTTAGGTCCAGGTATTCCTTAGCCAGCATACCCGAAGAAATAATGCGCTTATGGGAAACTGCCGGTAGCCCCAGCTGATGATAGCTGGCAGCCAATTGCTCGGGGCTTCGGGAAGCATCGTTCGTTACTATATAGTACTCTTTTCTCTTTTCTTTTAAAAGATCAAAAGTCCTTTCAATGCCTGGTAACAGCCCATGGTAGTTTTTAAGAACGCCAAAAGCGTCAAAAAATACTACTTTGTACTGATCGACAATAGACTCAAATTCGACGATTTCATTCATTCTATTTATTTAAGGTTCAATGCGGATATCAGCCGTTCCGGATCAAAGTCAAGATCTACAGACGGCAGATAGATACTCAACGCTTCAGCCTGTAGCTTGGTAGCATACTGTTCATTAAAGAAATAGTTTCCATCTTTAATAACGTAATTTAGAATAAAGAAGCGATATACCTCCCTAAGAAACCTGATCTCGACTGCAGTTAAAGGATTCACTTTATGATATTCTTCTAAAAAGATAATGAAACGATCTTCATTTAGCGGATTAATAAGATAGCTGAACACCGTCTTATCACCGGCATTAGATACTACCCGACTGAAAAAATAAAAATCCATCATCCGGCTACTCATCCTGAACCAGTCATAGTCCCATCTGGAGTAAAGTTTCAAATTTGGCGTAACGGAGAAATTTCCGATGTTCCAATCGATAAAGACGGGAATCGTCTCGAAAGAACCGGCGTTATAAAGCTGTCTGTTCTTGAGGAAAGTCTCACAATGATACCTGATCAAGTCGATATGTTCAGCGCTGAAGCGCTTTTTGAATTTAGTGGAGTTTGAGTGCTTCAGTAACGTATTAATATCCGTGCTAAGCGTTTTAGAAGACTTTGGAAGCACTTTGCTGACCCTCGAACAGGCACGATGAAATTTGCCTATCTGATAGCCTAATTTTCGAATATGCGACTCATCCAGCCGTTTGGGGAGTCGATTTTGAACACGTGTAGGGTTATAGAAAACAACCCAGGTATCTGTCGTACCGGTTTTATAGCGATAGGTATATACGCGATTATTCTTTAGCAGAGACTTGGCGAGGAAATTCTCAAACGGATATAGCAGGTTATTTGCCAGAGAGTGAATGATCCTGTGATCCTCCTTGAAGTGATCGTATCTACCGAAGTACGATAACTTGGCTATAACGATATCATCATCTTCAAACACGATTCTGAAAACATGATTAGTAGACACCATGGCACTAATGTCCTGGATCCGCCGGATCGTTTTCGTCGGATCATATTCTTTCCATGCCTTTTTAATAATTCTGGAATAATCCATTAAACAAGTTCTTTTTTATATAATCTCGAAGTATCGCTTCAGCTCCCAGTCACTTACATATCTGCTTTGCTCCTTACACTCCCAAAAGCGCGTCTTGCTAAAGTGATTAATAAAAGCAGAGCCGAAAAGTTCAAGGGGAAGAGGAGATTTACTCATAATCATTGTCGCTTCGTAAAGATTTGAAGGGAGTCTTTCAATACTCCCTTTTTCATAAGCATTGCCTTCAATAGCAGGTATGTGCAGCGGAATCTTGTTCTCAATACCGTACAGGCCAGATGCGAGGGAAGCTGCCATCGCCAGGTAAGGATTGGTATCGGAACCTGGAATTCTTGTCTCCAACCTGGTCAATTTATGATTCTGGTTTATAACACGTAATGCCGTTGTGCGGTTTTCGATCCCCCAGGATACTGTAGTAGGTGCCCATGCACCCTCGACCAATCTCTTATAGCTATTAATGGTTGGTGCGTAGAACGGCATAATGTAAGGAAGACAGTATAATTGTCCCGCTATGTAATTCTTAAGCAGTTCGCTCATATTATTAGGATCTCCGCTATCAAAAAACAGATTGGTTTCTTTTTGCAAATCCCATAAACTCTGATGAATATGACCACTGCAACCTGGAAGCTGTTCGTTCCACTTAGCCATAAACGTTGCTATCAGACCATGTTTAGTGGCTAATTCCTTTACAGATGCTTTGAGCAGCACGGCCTTATCTGCGGCAGACAACAATTCGTCGTGAAGTATTGCAGCCTCATATACACCGGGACCGGTTTCTGTATGCAAGCCCTCCAATGGAACATTAAACTTCGCGAGCTGATCGAAAAGATCATAATAATATTCACTGTGCTGCGATGGCCGTAAAACCGAATAACCAAACATTCCAGAACTAAGAGGCTTCAGGTTTTTAAACTGCTTATCATTGAGCGATTCAGAAGATTCCAGGAAATTAAACCACTCAAACTCCTGAGCAAATTCTGGATGGAAGCCCATATCCGTACATTTAGTGCGTACTTTTCTTAGTAACGATCTTGGGCATACGTCCGCTGCTCCCTGGACTGTCTGACTAAAGTCTGCAAGAAAAAAAGGAACGTCATCTTGCCAGGGGATGAAGCGCATAGTGGTAACATCTATAAAGCATTGCTGATCAGGAAAACCGGAATGCCATCCTGTAACCTCGACATCGGTATTTAACTTATCCCCACTATCCCATCCAAATGCGACATCACAAAATCCATAACCAGATTCAAGACCTGCAATGAATTTTTCTAAGTGGATAACCTTACCTCTTAATATGCCATCAATGTCGGCAAACGCAAATTTAATTTTGTCTGTATTCTTATTTCTTAGATATTCTATGATTTGATTTATATCCATGAAAAATGTGTAGAGTAGAACTGTTGTGATTATATAAAGATATTAAGGAAAAGCGGAAAATATGCGGCAAAAAAAATCCCCTGAGAGATTCAGAGGATTTTTTCTTGTCTTATATGCTTTTAAGCTTCTACAGACTTCACAGTTTTAATGATCCTTGCTGCAACCTTATATGGATCTGCTGCAGAATTTGGACGGCGATCTTCAAGATATCCGTTCCATCCTTTTTCAACAGTGAACAAAGGAATACGAATAGACGCGCCTCTGTCTGATACGCCATAGCTGAAGTCTAATATAGACGCAGTTTCGTGTTTACCTGTTAAGCGAAGGTGGTTGTCTGCACCATAAACATCTATATGTTCTTTAACAACCGGACGAAAAGCTTCGCAGATCTTATCGTATGTTTCTTTCTTTCCAGCAGTTCTTAAAAGTGTGTTAGAGAAGTTAGCATGCATACCTGAACCATTCCAGTCAAGCGTTCCAAGTGGTTTGCAATGCCAGTTGATTGCAACTCCAAACTTCTCTCCAATTCTCTCAAGTAGATAACGAGCCACCCATATTTGATCACCGGCTTCTTTTGCTCCTTTGGCGAAAATCTGGAACTCCCACTGACCTGCTGCTACTTCAGCATTGATACCTTCTACGTTAAGACCTGCTTCGAGACAAATGTCCAGATGCTCTTCTACGATATGTCTTCCAAAAGCATTTTTTGCACCTACAGAACAGTAGTAAGGTCCCTGCGGGCTAGGATAACCTGCTGCCGGGAAACCTAGTGGCTTACTTGTTTCCGGATCCCAAAGGAAGTATTCTTGCTCGAAACCAAACCAGAAGTCGTTGTCATCGTCTTCAATTGTAGCACGGCCGTTAGACTCATGTGGCTTGTGATCTGAATCCAATACTTCACACATCACTAAATAGGCGTCTTTTCTTTGAGGGTCAGGACAGATAAACACAGGCTGCAATACACAATCAGATGAACCTCCCGGAGCCTGCTCGGTAGAAGAACCGTCAAAGCTCCAAAGTGGACAATCTTCTAGTTTGCCACTGAAATCCTTTTCAATTTTTGTTTTGCTACGCAGGCTCTGTGTTGGTTTGTAACCATCAAGCCAGATGTACTCTAATTTAGTTGCCATTTCTAATATGTCTGTGATAATAATAAACTGAAATAATATTTTTGAGGACTAAGTTTCAAATCTATGTACGAATGTACATTATTATTTATCTTTTTTGAAAAAAATGGCTAAAAATTTCAAAAAAAAGCAAAATGATCTTAAAAACAGCAAATTCTGATTTTTTGAGGATAAATACCGGCCGTCTACCACGCAAAAACCACGAAACTAACCCAGACTAACACTGAAAGAACTAGCATAACATAAAACAACCATACTTTAGCGAATTAGCATGGCACAAAAAAGGCTGGATTGCATTTGCAACCAGCCTCCAATTTTTTTTTTAATCAAGCTTACATGAATCCAAGTTCAAGCTGTGCTTCTTCACTCATCATACTTCGATCCCATGGTGGGTCAAAAGTAATCTCAACTCTTACCTCCTTAACTCCTTCAATATCCGAAAGACGACGTTCAACATCCTGGAGGATTTGATCTGCTACCGGACAACCAGGAGCCGTAAGAGTCATCACGACCTTCACAGTACCATCCACATGGGTAATCAGCTCATAAATGAGACCAAGTTCATATATGTTAACCGGAAGCTCGGGATCAAAGACTGTTCTAAGCCTCTCAATAATCTCGTCCTGTAAACCAGCAGCATCGTTAATTATCATAATCTTATGCTTTTAGTGAATTATAAGCAAAGGCATACATCTTAATCTGTTTTAGCATGGAAAGTAATCCGTTAGAACGCGTTGGCGACAGATGTTCTTTCAAACCTATGCGGTCAATGAAATACAGATCTGCATCCATGATTTCCGAAGGAGAATAACCCGATAAAACCTGAACGATAAGATTTACAAGACCCTTAGAAATTATGGCGTCACTATCAGCAGTAAAGTAAATTTTTCCATCTTTCATTTCCGGATACAACCATACTTTAGACTGGCACCCCTTAATCAGGTACTTATCCTGCTTGTATTCTTCATCGATCAAAGGAAGCTCCTTTGCAGATGTTATAATATGCTCATATTTATCTACCCAATCGGTAAGAAACTCAAACTCTTCAATCAGTTCGTCTTGCTTCTCATTTATAGTCATACAATTTAAATTAAAATTCGAATAGCTCTTTTCAAACTACTCATGAAGAGATCGATCTCTTCTTTTGTGTTATAGACCGCGAATGACAAACGTAGGGTACCCGGAATTTTGTAGAAATCCATTACCGGTTGAGTACAATGATGACCGGTACGCACGGCAATACCCATTTTGTCGAGTAAAACACCAATATCGTATGGGTGAGCTCCATCCACAATTAGGGATATGGCGCCTGCCTTCTGTCCTGCCGTACCAATTATCTTTACTTCCGGTATTTCTAAGAGCTTCTCAGTTGCATACCGCAGCAGCTCTGATTCATGACGCTCTATATTATCCAGCCCAACCTCTTTAATAAACTCCAAAGCAGAAAGCAGAGTGATTGCTCCCTCAATATGAGGAGTACCTGCTTCAAACTTAAAAGGAAGATCATTATACTCTGTACCTTCAAAAGTTACAGTCTTGATCATATCACCACCTCCCTGATAAGGAGGAAGCTTATTCAGCCACTCCTCTTTGCCGTAAAGGACGCCGATACCGGTCGGCCCGTACATTTTGTGACCAGAAAAAACCAGAAAGTCACAATCAAGATCCTGCACATCCACTTTAATATGCTGCACAGCCTGTGCGGCATCAACTAAAACAGGAATATTCCGCTGATGTGCCAGTCTGATCACTTCCTTAACCGGATTAATAGTGCCAAGACTATTTGACACGTAGGTTAGTGATACGATCTTCACCCCGTCGTCCAAAAGCTTTTCATACTCGTCCATCAGCAGCTCACCTGCTTCATTCATGGGTATGACTTTAAGAAAAGCACCTTTCTTTTCACATGCAATCTGCCATGGAACGATATTAGAATGGTGCTCCATCGCTGATATCAGCACCGAATCGCCAGGAGCCAAATCATAAGATCCGAAAGCATCTGCTACTAGATTAATGCCATCGGTCGTCCCTTTCGTAAAGATCACTTCATAGGCATGCGAAGCATTGATAAACTCGGCAATTGCATTCCTCGTAACCTCATATGCGTCTGTTGCCTTCTGACTCAGAAAATGAACACCCCTATGGATATTACTGTTTATAGTCGAGTAATAGTCGGTTATCGCCTGGATGACAGCTTGAGGCTTCTGGGTTGTGGCTGCATTGTCAAAATACACAAGTGGCTTACCATAAACACTTTGCTGCAATGCAGGAAAGTGTTTATTAATAGGTTCTCCCTTATATATTATTAATGATGTTTCGTTCTGATCTGTAAATGCTTCCATGAATTCTTTTTTCAAACTGTACAAAACTATGCAACAGTCAGATTCTCACTCTGAAGTTTTTTGAATAACAGTTCTGAGGTATAATCCTGCAACGCCGGAATAGTAAGCCTGTCAAGCACCTCAAAAATAAATGACTGCATTATCATCTTCTTTGCCAAATCTTTACCTATACCTCTTGCCTGAAGATAGAACAAAGCCTCATCATTCATCTGTCCTATTGTAGATCCATGAGAACACTTCACATCGTCAGCAAAGATCTCAAGCTGAGGCTTACTGTTCACAGTCGCATTATCACTTAATAACAAATTGTTATTCTGCTGGAATGCATTAGTCTTCTGAGCATCTTGTCGAACAAACACCTTGCCGTTAAACACCGCATGAGAGCTATCCAGCAATACACCTTTATACACTTCGTTGGTATTACAATGAGGCGATTGATGATCTACAAGAGTATGATTATCAACATGCTGACTGTCTGTTAAGATGTATGCGCCAAGAAGGTTCGTTTCCGTTCCAGTTCCCTGAAGCTGAAAATTCAGATCATTTCTAAGCAGACTTACTTCACTCAATGAAATATTCGAGTTGTTAACAACAGTATTGCGCGCCTGCAACACTTCCCTGTGCTGAACAAAATAAGTGTTCTCGCAAAGTGTATTGATCATATGGGTGTGCAAGACTGCAGATTCATGAATATCTTGTTCACTCACGTAACTGATAAACAAAGGGTGCACTACAGACTCTGAATGATATGTTTCAATGATCGTTGCCTCGCTATGCTGCTCCGCGATGATCAGCATACGATAAGGTATGAATTCAGGATGAACATTTACCGTGAACACATGTGATACATGAACCGGTGTTTCTACCACCGCATTTGCAGCTACATGAAAAACACTAATCTCTGTAAAAAAAGCTGTGTTTAAAGCCAGCATAGACGAATCCTCTTCTGTGGCAATCGAAGCAATCTTCTCAGCAAAGCGGGGCTCAGCAAGAGCCGCACTAGTCTCATAGAATGAGATTCCTTCCGGAAGAGCATCAGACAACTCCGGCGCATACTTTCCGTTAACCAATACAATATGAGTTGCCTCAAGGTTCTCAATTTTATTAGTATTGGTAACGGTGTGGCTATGGTCTATAGTCCATTGCAAGTCGTCCTTCAATGCTGAAGCCAGACTTGTAAATTTCCATTCTTCATTCTTTCTGGTAGGAAAACCCAGTTCCTTAAACACAGAAAATGCATGATTACGCTTTTCAGTCAGACCAGCCGACTCAAAAGGTAATACTGTTGACTGCTTTTGTTCAAAACGATCAGTCAAATAATTATAAAACTTATTATACAATCCCTGTTTCATGTTGTGTTATCCAATCATACCCTTTTTCCTCTAACTCAAGCGCTAATTCTTTAGTTCCCGATTTGATAATGCGTCCATCATATAAGATGTGCACAAAATCAGGTACAATGTACTCGAGTAAGCGTTGGTAATGGGTAATGATGACAAAGGCATTATTCTCGTTACGAAGCTTATTTACTCCGCTCGCCACGATACGCAAAGCGTCAATATCCAGACCAGAATCTGTCTCATCCAGAATCGCCAGCTTCGGATCAAGCATTGCCAGTTGCAAAATTTCGTTACGTTTCTTTTCCCCTCCGGAAAAACCTTCATTCAGCGATCTGTTAACCAACGAAGATTTCAATTCAACAAGCTCCTGCTTCTCTTTCAACAACGTCAGGAACTCCTTTGAAGTTAACTCAGGTAAACCCCTGTATGCGCGAATCTCAGAAAGAGCGGTTTTAAGAAAATTAATATTTGACACACCCGGTATTTCAATAGGGTATTGAAAAGCAAGGAACAAACCCTCACGGGCACGATCTTCGGGAGCCATGTCCAATAAGTCTTTACCATCAAGCAAAACTTCTCCTTCACTTACCTCATACTCTTCCTTACCTGCTAATACAGAAGCCAATGTACTCTTACCTGATCCGTTAGGACCCATGATTGCGTGAATCTCGCCAGCGTTAACCTTTAGATTAATCCCTTTAAGGATTTGTTTTCCTTCAATCGAAGAATGAAGATTATTTATATTAAGCATGTTTTTATTAAAAATTTATCAATACAACTATCCAACACTGCCATCCAGCGATATAGCCAATAACTTCTGAGCCTCTACAGCAAATTCCATAGGAAGCTTGTTCAATACTTCTCTTGCATAACCATTAACGATCAATGCAACTGCCTTTTCACTGTCTATGCCTCGTTGGTTCAGATAAAAAACCTGATCCTCACCGATCTTAGAGGTTGTTGCCTCATGTTCAACGATAGAAGTGCTGTTTTTACCTTCGATATAAGGGAATGTATGAGCGCCACAACGGTCCCCGATCAAAAGCGAATCACACTGGGTGAAGTTACGGGAATTAGTTGCATTGGAATGAATAGACACCAAACCGCGGTAGCTGTTATGGCTGAAGCCGGCAGAGATACCCTTTGAGATAATACGGCTTTTAGTATTCTTACCAAGGTGAATCATCTTCGTCCCTGTATCAGCTATTTGCCTGTTACGGGTCAGTGCCACTGAATAGAACTCACCTGATGAATTATCACCTTTCAAAATAACACTTGGATACTTCCATGTGATAGAAGAACCTGTTTCCACTTGTGTCCAGGAGATCTTGGAATTATTTCCTTTACAAATCCCCCTTTTGGTAACGAAGTTATAAACACCTCCCTTACCATCTTTATCACCAGGGTACCAATTCTGAACGGTAGAGTACTTAATCTCTGCATCGTCCAGGGCAATAAGTTCCACAACCGCAGCATGAAGCTGGTTCTCGTCACGCATAGGAGCCGTACAGCCCTCCAGATAACTTACATAACTACCTTCATCAGCAATTACCAATGTACGTTCAAACTGACCGCTGTTCATCGCATTGATACGGAAATAAGTTGACAGTTCCATCGGACAACGAACTCCCTTTGGTATATAAGCGAATGATCCGTCAGAGAAGACTGCGGCATTCAATGCTGCAAAAAGATTGTCACCTACAGGTACAACCGTTCCCAGATATTTCTTAACCAACTCAGGATGTTCCTGCACCGCTTCCCCAAAAGAACAGAAGATCACACCGATCTCGGCTAACTTCTCTTTGAAAGTGGTCGTAACGGATACACTGTCAAACACAACGTCAACAGCAACACCTGATAGCATTTTTTGTTCATCCAGCGAAATGCCCAGCTTTGAAAATGTCTCCAATAACTCAGGATCAACTTCGTCTAAACTATTCAGTTGCTTTTTCTTAGGAGCTGCATAGTAGGAAATAGCCTGAAAGTCCATCTCTGGAAAATCAAAATTTTGCCAATCCGGTTTCTCCATTTCGTGGAACCGTTTTAATGCTTTCAGGCGATACTCTAGCAACCACTCTGGTTCATTCTTCTTTGCGGAGATAAAACGTATGGTATCTTCGTTCAAGCCCGGAGGTAATATCTCCGTCTCGATATCGGTAGAGAACCCGTACTCATATTCACTCGTGGCAAGCGTTTCTAATAACTCTTGGTCTTTACTCATAGCTAACTTATTAAACCTATTTTCCAATCCAGGGGTTCTGATGCTACAAAACCTCTCAAAAAAATTCTGGCTTTTATTTAATGCAAAGTTACTACTTTTGCATTAAACAAGTAAAAACTTGGAAAATATTTATGCGAACAAATAGGTTCTTACAACTTTTAAAAACAAGAGGGCCTCTAAACGCCAAAGCCATCGCCAGTGAACTAGGCATGACGGGCGAAGGCGCGCGTCAGCACCTGATTAAACTCACTGAAGACGGCCTCTTAAAATCCACCTCCATTTCCAATGGTGTTGGAAGACCTGTGCAAATATATGAACTTACGGAATATGGCCATGCTCATTTTCCCAACAACCATGCAGCACTCAGTGTGGAGCTCCTTAACGCGATCAAAAACGAACTGGGAGAAGAAGCACTTGACATCGTTCTCATAAAGCGTGAAAAAGAAGCAGTTAAGCGCTATACTGAGCTATTGAAGGAAGAAGTCGGATTAGCCAACATCCTGGAAAAGTACACCAGAATTCGCTCTGAAGAAGGTTACATGGCTGAGTGCGTAAGAGTATCTGAACACGAGTTCACGTTGCTCGAAAACCACTGCCCTATTGGAGCCGCTTCGAGCGCATGCTCCGGCTTTTGCCACTCCGACATGAAGATTCTACAACAAGTTCTGGGTCAGGAAGTCACCATTATTCAGGAGCATACCATCGCACGAGGACAGCGTTTATGTTCTTACACAATTACTCTCAGGAAGTAAAAAAATGACATTTAAATCAGTTTTCTACCTGCTTCGATAGTCTTTAAGCGGTGAACTGTCGATATTGGATCTTCCGCACTGAAAACAAAGTTACCCGCAACCAAAACATCTGCACCCGCCTCCAGTAGCCGGGGTGCATTATCAAGGTTCACCCCTCCATCTATCTCAATCATCAGACTGTCGTTGACTCCTGCGGACAATTCCCTTAGCGACCGCACCTTTTTATAAGTTTGCGAAATGAACTTTTGCCCACCAAATCCGGGGTTAACCGACATAATCAAAGTTAAATCGATATTCTGAACGATATCCTCTAGCAAAGAAACAGGTGTGTGCGGATTAAGTGCTACTCCTGCTTTGCAACCTAAGCTTTTGATAGCATCTATCGTCCTGTGCAGATGAGTACATGCCTCATAATGCACGGTGATTACAGCCGCTCCGGCTTTGGCAAACGCTTCAATATATCTATCAGGATCTGTAATCATCAAATGAACATCCAGTGGCTTCTTTGCATAGCGGTTTATAGCCTCAAGCACCGGAAATCCAAAAGAAATATTCGGAACAAAAACTCCATCCATTATATCAACGTGAAACCAGTCGGCATCAGAGCTATTAACCATTTCTATATCGCGCTGCAAGTTTGCGAAGTCCGCAGCAAGTACCGAAGGAGCAATAAGATAATTCATAACTCAAAGATACTCTTTCGCCAGAGTTTTACTTTTTTAATTTGATTTCGCATACCTTCTTCCTGATGGAGCAGTTCTCATTTTGACTCCTTGAAAATTGCCGAATATTTATATATTTAATCGCCTTGCAAGATCGGGTGATCAGGCGGGCTGACTATAAAACTTACGCCATGAAATCAAATCTCTCCAGCCAGGACGCAATTGCTCTTGAAGAAAAATATGGCGCGCACAATTACCATCCTCTTCCGGTAGTTTTAACAAAAGGGCAAGGCGTGTATGTCTGGGATCCGGAAGGCAACCGTTATTTTGACTTCCTTTCCGCTTACAGCGCTGTTAACCAGGGGCATTGCCATCCAAGGATCATCGGCGCGCTTACTGAACAGGCCTCTCAGCTAACACTGACATCCCGTGCGTTCTACAGTGCCAAACTCGGAGAGTGCGAGAAATTCATCTCCGAATTTTTCGACTACCAAAAGGTTTTGATGATGAATTCAGGTGCCGAGGCAGTAGAAACAGCAATTAAGCTCGCTAGAAGATGGGGCTACGTAAAAAAGGGTATACCGGATCAAACAGCAAATATCATAGTCGCAAATGATAACTTTCACGGCCGCACTACCGGAATTATTTCCTTTTCCTCAGATCCTGACTCTACCAGAAACTTCGGGCCTTACATGCCCGGATACACCAGCATTCCATACAATGATCTCCAGGTTTTGGAGAAAGCAATAAGCGACCCTGCTGTATGCGCCTTCCTCGTTGAACCCATTCAGGGAGAAGCCGGAATAAAGATACCCGACGAAGGATTCCTTACGAAAGCCTATCAGCTTTGCCAGCAACATAACGTACTATTTATCGCCGATGAAATCCAGACAGGCATCGCAAGAACCGGTAAGCTGCTTGCCTGCCACTATGAAAATGTTCGTCCCGATATCCTCATACTCGGAAAAGCACTCTCAGGAGGTGTGCTTCCTGTTTCAGCCATACTTGCTGACGACGAAATCATGCTCACCATTAAACCTGGTGAACATGGATCCACCTTCGGAGGCAATCCACTAGCCTGTGCAGTCGCTATCGAGGCATTATCCGTAATCCGGGACGAAAGCCTGGCAGAAAACGCTAAAGAAATGGGCGAGAGATTCAGAGGCGGACTGACTGATATGAAAAGCCGTTACCCCCAGGTAATATCCGTTGTAAGAGGGAGAGGCTTGCTCAATGCCGTCGAAGTATTACCTCAAGAAGACGGGCGTACTGCCTGGGATTTATGTATCGCTCTAAAAGAGAATGGCTTGCTGGCAAAGCCAACACACGGCCATATTATCAGGTTTGCGCCCCCTCTTATCATAACCGAAGAACAAATGAATGAGAGCCTGCAAATAATCGAAAGAACACTTGAAACTTATACCATCTCTGCATGTTAATCATACATCCAGATATTAGTGGTATATATGAAAAACCGTTACTTCGTTTTATTTTATTTTCTTTTCATTACGTCAATAGGCACATCCAAAGCGCAGTCTGTAGACTCGATCCTGGGCATGGGTCAGGATATGCTTCAGAAAGAACGCATATTCAGCGTAAAAGGCATTGGTATGGCCTTTCCTATGGGGGGCGTCTCGGATGTCTTACGACCGCGGTTCTCGTCTTCTATTGGACTGCAGATCCTGGCAAAGAACAGAAAAAACTTTCTGTATCCCTCGCTTGACTATCTGAACTATAAGTACGATCAGATCAACTTAGATTCCGACTACGATTACAAGACCAAGAACGCAAACGCTACCTTCTACATGGGCAGCATTGCTTACGGATACATGAAGAGCATCAAGAAGTTCAGGATATTCGGATCTGCCGGTGTTGGCGGGGGAATCGTTAATGAGCCGAGGTCCCGCATTGACGTTGAGGCTGGAGAGGTTAATTATCGAAACAAAAGTTCCTTTTCCGGAATATTCAAACTCAACACAGGCCTGGACTACGGTGCACGTAGGTTTAAATTCTTCGCAGAGCTGAGTTATATGCAAAACACCAAGAAGATACAAGGCCACAACCTGCAAACCATCGCTGTAAACATCGGCACCAAGACTAATTTATTCAGATTGGCAAAGAGCATAGACGACATCAGAAAAAAATAAATAATTACGTTGCACCTTTCAATATTTAAATGCAACTTTGTAATATTAAGCATTTGAGTCGGGAATGAAGAGAATTTGCAGCCTTGTATCTATAATCATGTTGGTGACGCTGGCGTCGATCCAACTTGTACAGGCTGCACACCATCACGATGGATTACATAACTTTGCGAAGCATTCTCACAGTAGCTCTCAAGAAGATCTTCAGCTTGCAGATGCAAAGTGTTTCATCTGTACGTTCCACTCAAATCAAAACGCAAACGCGGCCATACTTCCTACGGTATTCACGCTTGCCCACTATATGGCAAAACCTCTGGTGCTGCAAGCAGAGTTAGACTGCGCAATCGAATCCGACTACCCCCGCACATTCTACAACAGAGGTCCGCCTTTCCCGACTATGTTATCGTTTTAAATATCTCAGATGTCTTCTAGGGACATCTACCGACAATTTACGTCATCCGGAACATAAGCAAATATGAAATTAAGGGTATTCACATGTATTGCCCTCTTATGCTATGGCCTGTCATCATCTGGTCAGGATAAGGGTAATAAATGCGCTCATACTGTCAACGGAATCGTGTCTGATACTGACACCGGACAGCCAATACCAGGAGCAACAATTCAAATCGACACAAGAAGCGGAGTTACCTCTAACGAGGGTGCGTTTATAATAGACAGCGTCTGCGAGGAAAAGGTACTTGTAACTGTCAGAGCCATGGGTTATGACTCTTTTCAGAAGCAAGTGCGGATCAGGCAGTCACAAAAGCTAAACATCTCTCTGCACACACAAGACATCAAGTTGAACGAAGTCGAAATCACAGGACATCGTACTCCCGCCCCAACATCTAATGCGGCGACTACAATAAGCGGAGCGGATCTTGATCGCACACGAGGAGGTAACCTTGCGGAAGCGATGAAGAACATCAGCGGGGTTAATATGCTTCAAACAGGAAGTACAATCGCCAAGCCGGTCATACAGGGTCTTCATAGCAACCGCATACTTACACTTAACAACGGAATACGGCAGGAAGGTCAGCAATGGGGTTCCGAGCATGCGCCTGAGATTGACCCGTTCATTGCCAGACAGATAACCGTGATCAAGGGCGCAGAAGCGATCCGATACGGCGCAGAAGCAATTGGGGGCGTTGTCCTCGTCGAGCCCCCTTCCCTATCTCACTCTTCTGAAATTAAAGCTGAATTAAACCTCACGGGAGCTAGCAATGGCAGGGCAGGTACCGTCTCAGGTATGATCACCGGGGGCTTGGCCAAGCTTCCCGGCTTCGGATGGAGAATACAGGGAACCGCCAAACAAGCAGGAAATCTGAAATCAGCAGACTATTATCTGGAGAATTCTGGGATGCAGGAAACAAACTTCTCTGCAGCCCTTGGCTATAATACTGAATATCTTGAAACCGAGGTATATTACAGTCACTTCCAAACAGAACTAGGCATCTTTAAAGGAGCGCATTTTGGCAATCTCACTGACCTGCAGGACCGAATAGCATACGGCCGCCCACTGTTTGATGGTAGCTTTACTTACAACCTGGAAGCACCTCTGCAAAAAGTAAGTCACGACCTCATGAAGCTGAAATCACATTTTCATTTGGCAAATGGAGCTTCGGTTAATGCTATATACGGCTTCCAGTACAATAACAGGCAGGAATACGACCTTCGGAGAGTCCTTAATGCTACACCTTCTCTGAATTTGGAACTCTACTCCCATACGCTAGATCTCAACATAGAAAGTATGAGCAAGTCGGGACTAAAAACCATATTCGGCCTAAACGGATTGATGCAGGTCAACAATAATGTTCCGGGAACCGGGATTACACCCATGATCCCTAATTACGACTCCTATGGTGCAGGCGCTTACGGTTTGGCCAAACTGTTCAAGCGAAACTACGAACTGGAAGTCGGAGCTCGTTTCGACTATCGGAATCTTGATGCCCTGGGTTACAATCGAGAAGGTCAACTATACGGCGATATGCACAATTTCCACAACGTATCTCTTTCCGCAGGAGGTGTCCTTCACCTGAACAACCACTTTCACCTCAGAACTAACCTGGGAACCGCTTGGCGGCCCCCTGTCGTAAGTGAACTGTACAGTGATGGTCTACATCATGGAACCGGATCATATGAACGTGGCGATGCAAGCCTGAAAAGTGAGCGGGCGCTGAAATGGATCAACTCGGTAGAGTTTGAAGCAGGCAAGTTCAGTCTGAACCTTGACGCCTATCTCAACTACATATATGACTATATCTACCTGAGTCCATCCGGCACTTATTTCGAGAACATCCGCGGCTCCTTCCCGGTCTATAATTATCAGCAAACAAACGCCCGTTTTCTGGGAATGGATCTTACAGCAAATTATCATGTTCTGCCTTTTGCCGAATACGAATTAAAAGGCTCCTTCGTTCGGGCTAAAGACATACGGAACGATCTGTACCTGCCCTGGATCCCATCGGACCGGGTCGACAACAGCCTGAGACTGAAAATTCCTAACCTAGCCAAGCTATCAGATAGCTATTTGCGAATACAACACCAATATGTTTCGGAACAAACGAGGTACAACGAAGGATCTGACTATACTGCTCCCCCTGCCGCTTACCATCTGTTCAACTTTGACGCAGGCTTTCAGATCAAGGCGGGAAAAAACAACTTATCCCTTAACCTGTCTGTTAACAACTTAACAAACAAGCTCTATAAGGAATACATGAACCGGTTCCGCTATTATGCGCACGACACTGGCCGTAACTTCATTTTAAGAGCTACTTACAGAATTTAATACATCAAGAAATTATATCATGAATAAGAAAAATCACATACTAGCATTCACATTTATCATATTATCAGCTTTCTTCCTGGGATCCTGCAGCAAAGACACTCCTGAGCCTGAAATAGAGCAGGAAGAACCGGACCGCGCCCTCCTTACATTTACAAAGCTCGACGCGAACGGCAATGAAACGCAAACAAAAGTAACGGTTGACTTTGACGAACTATCCCACGATCATGACCACGCACATGCAAGTACTGCAACAGTGTCCGCCTCAGAAGAGGAAGGACACGACCATGCTCACGCACATATCCATCTGGATGCGAACTCAACCTATCGTTTGCAAATTGAGATGTACCGCGACGGTCAAATGATCAATAATGAATTCATTAAAGCTGCTGATGAACACCAGTTCTTTTTCTTTGCAAAAGATGAGGAAAGCAAGCCGGTAACAAACTTTTTTAATTACGTGTATGAGGACAAAGACCAGAACAGTCTTCCAATCGGACTCAAAGGCAAATTCTCAACTCTTGGCGCTGGTCAGGCGGATATACAAGTTATCCTAAGCCACGGCCTGGACAAGACTAAAGTTCCAGCAGGCGTTTATAACTACGCCAATTATTCCTTAATAGGGGATACAGATATGGACCAAACCTTCGAACTGCATATAGAAGCTAAGTAACTGAACCTCCCAAACTTAAAATGCCCTGTAGATCGGTTGATCTACAGGGCATTTTTTTTACGCTTGAAGGGCTCTCTTGACAAACTGTTGTCATTCTCCTCTACAATATTTACTCTCAACTCGATAACATAACCCGAATATTATGAACATTATTCTTGGAGGCACCGGCCATATTGGCTCGAGCCTATCAGCGGAGCTCATCAAAAATAATATGCCGGTAACGATAGTTTCGCGGCATGCTAACAGGGCAACATTGCAGCAATCTCTCGCAGAGGTGGATGTTAAGGACACCATCGCATTGCACCAGTTGTTTCTTAATGGAGAGCGACTGTTTTTTCTCAACCCTCCGGCTCCGCCATCAACAGACACTGTTCAGGAAGAGCGGAAGACGCTTCACTCAATACTAGCAGCACTAGAAGACTCTGGCATAAGAAAAGTAGTAGCCGCCTCTACATATGGAGCAAGGCCCGGCACTGAACAGGGAGATTTGAATATCCTATACCAAATGGAACAAGAGCTATTTAAAATGAACACGTCAGTTAGTATCATTCGCTCCGGCTACTATATGTCTAATTTCGATGGTTACCTGCAGGGAATAAGAAGCGATGGTGTATTACCGTCTTTTTATCCGGCAGATTTTGCACTCCCAATGGTAGAGCCTCATGGTATAGGAGTATTGGCCGCTCAATTGATGATGGAGCCAGACAATGATAACCCTAACAAGTTATATCATCTTGAAGGTCCGCAACTTTATACTCCCCATGACGTTGCTGAAGCATTCAGCAAAGAATTAGGTATTTCGGTACAAGTAGTCGTAATACCCGCAGAGAAATGGACAGAAACATTCAAAAGTTTTTGGATTTTCCTACGAAGCAGCTAACTCTTACGTAGCTGACAAAGGCCACACTTGAAGATGATCATACCAAGCTGAAAGGGCAAATAAGAGGTACAACTACAATTAGGGAATATGTAAAGGACCTTGTTGAAGTTAAACTTCGAGGAGGTACCTGATCCATTTTTACATCAAAGAGGTCTGGGTTACATTTAAATAAAAACGATTTAAAAGGAAATCAACCCTGATCTCTTGGCACACACTGAACTGAGACAAAACTTAAAACCTTGATTGCTGTTGTAAGCTCAAATACTAATTTAAGCCACATAATTATGAGCAGCATCACCTTAGAACAAGCTGAACAGTTATCTGAAGCAGCAAAAGCCAAAGCAAAAGAAATCGGAGTTCCAATGAACATCGCCATTGTTGACGAAGGAGCAAATCTTGTATCATTTCATAGAATGGATAATGCCTGGTTAGGATCAGTGGATATTTCAATTAAGAAGGCCAAAACAGCGCGCTTTTTTGATATGAACACCGGCGAGATAGGAAAACTCTCTCAACCGGGCGGACCCTTGTTCGGTATCGAACATTCCAACGGCGGACTAATTTCCTTTCCCGGTGGCATAGTACTAAAGGATACATCAGGAAAGATAGTAGGTGCAATAGGCGTATCAGGTGGTTCCGTAGATCAAGATCATGAGGTTGCCTTAGCAGCTCAATTAGCATCGTGAACTGATTAGTTGATTTAACAATCAAATTCACAGAGCCTATTCATAAAGGCATTTGGGAAATCCTATCGATGACATTTCAAAACATTAGGCTTTGCAGGCTTGCCCATAGGCAATTATGGTAGCGGCGGTGTTATCTCACGGGATATGCTGCAATTCCCAGAGATATGAATATTAACAAGATACTGTATATAATATTTCGGATAAAATACACTGCTATCATAGCAATTGTACTGATATGTCCTTTTTTTTCAGCCTACGCACAACAAACAGAAACTCAGGGGTGGATCTTTCTTACACATACCCAGAAGATGAATAAAACCTTTGATGTACTTTTTGATGCGCAGACCAGAACCGCCGATCAATTTGACTACGCGAATACTCTGCTGTTGCGTACTGCGTTGAGTTATAATTTGAATGATGCGCACTCTGTAGCTTTGGGATTTGCCTACAAACGAGATCGGGAAAGAACCGGGGATGTCTATGAGTATACGGATGAGAACCGGATATATGAGCAGTACCTTCATAACTTTAAAATCGCTAAAACAGAAATGATGCTACGGGGACGGCTGGAGCAGCGGTGGGTCAAAGAAGAGGAAACAGATTTTTCGCAGCGTGCACGGGTGTTTATAAGTGCACAGATACCATTATTCGCAGACACAACATTTTCAAAAGGTATATATGCAGGCGTTCAGAACGAGGTTTTTTTGAATGTCAGCAATAAGGAAAATGTTAACGGTCGTTTTTTTGATCAGAACCGTACCTTTTTTTCACTGGGTTATCGCTGGAGCAAAGCGATCGATACGGAAATTGGTTATATGTATTGGTATCAGCCTGAAATGGAAGATACTTTTAAACGCAACATCATCCAGTTACAGGTCACTACCAGTTTCTGAATTGTTAAGCTTTAGTGATTAATTATCAGTAAAACTGACTATTGGATGGCGCAAAAGATGTTGAGCAATAAACGTCCGTAAAGAATACAGCCCGCAGAAGACTTCACCTGCCCCACAACTTTTGGCATTGATCCAAGTCGGATCAAGCGGAATTCTTGTGGGGAAAGGAAAAAAAGCGTTTTTTTGTGGATCATTTTAAAACCCCAAAAGAAGAATACCCTTGCAAGATCCATACCTACAGTTAGCGAGTATCATATTACCTAAAGGCATCCTGGAGTTTTT
>Ga0160467_100412_pt1 | contig 43358 bp, 66 predicted proteins | sample HID1972I_E11MG_FD_108221 | JGI IMG/M metagenome (GOLD analysis project Ga0160467, IMG submission 108221) | Enriched pill bug-associated microbial communities from UW Madison campus, WI, USA - HID1972I_E11 MG | ecosystem: Host-associated > Arthropoda: Insects > Digestive system > Unclassified ... | reverse complement strand
TGCCCAGCCTTCGCAGCCGGCGAGCTATTCGCGCGCGATCTGAGGGCGGAGCTGGTCGCATCGGGATGGTGCCCGGAGCCGGAATCGAACCGGCATGGGGTTGCCCCCGGCGGATTTTAAGTCACAACGCCTGACGTAACGTGTTGAAAGATATGGGGCGATGAGGGACTGGAAAGGCCATTCCAGCCCCATACGCTGCACAAAAGGTGCACAGAATCAGGCCAGCCGTTTGATGGCTTCGGCGAGGTGTTCAGGTGCCAGATGCGCGTACCGCCGCGTCATGGCCATGGAGCTGTGGCCCAGCACCTCCGAGACGGTGTGCAGTGGCACGCCGGCCTGCACCAGCCACGATGCGCAGGTGTGCCGCAGGTCGTGCCAGCGCACGTGCTGCAGACCGCATGCTGCGCGGGCTTTCGCCCATGAATCCCTGACCTGATCGTCAGAAACCCCCAGCGGCAACCGTGCGGCGATCCCCACCACCTTGGGATGCAGGGGCACCAGCTGCAGCGTCTTCGTCTTGCTGGTGCGGTCCAGGTGGATGAAGCCGCCGCGCACCTCGTGTGCCGTCAGGCGCAGCAGGTGGCCACGCCGGATGCCGGTGTACGCCGCCAGTCGCACGTAATCGCCCACGGCAGGGTTGGGGCATGCCATCGCCAGCGCCTCAACCTGCGCGGTCGTCAGGAACGTCTCGCGCGGCTTCTCCGGCAGCAGGGTGATCGATGCAGGGCGTTCCAGCCACTCCCATTCCCGCCACGCCATGCGGCTGATCTGGCGCAGAATGCGGCCCTTGTGGTTGACCGTGGCCGGGGCCTTGCCGACCTCCGCCGCCTTCACCTCGGCCCAAACCTGGGCGATATCGGTCAGCTTCCTGCCGGCGATGTATGGCAGCAGCGCCCGGACGTGAGATTCGGTCTTCGTGGCCGACTGCAGGCGCGGCACGTGATCGGTCAGCCACCGCTCCAGCGCGTCGGCAATCAGTCGCTGCGGCTCGCGACCAGCTGCAACGTCCTTGACGGAGGCGAGCCACTTCCTTTCGTAGTCCTTGGCGTCCTTGAACGACCAGTGCCGAGAAGTTTTGCGATACGTTCGTCCGCCGTATCCGATGGTGACCTGATAGTGGCCGTTGGGACGCTTGGTGACGGGCATGTCTTTACCTTGCACTTTGCCCACCAGACCGCGAGGTCGGCAGGGTGGATTCTGTCGGAGCGGGGACCTTGACCCAGCCGGGTAGCGACCAGATCGCCGGCATCGATGGCCCGCCGCAGTGTCTTGACCGAGCAGGAGCATTCTCCCGCCGCGTTGGCGATGGTCATCAGCCTGTCAGCAAATGCCATTGCGTTCTCCTTCCGGCGCCAGCGCGCCGCGCAGGTGTTGGGTGGAATGCTCGATGGCATCGCGTAGGGTCAGGTTCTCAGCGCGCAGCCGGATCAATTCATCAGCCGCGCTTGCCAGTTGCTCCCGCAGCAGGTCCTTCGGCGGCTGCTTCATGCGGCGAGGTGGGCGTGGGAACAGCTGCGGGTTCACAGCAGCCACCCCTTCGTCCTACCGCACCGGCAGCGCATATCGCCCGAGCGGCACCGCGTGGAGTACCTGTGCAGCCCGAGCAGGCAGAGAAGGGCGCGGATCATGCGAACAGCTCCAGCTGGCCCAGCGTCTGCGGCTGGGAAGCGATCACCGCCCTGCGCCGGGCATTGGCAGCCCAGCTGAGCAGGGTCCAGTAGAAGCGCGCTGAGGCCGGGTCATCGCGACGGTTGCGGGCCTCTCGCAGGTAGACGCGCGCGGCGCGCTTGTCGTGCTTAGCGTCCATGGGCATGCCCTCCTGCCACCCTCCAGCACCACCGCAGCCCGGCCCGGACGATCCGCAGGGCGCAGAACATCACCGCCACGGCAGCGAATCCGACGAGGAACAGCATCACCGCGATCAGGTACTTCGTGACCGTCAGGAGGAAGATTTCAGCGATCATCGGCTGCCTCCTTCTGTGCGTAGTGTTCGCGGTGCAGACGGTCGAACGCATCCATCGTGGCGATAAGCGAACCGCCGCGCTTCGCGATGAAATCGAAGGCTTGAAAGCCAGCCCGTGTTAATTCCAACGGGCTGTTCTGCTTCGCCGCGGAGACTGCTTGCATAACCTCGGTCAGCTCGCTGCGTAGGCTCATGACTTCACCGCCTGGCTGTCGATCAGGTGCGCGGACCGCGCGTCATCGAACGCGCACCTCGCGTCGGTCAGGCTTCCGAAGCTGCCTCCGAGGTCGTTACGTTCGACCCACGCTTTCACGTCTTCATCGGTGAACTTCCCCAAGTCCACGGCCTGCGCGGGTGGTGCATCCGCCTGCACGGCGTTGAATACCAGCTTCATCGAGTCGCACCGCTCGGTAAGCTGTCCTGCAAACTTCTTCACCGACGCCGGGATCGTGACAGTTCCGTCCCTGTTGGAGGCGCAGGCCGCTATGTGCGCAACAAATGAAGTCAGTTCTCCGACGATTACCGCTACCGAAGTCGCATCCCCCACCGGCTGGCGGGCGGCGAGGGCGGACTCGATCCGCTTGACTCCATCCTCGATGCCCTCCCCAGAGGAAAGCTGTGCCATTGCCCAAAGCGAGTGCGCATCCCACTGACCGACCGGGGTGGACTGTGCGGGGAACCATTCGCGGATGTTGTCAGCGATGGACTGCGGATCTGCAATGTCGCCGCCAGGAACACAGGCGGCCAGCATGGCTTCCACATCGAAGTGCCTAGATTCCAAGTGCATCCCCTTCACCATCTGCGCCAGCTCCATCAGGTTCAGGCCCGGCTGGCCGAACAGTGCCTCGCCGATCTGGGCGGTCAGCTTGTCCACTGCGGTCTCAGCAAGATTCGTGTTCATTCGGTAACTCCCATGGCGGCAAGATCGAGGCGGTCCACGCGGTCGCGGAGGGTGTGACGGGCGCGGATGAGGCGGCGGGCGGTCGTGGCCGCAGGGTCGGAGCAGTAGGCCATCACGGTCTGCATGTGCAGCGCTCCAGCGAGGTCGCGCCGGAAAAGCCGGTAGGTGACCATCTGCCCGCATGCGGTCGGAGCGCGGCCCCAGGAGAAGCCCTTGGTGCGCTTAGGCTGGCGATGGGTGCGGAAGCCGGTCATCGTCCCGCACCCTTCCTCTCACTCCGGCGCGCAAACGCTGCCTCGTTCGTCTCACGGCGGCTCAGCTCGATGCGCTGCCCGGTGTTGTCCAGACGCTGGATCAACCCGCCCGCTGCACGGAACCGGGCAATGTCAGAGGCGATTTCCGCGCTCTCGCGCTCTTTCTGCCGCCGCGTGCCCAGGTCGAAGGTCGGCTGTACGTGGATGCTGGTCATGCCGTGCGCTCCAGTTCGGCCAGCAAGGCATCGGCGTAGGTGACAGCCAGCTCAATGTCGCAGGTGACGTCGCTTGTGGTGCGCCCACCCGGCGAAGGGACAGAGGCGAGGGACTGCATTGCCATCGCGGCGAACAGCTCGCGCTTCGTCAGGCCAAAGTGACGCGCTGCGCCTGCGTCAAGGGGGTAGGCCAGCGCCCTTCCGTTCTTCATGCGATGTTCCTCATCGGCTCGCGGCGCACCGGCCCGAACCACAGGTTGTTGGCGTTGAGAATCTTGATTTCGTCCGGGTCACGCCGCAGGGCTGGAAGCGGATCGCGCAGCCGCCGCTCAGCGCTCAGGCAGGGCGTGCACACCGCCTGCAGGTCGCCCGATCCTCTGCGGCTCTGGAACTTCCGCAGCGGCAGACGGCAGTGGCATCTCGTGCAGGTCTTCATGACGGGCCTCAGAACGGAATATCGTCGTCGGCAAAGTCATCCACCGGCGCATGGTCGCGGACCATCTGCGGCGGGTTTCCTCGCTGGTTCTGTGCCGGGCGCTGCCCGCGCTCCTGCTGACCGCTCCGCTGCTGATTCGGCTTCCAGTCGTCCACCTGGGCGTACCACTTCCCGCTCTGCGCGATCTTGATATCGGCGTTGATCCACTCGCCGTCCTGCTGCTGCAGCCACGCGATCAGCTCCTGCCGCTTCATGGACAGCTTGCCGACCAGATACTCGGGAGCGCCGTCGCGCGGCGGCTTCACCAGCAGGCCTTCGATGAACTTCTTCTCGCTCATGCTGCCTCCTGTGCGGGCTGCCGCAGTTGGGTTTCGAACCTGTCCACCATCTGCCGGAACTGTTCGAGGTCGGACCGCATGCTGGTGATGAAAGCTTCGTCGCGGTCGAACCTGCGCCACCACAGCTGCTTCCCCACCGCCTCCAGCGCCGGGCAGTACAGGCCGATGTGCCACCACTGGCGGCCGGTAATCCACATGCAGCCCTGCGCCTGCTCGAACACCTCGCTGGCGTCGTTATCGACGTGGAACGAGCGGAGCTTTTCCGGGTTGATGAAGCATTTGTACTCGCTGCCACCATCGGCATCGATCAGCCCGTCTGCCGAGCAGCCGTAGTAGCCGCAGTCGCTCAGGACGAACCCGGCACGCTGGACGATCAGCCCGGACTGAATCTCATGCTCTGCTCGCGCCTCCGGTTCCAGGTCCTTGCCGCGCCGCATGGCGTAGGTCTCGAAGCCTTCGTCCAACGGTTCACCGCTGATTCGCTCGATGGCGAGTCGGAAGGCGTAGTTCTTCGCTTCTTCGCTGTAGTCGCCCACCGGTTCCCCGGCCAGCGCCTTTTCGATGATCGCGGACTTCGGCAGGACCTTGTAACCAGCCGCGCTGGCGGCGTCCTTCTGAGGCATGCCCGCCAGTACCGCGTCCACGTACTGCCGCTGCCGAGCGTCCAGCTCGCCGACGCGCTTGCGGGCAACGCCGAACATGCTGGCGGTGATAATGCCTGCGCGGGCGCGGTGCCACGCTTCGCTGCCCTGATCGCAATGGATGAGGATCATGCATGCACCTCATCTACCGGTTCGGCTTCCACCGTTTCCGCGTCGGCTTTCTCGGCTTCGGCCTTCAACACTTCCAGCCCGGAGCGGCCGATCAGCTTGCGCTGCTGCGGGGTCAGCTTCGCCCATGCTTCGGCCAGAGCCGCAGCGCCAGCCGTGCCGATCTCCTGCAGGTTGGCGTACAGCTCGATCCGCTCCGGAGTGTCCTCCGGCGGCGGCAGAGCGCTGCTCTGCGGTGCCTGCTGGTCGGACAGCACCAGACCCTCCCCGCCATCGGTGTTCAGATGGTGGATCGCAGTGTCCAGGCGCTCGGTCTTCGGCCAGTACTTGTAGGCGCGCTTGACCACGGTCTTCTTCGCCATCTCGCCCCAATCGGTCAGCCATGGGCACGACTTCTGCTTCGAGATCCATGCCTTCCAAGCCGCCGAGCGGTCGCGGATAGCGTTCACTTCGTCCGTCGACATGGCGTCGGTCAGGTAGTCGCCGTCGGCGGTCTTGATCACCACGTAAACGCCAACGACCTCGCCACGGTCCTTATTGAACGGGTTGCGGTGGTGTGTCGGCTGCTGGTCGATGCCGTTCAGCAGGAAGGTGTCGGTCTCGTAGACCAGTTCCGCCTGACCCCAGCGGATCGACCCGGAGTCGATGGCCAGATCCATCAGGCCCATGTAGCTGATATCGAGGCAGATCTTCCCGTCGCGCGGCACCAGATATGCCTGCTTCTTCGCCGGGTTGAGGCTGATGCCGATGGCAGCGATGTTGACCACCGCGGCGATCACCGACTGCCGATTCTGCTTCGCAATCTTCATCGCGAAGTCGTTGTTGTACAGCGCCTGCAGGGCGAACTCTGCCTCGCGATCGAAGTTGATGGACCGATCCGTCAGCACCGAGGCGAAGGAATCCTTCGTGCTGTAGACCGAATCTTCGATGGTGACGATCTGGTTCATGGGCACCTCAGTAGCTAATAGCCACGGCCGGGACCTTGCCCTGCACGATGGCGGTGATGACGATGGCGGCAATTTCTTCATCCACGCCCAAGCCGACCATCGCGGCGACGGCGGCACGGTTGATCGCACGGCGGTGGTCGACGTCGGCGGCGCGGGCCTCGTCGGCCCTGCGCTGCGCCTCTTCCTTCGAGCGGCGCTCGCGCTCGACACGTTCGGCTTCCTCCAGGGCGCGACGCTCAGCGGCAGCGACGGCCTCGGCCTTTTCTCGTTCGGCGCGTGCCGCAGCGTCCTTCGCGCGCTGCTCGGCTTCAGCTGCCTCACGGGCCGCGCGCTCGGTTGCTCCACGGGCCTCGCGTTCAGCGCGCTCGACTGCGGCAGCTGCCTCACGCTTCGCGTTCTCGGCGGCCTCGGCCTGCAGGCGGGTTTCGCGCACCACGCGCTCACGCTCGGCCTGTTCTGCGGCCACACGCTGGCGCTCGGCTTCTTCAGCGGCGCGCACCGCTTCCTCGCGAGCGCGGATCTCTTCTTCTTTTCGGGCAATCTCGGCCAAGCGTGCTGCCTCGGCCTCGGCGCGGGCACGCTCCTCCGCCTCCACGCGTTCGCGCTCGATGCGTTCCTGCTCGACTTCCCAGTCGGTTAGCGGCTTGCGCACCTCATCGCGCAGCGCGTCCAGGGTGTCGCGGGCCTTCTTACGGGCAGAGTCGATATCTCCGGTCTGCTTCTTCAGGTCGGCCACCAGCGCCTTGCCAGCGTCATCGATAGCGGTCTTCGAGCGCGACACCTTGTAGGCGATCGAGGCGATTTCCTTGCGGCCGGCCGCCGTCTTGACGTTCGGCACCAAGGTCACTGCTTCGGTTCGGATGCGGGCCAGCAGGTCGTCCAGTCCGCCGCCGGTGAAGACCTCGACAGCGTTGACGGATTCGAGCGGGATCAGGGCTTCGGACATGGCAGTTCCTTTGTGAGATGGGAATAGGTGCCCGGCTGGTGGACCGCCGCCGGGCTGGCGGTCCCTGCGCTCCAACGGGGGGAAGGGCGCAGGGCAGGGGTGTTAGGTGGGCCAGCACGTGGCCCAGGTCAGCGCCGCGCAGATTCCGTAGCAGCCGATGCAGGCAGCGAAGTCAGACCAGCTGCGGCAGCCGAAGAAGGTCAGGAGGCGCATCAGGCCGCACCTGTTGCCTTGGCGATGGCGGTGCGGGCAGCGAAGTAGGCGATAGCGAGCTGGCTGCTCGGCATCTCGTCGTAGATGCTGTCGTCGCTGTGGTCAGCGGTGATTCCCAGCATCCAGTTGATCGCCTGCACGAACATCTGGTTCGCTTCATGCGACTCCGGCGCGGCGGCGATCAGGTGGGCGTTTTCAACGCCCATCACCATAGTGGCCACCGGTTTCACCGCGCCGTCGTCGTCTTCGCGGTCATTTTCTGCGGGCCAGATTTCGCACGCGCCCCAGCTCGGGTCTTCTGGTGCGAGTTCGTACGCCACCCAAGGCCCCGGCGTGTGCTTACTGGTCATTGCTGCAATCTCCTTCTGCGCAGATGCCGAAAATGGCTTCCTGCTGGTTGATCTCGAAGTCGCTGTTGCCGAGCAACAGCCCGTCCATGAACAGCTCCGTGACCTCGTAGTCAGGGCGGACAGGCGGCGAGATATCCGGCAGGCCGCCGAACTGGCGGGCGAACTGGTCGTCCAGGTGGGCGCGGATGGTCATGGGCGGCGCTCCAACGATTCCTTCCAGTCCTGTTCGGAAAGGTCAGTCGCGGCGAACTCCTTCTCGCCATCGTTGAACCACACTTGGCGGAAGGTCGAAATGCTCGGCGCCTTCTCGTGCCAGCACCATTCACCACGCCCATCCAGTGCCAGCCACTCCGCCCACTCAGGCGCATCCTTCCAATCGGGTTTCATACGATTGCTCCAACGATCAGTGCGAAGAGGGCGCCGATGCAGAAGGCCATGCCGCCGATCACTGCCATGGTCGTGATGGCGTACCGGTGCGCTGCGCGGTCAGTGGCGGTCATGCGACGGCTCTCCACGAAGCGTGGGAGCGGTCCAGCTCGTTCTCCCGGCGCGCAGCCAGAGCGCGCAGGTCAGCCACGGCCAGACCAGTGCAGCCCTTCATGGCCCGCTCGCGGTAGAGGCGGTACTGGTGCTGCCGCTCGGTACGGCGGAGGTCGCTCATGGCCCACGTGAATCGACCCGCGCGGTACTTCGCCACCAGCAGCAGCGGATCGATCAGGCCGTCCTGCACCTCACCGGTACCGCCGCAGGCTCCGCAGGTGACGCCGTACTCGCACTGCGGATCCCCGATATCGCTGTCGTTGCGGGTGTGTTCGCCCAGCCCATCGCACGCCGGGCAGTCGATGAAGCCGTTCGCCGGATGCAGCGGCAGGCCGCGCTTTTCCCGGCAATCCACAGCATCGCGCTTGTGCTGGCGGATCGCCTGATACCTGGAGCGGGTGGTGGAACGCGGCAGGAGGACCATGGCTCAGACCTCCACCGGCTTGCCATCGCGCAGCACATACCACGCGCCAGCCTTGATGCCGTCCTGACCCGCTATGCCTGCCCACACGCTGACGATCTTGTATTCGTCGTCACGCTCGACAAGGAACAGCGCATTGCCCTCGGCACCCATGACCTTGCCTGCGTAACCAGAGGCCATCGCCGCGCCCTGGGTGCCGGTGCTGCTGGCCGCGCCCTGGTCGCCGGTGCTGCTGGCCGCGCCCCGGTTGCCGGTGCTGCTGGCCGCGCCCCGGTCGCCGGTGCTGCTGGCCGCGCCGTAGTTGCCGGTGCTGCTGGCCGCGCCCCGGTAGCCGGTGCTGCTGGCCGCGCCCCGGTTGCCGGTGCTGCTGGCCGCGCCCTGGTCGCCGGTGCTGCTGGCCGCGCCCCGGTAGCCGGTGCTGCTGGCCGCGCCCTGGTCGCCGGTGCTGCTGGCCGCGCCGTAGTTGCCGGTGCTGCTGGCCGCGCCCTGGGTGCCGGTGCTGCTGGCCGCGCCCTGGGTGCCGGTGCTGCTGGCCGCGCCGTAGTTGCCGGTGCTGCTGGCCGCGCCCCGGTTGCCGGTGCTGCTGGCCGCGCCGTAGTTGCCGGTGCTGCTGGCCGCGCCCCGGTTGCCGGTGCTGCTGGCCGCGCCCTGGTCGCCGGTGCTGCTGGCCGCGCCGTAGTTGCCGGTGCTGCTGGCCGCGCCCTGACGACTGGTGACGTGTTCGCTGTTCTCAGGCTTCGCCCGGCTGGTGGTGTATTCGATGGCCGCCTTGATGATTCCCGGCAGGCCGATTTCGGCGCTCACCTTGATCTTGCTGCTGGCGACCTTGGAATTGCTGTCGTGGCGGCTGATCTGGCCGGACTGTTCGACCAGCGCGAACCGGGAACCGGCCGGCGGGTAGTAGCCGAACACGTCCAGCGGGTACTCACAGGCATGGAAGCCGCGATGGCAGGCGGCAATGTCGCCGTCCAGCTCCAGCGTTTCGCCCACCACATACTGCACGCGCTCGCCACCTTCCGGATGGCAGGCCAGGTCCTTGTCGAAGCCCTTATAGGCGATGACGACTTCCTGACCTTCTGCGGACTTCGATTCCTTGATTGCCACGTTGATGCCCCGTTGGATGGCCGATGGCCGACGGGGCTAGACTATGCACAACGGGATACGATTGCAATCCCGAACGGGATATTTTCATGCATTAGCCGACGAACGGTAGGTTGTCGGCTGAGAAAAGCTTACTTCGTCAGTTTCGCGCCAGCCCCGTGGGCGACATACAGCAGCAGCCGCCAAGCACCGAATGCCAGGGCCGCACAGACCAGCGTGACAAGCAACGCGATGCCGAGGGACTGGGCAACGGCCTTCGGCGAAAACTCCTGCCCCGAACGATGCCGTTGCGGATTCTCGCGGAGGAACTTTTCCAGCGCCAACCCCTGTCGGTAGTCTGATTCGGCCCGAAAGTCTGCAGACTCCCTGAGCACGCCTGCTTTCACCAGTTCGGAATAAAGAGCATCAGGAGTGTAGATGCCACTGCAGCTGACACCCGCTGTTGGGATTACGTGATCGATGTCGATCTTGCATAGCTCCGACGGCTTGCTGGGGTCCCACCCAGATTCCCAGCTATGGCTCTGCTCATACTGGTACCACGTGGATCCGGCGGCTACGACCGCAAATAGGCCAACCGCAGATACCCCAAGCACCAGACCCGCCTTGGTGAGCCGGTGCCACCATCTTTCTTGTACTTCCATGTTGTTCACCCCATGCGTTGTTCGCGGACCAAGCCTGCTTCGTCAAAACCAATTCCCTCGACGCGGCACTCGCGGGCGCGCTCCATCTTGTCCTTCAATTCCACCAACTCATCGTCGGAAAGGCATTCGATGACACCTCGGACATGACCTGTCTCCTGTCGAATCAGCCATGCCAGCCAGTACATACGTGCTAGGTCTCTGATGCGGCGATAGATGATGTCCCTGGTCGCACCGTCCATGCCCTGCCGCTGAAACGGGACCACCTTCCCGCCGCAAACAAGCGTGGGTCTCACCGGTTCTTTCGGCTTCATGCCCATGGCCTGGGCCATTTCTACCGCCAATTCCTTCAAACGTTCGTCACTGATCGTCATCGCCTTATCCTGTTTTGCGGAGTTCGGCAGAGAAGCGGCGTATCGCCCCCAACAATTTGGACTCGTCCAATACCCCCTCCGCGCCCTCTTCGCGCACCACCTTCATGGCGATGAACAGGCGATCTGCGTAGGTTTCGGCAGGCATTGGTTCGGGCCAGACAGACTCAATCTCGCGGGTCAGCTTCACTGCAGCGGCGACTATGGCGTGCTCCGATCCCACAGGCTGAGACGCTGGCGTATCGCCTGTCGCAGATAGGTCCTTCCACATCAGATCGCTGACCGGGACCCCGAAATGCGCTGCAAGTTGCCCCATCTTGGTGGCGTTCGGCTTGCTGATTGCTTCGTTTAGGTATCGGCTTACCCACGATTGCCCAGCTCCTGACGCGTTGCCTGCGTCGGTTGCCGTCGTGTTGTTCGTGGCGATCAGGTGGCGAAGATTGCGGCGGGGGAGATCATCGGGATGCATATAGGGATGATCGCGCATGCCGTTCGTCGGACAAAATGCGGTTGGGGATTCCATTTGTATCCAGAACGGGATATTTTCCCGCTCTATGAGCCCATCAACCGCCATCGACCGACTCCGCGCAGCGGGTCTCACGGAACAGGCCATCGGGGCCGCCGTGGGTGCCCGTCAATCCACTATCAACCGGATCCGCCGCCAGCAGATGCAGCCGACCTACGAGGTAGGCAAGGCTCTCGTCGATCTGGCCGAGGCTACGGAGCGGAAAGCCCGCCGCCGCCGCAGGGAGGTGGCGTGAGATGAGCGCCAAACGCACTTTGCTCGTCGGAACCATTGGCGTGCATTTCACCTTCGGCGAAGACGGCGACGTTGTGTCTTCGGAAATCTCTGCGGAAACCTGCGGTCCGCAATCGTCCGGGACCGTGGAGATTGTTGGGAAGGTGGCCGATACCGCCCGCGACAAACTGTTCGCGCTGTTGGAACCGTACTTGTCCAAGCCGGTGCCGCCCGCCCACTCAGCCACCTGCGCAGAACGTGGCGACGCTGCTACGTGCGGGTGCTGGTCGTCCGTCGCTGCCACGGACGCTTCCGCGAGCCGTTCAGCCGATGCAGCGCCGGCTCCAGCCTTGGACCCGGATGCCATCTGGCAAACGGCCAGAGAAATCGTAATGGCGCACGGCGGCAGCATGGCCGACGCCGTGCGCGAAGTACTGCATGCACATGCCCTGCTTCGGGACGAAGTTACCGGGGCTGCTGGACGGCAGCGTAAATGACCTTGTACGCCTCGGCCGCTCGTTGCGCTTCCTGCTCTACGCCCAGCAGCGGCGTGCTCTTGGCAATCAGTGCCACAAGGATGTCGGCTGCAATTTCGTATGAAGTTTTGTTGCTCATGGAGTCCCCCTCGTCGGTGGGTTGTGGTGTGGAAATCGCATCCTACCGCGAGGGGGGCTCCCCTTATCTGGCCGGACACTCACCGGCCCCTGGCAGGGAAGGGAACGACGTTCCCGGAAACGAAGACCAGCGTGGGCCTGTCCCTCTGCTTTATCGGCGTCACGTGCACCCGTTCCCCGATGCGGCGCAGCGCGAAGCATCTCCCTCCGACTCGCACGAGCGTGACCACGTTGGCCTCGGCTGACTGACTGATCTTCGACACAGGCTGCACTCCGTTGGGGTGCGGCCATTTTCAGAACCACCACTGATAACCGCTGATAACAGATCAGCTCGGGCCTTATCAATGACGCAGATAACTCAGCAGAAAGTAAAGGAATTCCTGGTGTATGACCCTGATACGGGCCTCTTCCGCTACCGGCGGGGCGCACGTACTGGTCAGGTCGCGGGGCACCACCACCACGGCTACATCAAGATCAGCATCCCCGGCTACGGCGGCATCTACGCGCACCGACTGGCTTGGCTCTACATGACGGGGGAAATGCCCTCAAAGTTCATCGATCACAAGGACTGTGCCCGCAGCAACAACGCATGGTCCAACCTGCGACTCGCCGACCGGAGCCAGAACAGCGCGAACGCAAAGCTAAAGAAGACCAACACCTCAGGCTTCAAAGGGGTGCGCCTGTTCAGAGGGCACTTCCGCGCCAAGATCACCGTTCAGAGCCGGATCATCCATCTGGGCGACTACGACACCTTGGAAGAGGCTGTAGCGGCCTACAAGGGCGCCTCGCGGGTCGGCTTCGGCGAATATGCGAGGGCCGGCTAATGCAGCAGCTCAACATCTCATTCGAGGTCGGCCTGGATCGTCGCTACCGCGACATGCGCGAGTGCTTTGCGTCGTGCGTCTACGCCAAAGGCCTGGGGCGGGTGGCAGCCGCCATCGACGTGGCCCCATCCAACCTGTCCGCAATGCTCGCCGGCGACCGCAACCTGGACACCACGCTGGTCGAGAAGTACATGACCGAGTTCGGGGATACCACCCCGGCGATGTACTGGGCAGCCAAGCACCTCCAGTGCGCCACCACGCGGCAGCAGGCCGCTCTGGCTCAGCTGCCGTCGTTGGTCGACCAGCTCAACCGCCTGATGGCAGAAGCGGGGAAGACGCCATGAACGCAACCGAGAAGGCCATGACCGCCGTGCGCGTCTTCTGGTTCACCGCAGCGTGCCTGTCGATCTTGGGGGCGCACCATGGCCGGTGACTGGATCAAGTTCGAGGCCAACACACCCGACAAGCCGGAGGTCGTGAAGATCGCTGCGGCCTTGGGAATCGACCAGGATGCGGTCGTCGGCAAGCTGCTGCGTGTATGGGTGTGGGCCGATCAGAACTCCATCATCAGTAACGGTGGATGTAACGGTGTGACCGTTACAGCGGCGTTTCTTGATCGGCTCACATTCTGCCCAGGATTCACAGAAGCGATGCGATCCGTCGGCTGGCTGATCGGAGAGGACGGAAACCTGTCGCTCCCCAATTTTGAGCGCCACAACGGGAAAACCGCCAAGGAACGGGCAGTTAGCAATCGTCGCGTGTCAAAACACCGAGTTGGTAACGGTGAAAGTAACGCTGATGGCGTTACCGATGTAACGGCGCCACCGTTACAAAAACCGTTACCAGAGAAGAGAAGAGAAGAGAAAGAAAAGAACCCCCCTAACCCCCCGGCTGACGCCGAGGGGAGGCACACCGCTGCCGAACTGAAAATCCGGAAGGCAACCCGAATCCAGCAGATCGCCGAGGAGGCCCAGTCGGCGTACAACGGCACGCTGGCGAAGCCTGTGGGCCTGCTGCCTGCATGCACGGTGCTGAACAAGCCCAGGTTGAAGGCGGTCGAGAAGGCCCTGCCGACGGTACGCCAGCTCTGCCATCGCCTGTTCGGGAACGAGCGGGTGACGCCGCAGTTCTGGAAGCTGTACTTCGAGACGGCGGCGGACGACGACTTCCACGCCGGCCGGCAGAAGGGCGGTGCAGGGCACGAGAACTGGACCCCGGATTTCGAGTACCTGCTGCGGGAGACGGTGATCGCCAAGCTCGCTGACCGGGCGCTGTCGGAGGCTGCGGCATGAGCGCGGTACGTGACGAGGTGAGCCGTCTGCAGGCGCTGTACGGCGACCAGCAGGCGCTGCGCGTACCGCCGCAGGCCATCGAGGCGGAACAGTCGGTGCTGGGTGGCCTGCTGCTGCGCCCGGATGCGTGGATCCACGTGGCCGACACGCTGACCGCTGCCCAGTTCTACCGCCGCGACCACCAGCTGATCTGGCAGGGCATCGCCGAGCTGCAGGAGAAGGGCCGCGCGCCTGACAGCGTGGTGCTGATGGACTGGTTCGCTGCGCAGGGGAAGCTGGACGCGGTCGATGAAGGCGCCTATCTGACCGAACTGCAGATCAACACACACTCGGCTGCCAACATCCGTGCCTATGCCGATATCGTGGCCGAGAAGGCGAAGCTTCGCGGGCTGATCGACGCTGCGCACGACCTGATGGACTCGGCATACAGCCCCGAAGGTCGCAGCGCACTGGACCTGGTGGGCGAGGCTCAGACCCGCATCGGCAGCATGCTGGACAGCGAGCCCTGCGACCTGGAATCGGTGGCGCCGGTGATGGAGCGAGTGTTCCACCGACTGGGTGAGAGGGCAACGTCTGAGGGCGGCATCAGCGGCCTGACTACCGGCGACCCAGATCTGGACGAAGTGCTGGGCGGCCTGCAGCCAGGATGCCTGTACGTGCTGGCTGCGCGGCCGAAGATGGGCAAGACCACCAAGGCAATAAACGTGGCCGAGCATGTGGCGCTGCGTCTGCGCAAGCCCGTGGCGGTGTTCACTTTCGAAATGCAGCCGGAGGAACTGGGCGACCGCATGCTGGCCAATCAGGCCGGTATCAGCGGCACCCGTATCCGAACCGGGAAGCTGGACGACGTCGATTGGGCCAATGCATCCGAGGCAACCCGCAGGCTGTCGCAGGCGCCTATCTTCGTCAGCCGTCCGAAGCGCGCGAGGGTTGAGCACGTGTGCGCACAGATCCGCCGCATGCACGCACGCAACCCGCTGGGGCTGGTGGTGATCGACTACCTGCAGTTGATGCACGTCAACGGCGACAACCGCGCGGCCGGCATCGGCGATATCACCATGGCTTTGAAGCTGACCGCCAGCGAACTCGGCCTGCCAATCCTTCTACTGAGCCAGCTCAACCGGAAATTGGAAGAGCGCACAGACAAGCGCCCCATCGTCGCCGACCTGAGGGACTCTGGTTCCATCGAGCAAGACGCAGACGCAGTGATCTTCATCTACCGCGACGAAATCTATAACCCGGGCAGTCGCTGGGAAGGAACTGCGGAGCTGATCGTGGCCATCCAGCGCAACGGCGCGCCCGGGATGGTCCGTGAGCTGTACCAGCCTGAGTACTTCCGCTTCTCGCCGCTGCCCGACTACTGGGAGCCGAAGCAGAACCCGAGCAGTGCCAAGACGACGGCGCCGCGCCGTGGGCTGGCCGCTGCGTTGCGTGCTGGGAGCGACTCATGACCACCGAAGCCGCGAAGAAGATCCGTGCGAAGCGCGCCCGCCGACCGGTGTACCTCATGGTTCGCCGACTGGTGGACCCAACCACCGGTGAGGAAGTGGGGGCACTGGTGCCAGCACATCCCATCGACCAGCGCCTGCTGAAAGAGCGCCGTTTCAACGTTGGCCGGGAGATCCGGGCCGAGCTGAAGCAGTCGCGCAACCCGGCGTTCCACCGGCTGGTGCATGCGGTGGGTGGCCTGCTGGTGGACCACGTGGACGGCTTCGACACCCTCACCTCGCACGACGCAATCAAGCGGATCCAGACGGAGAGCGGGGTTTTCTGCGAAGTGGTCGATGTGGACGCAGCTCCACTGGCTTCCGCGTTCCTGGCCGCGTGCGAAAAGTTGTTCGGAGAGGGGGGGCGGCGGTTGCTGGCGACCGTGCTACCGCAGGTGCGCACTGTTCAGTACCGGGTTGCGCGCTCCATCTCCTTCGATGAGATGGACGAGGGCGAGTTCAGCGAGCTGTTCCGGGGCATCACCGACTACATCGACAAACACTACATGCCGGGCCTCACCGACGCCGTGCGCGCGGACTACCTACTGATGGCCGGCGAACAAAGGAGGGTTGCATGAACCTCGAACCGATCGACACCAGCACTACGGCAGGCAAGGCCCGTGTGATGCAGCTTGCGGCTGAGGGGCGGAGGTTGGCATTTAAGAACGCCTATCACCATGATTGGCAGCAGCATGCTGACCCGCACCGCGTATCCTGGAATTGGGGTCAAGCCAGTTTCGCAATTATCGCCGAGCCGGTTGGGCCGGATGAGGTGTGGCTGGCGCTTGTGCCTGACGGGAAGATCATGGGCATCGGCAAAACGGAGGAAGAGGCTGGCTACTTCCAGCTTCAGTCCGTCCGCTACATCCGCGCCGACCTCGCTGGGGAGGTGTCATGAGCGCCGAGCTGAAGCCATGCCCGTTCTGCGGTGCCGATGCAGCAATCAGGAATTGGCAGGATGAGGAGCTGTGGAGCCACGCCATCGTTGAATGGCAGAAGGTCCACTGCACCGAATGCGAGTGCGAAGGAATATCCAGTTGCCCGGGCTATGAGCCGGACACCGTGCAGGCATGGAACGCCCGCGCCCCGCAGTGGCAGCCCATCGAGACGGCGCCGAGGGATGGGATGTTCATCCTACTGACCGACGGGGACGACATGTTCGTTGCCTATTTCAACGTCGGCTACGGGACGTGGGACGACGGCGACCACCACGATGACATTCAGGGCCTGACCCACTGGCAGCGGCTGCCCGCTCCGCCGGAGGTGAAGTGATGGCGACCGTCACGCGCACTGTCAGCTACCGCTGCAGCGACGACTGCCAGATGGCAGGATGCCCCGGTCACACAGGAACCCTGACATACCGCAGCATCACCGACAGCTACACCTTCGACATGGCCGGCAGAGAGCTGCACTTCGAACGGGGACAGCTGGAAGCCATGCTCATGTTGCTCCGGGACCTTTCAGCCGATCGCATCGATGCGCTGGAGGTGCGGTGATGAAGCGCGGCCGATCCACCAGCGGCCCGACAATCGCGCAGCAGCAGCGAATGGACGCCATCACGGACATCGGCTGCATCGTGGCTCACAGCCTCGGGCTGGGCTGGATGCTGGCAGAGGTGCACCACCTCACCGTGGGCGGTAAGCACGGGCAGAAGCGGCGCGGCCACGACTTCACCATTGGCCTGAACCCATGGTCCCATCGCGGCGATCCCTTCGGCGGGATGAGCCCTGACACCTGCGAGAAGCTGTTCGGCCCGTCCTACGCAAAGCAGCCGCGCCGCTTCCGCCAAGAGATCGGCAGCGACGACTACCTGCTGGACCTGCAGAACACGCTGCTGGAGCAGCACAGGAAGGAGGCCAGCCCATGGGCAGCGTGACCCGCCTGACCCTCCCGTATCCCATCAGTGCCAATCGATACTGGGCTACGCGCGTCATCCCGAAGAAGCCGAAGCCGCTGGCGATCACCTACGTCACCGAGGACGCCAAGGCCTACAAGAGGACGGTTGGGCTGCTGGCCAAGGCGGCCGGGATCACTGTGCCAACCAGCGGCCGTGTCGCGCTGCACGTCCAGCTGTTCCCGCACCGGCCACAGGACTGGGCGAAGCGGGCACGGAAGGACCCGCACACGTGGGACGACACCGTCCAGTGCATCGACCTGGGCAACTGCGAAAAGGTGCTGTCAGACGCCCTGAACGGCATCGCCTGGGTGGATGACAAGCAAATCCGCCGCATCGTGCAGGACCGCATGGAGCCGGACGAGAAGGGCGCGCGGCTGGAGGTAACCATTGAGTTCCTGGCGCCAGCGCCGTCTCTGTTCGCGGAGGACGCCGCCTGAGATGACCCGGCCCTCGCCAGCCACCACCGACCGCCAGCCGCACCGGCAGTTCAACCGGCCATCCCTGCCGCTGGGCGTGGTAACCGTGTCCGCTGACCTGCGGCGGGTGGCTGAGCGGACGCTGGCGAAGGTGCGGGAGGTGCGGCGCGCGCGTGGCTGTGGCACGGCGGTGTTTGCATCCCCGGATGGCCGGGTCTTCGCCCTACGGGTGGAGTCTGTCAGCGCGGACACGATGGCGAACAAGCACGCGGAATGGCTGGTGTGCGAGTACGCCGGCCGGCACAGCGACGGCAGCGCCGCAGCCTGCCCGAGCCAGCAGGACATTGCCGAAGACCTGGAGTTCCACTTCGCCGCGATGGGCCGGGAGCTGCGCGACAAGCCCGAGCAGCTGGACCTGTGGGGATTCCACGGGGCATTCGCAGAAGCGTTGCGGTATCTCGCCGGCCGGCATCGCCGCCGCAGGGGAGGGGACCGCCTCGCTTCCGGCTCCGTTGATCCTCCGGCCAGCTCCCGTGTAATGGGGCCATGAGCGACCGCCAGACGCCAAATACATGCAGTGTCCGCATTGCGGGAAGCGCCACCCGGGGCGCGAACGAATACCGGGACGACCAGCACGCAGGTGTCGATAACAGCGTGCAGGCAGCACAAGGGGGCCGCGTTGCGGCGGGCGCGTTTCTGCGGCGCGCTGACCCATCACCCTTGGGAACTGCTGATGTACTTGCCTCAGCCCTTGAGTACCTGTCGGCCCCTGAGCCGCCCCGTGCCCCACTGGCCGATGTGTTCATGCACCGGGCCCATTTCCGGCTGCTGATGAAGGACCGCGCCGTAGACCCTCAATCCCTGCCTGAGCAGGACGGCCAGCGGTACTGGGACTGGGTGGGCGGCGGCACCCGGTACTGGGATGGCTGGAGGGAACTGCCCAATGGCTAAGCCCAAGCCCAAGCCCAGCACCGCGCCCAAGGCGAAGAAGGCAGCACCGAAGGCCAAACCCGGCCCGGGTGGCAGGCCGACGAAGTACAAGGCCGAGTTTGCCCGACAGGCGACACTGCTCGGTAAGAAGGGCTGCACAGACCCCGAGGTGGCCGAGTTCTTTGGGGTGACCCGTTCCACGGTGTCCCTGTGGAAGCTTCGGCACCCAGAGTTTTCAGACGCCCTACAAGCCAGCAAGGCCGAGGCGGACGCCAGAGTGGAGCGCGCCCTGTTCGAACGAGCGACTGGCTACGTCCATCGGGACATGCATATCAGCAACTACCAGGGCGAGGTGACGGTGACGCCGATAGAGCGGCATTACCCGCCGGACCCGGCCTCGATGATCTTCTGGCTGAAGAACCGCAAGCCCGGTACGTGGCGCGACAAGCCCGAGGGCGAGGACGACGGCGATGCGACGGCACCGGTGAAGGTAGAGGTCCACGTGGTGAGCGGTCGGAAGCATGCCGACGCTCAATGAGCCGCAGGCGCAGTTCCTCCAGCTGCGTCACAAGTTCCGGGCATTCGTGGGTGGCTTCGGCTCGGGCAAGACGTGGGTGGGCTGTGGCGCGCTGTGCCAGCATGCCTGGGAGCATCCGCGCGTGCCGGCTGGATACTTCGCCCCGAGCTATCCGCAGATCCGCGACATTTTCTATCCGACCGTCGAGGAAGTTGCCCACGACTGGGGCCTGCGGGCATCGGTGACCCCGTCGAACAAGGAAGTGCACTTCTACTCGGGCCGGCAGTATCGCGGCACGGTGATCTGCCGCTCGATGGACAACCCGGCCAGCATCGTGGGCTTCAAGATCGGTCAGGCGCTGGTCGATGAGATCGACACGATGAAGAAGCGCAAGGCACAGGACGCCTGGCGCAAGATCATCGCCCGCCTGCGCGTGAAGGCCGATGGCCTGAAGAACGGCATCGACGTGACGACCACCCCCGAGGGGTTCAACTTCGTCTATGAGCAGTTCCACCAGCTGCCCAGCGAGCAGCCGAAGCTGCAAGGCCTGTATGGGCTGGTGCACGCCAGCACCTACGACAATGAGATCAATCTGCCGGAGGACTACATCTCCTCCCTGTTCGAGACCTACCCCGAGCAGCTGGTGCAGGCGTATATCCAGGGACTGTTCGTCAACCTGCTGACCGGCACGGTCTATGCGGCCTACAACCGCAAGCTGAACCTGACCGCGGCGACCATCGCCGATGACGAACAGCTGCACGTCGGCATGGACTTCAACGTGCTGAACATGACGGCCATCATCTGCGTGATCCGCAACGATCAGCCCATGGCGCTGGAGGAACTGACCGGGGTGCGGGATACCCCGGCCATGATCCACGCGCTGAAGGAGCGGTTCCCGGACCGACGGATCGCGGTCTACCCGGACGCCAGCAGCGCCAACACACACACCAACAACGCCAGCGTGTCCGACCTCGGCCTGCTGCGGGCTGAGCGCAACTTCACCGTGCGCGCGCCGTCATCGAACCCGCGCATCCGAAACCGCGTGATCAGCGTGAACGCCATGCTCTGCAACGCCAAGGGTCAGCGCCGCCTGCTGGTGAACCCGTTCGGATGCCCGAAGCTGACCGAGGCGCTGGAGAAGCAGGGCTACGACGACAACGGCATGCCGGACAAGACCACCGGCTTCGATCATCCGCCGGACGCACTCGGCTACTTCATTCATACCCGATACCCGGCCATTGCCAGCGCCCGCGAGAAATCGTCCGTTGAACAGGCCGCCCCCCTGGTGCCCTATAGCCGTCGTTGGCTGGAATCCCGGCCCGATGACTCGAACGATGTGGCCGAACGTAGGAGACGCGCCCTGTGACCCCCGAGACAAACGATTTCGTCCTCGCGGACGCTCTGGACGCTGACGAGCTGGCCGAGCAGGATCGTGCCGCCGAGGCGCAGCGCATCCTGCAGGAGGAAGCGGACGTGTCGGCCTGGCTGCGGCGCATCGATCAGGCGCGGGAGTTCGACAAGGACGCGCGGAAGGGCTACGCGAAGGATCGCCGGTACTGCGAGGACAAGGTTGACCCGGACGTTTACGACGTGTCTGTGCCGATCGCCGGCACCTACGTGAATATCCTGACCGGGTTCCTGTATGCCCGCGACCCTGAAACCAGCGTGCAGCCGGCCGACAGCGCGGGCCCCAGTAGGATCGAGGACGCCAAGCTGCTGGCCCGGACGCTGGAGATCGTCATCGCCCGCCTGTGGAAGAAGGGCAGGCTGAAATCGGCCGCTGACCAGATGGTGCGCTCCGGTCTGACCGTGGGCATCGGCTGGATCAAGGCTGCCTGGCACCGCGAAACCGAACGGGACCCGGCAACCGAGCAGCGCATCCAGTCCATGCGCGAGCAGATCGCCGCACTGCAGGAGACCGACCGCCTGCTGATGGAAGGCGATGCGCCGAACCCCGACGAGCTGCGCGCGCGGTATGAGCAGCAGCTGGCCGGGCTGGAATCGCAGGTGGAACAGGTCATCTACAGCGGCCTGTGCATCGACTTCGTGCGGGCCGAGGACATGCAGGTGGCCGTGTCCGTGCCATGCCTGAAGGACTATGCGGCTGGCGCCTGGGTGGCGCAGCGCCTGTTCCGCCCGCTTGAGAAGGCCAAGGCCGAGTATCCCGAGGTGTCCGACCGGCTCAGCTCGGCAACCATGTTCTACAGCGTCCAGCGCTCGGACGGCAGCCGCATCACCGGTGACATGAGCGACACCGACGCCGATGCTTACTGCACTGGCAGCAATCCCCGCACCCCGACCGAAAGCGCCGATGCGAACGTGTGCATCTGGGAGCTGTGGAACCTGGAGACGCGGCAGGTCATCACCCTGGCCGTGGGCTTGAAGCGCTACCTGCGCGCACCATTCACCCCGGATCAGGCCTCCACGCGCTTCTATGCCTTCTTCCAGTGGGCGCCCCTGTGGGTGGACGGTCGCCGGCATCCGCAGTCGCTGGTGGACCGCTCGCGGCAGCTGCTGGATGAGTACAACCGCATCCGGACGAACTACCGGGAGCACCGTCGCCGCGCCATCCCGAAACTGGGGTTCGACAACGGCGCAGTTGAGCCGGAAGAGGCAAACAAGATGAAGGCCGGCGCCACGGGCGAGATGGTCGGCCTGAACCTCAACGGCGCGTCGCCCAATACCGTCCTGTTCCCCATCCAGTACAACCAGATCGACCCGGCGCTGTACGACACCTCCACCATCCGGTCCGAGCTGGAGCTGATATGGGGCATCCAGGAAGCGCTGTCGTCCACCATCACCGTGGCGAAGACGGCCACCGAGGCCGATATCCAGCAGCAGGGCACGGAATCGCGCATCGGCTACGCCCGCGACACGCTGGACGAGACGCTGAGCGAGCTGGCCCAGTACACCGCCGAGGCGGCGCTGTCGCCGAACGGGCTTTCGCACGACGACGTGGTGAGCATCGCCGGCCCGGAGGCCTTCTGGATGAACACCGCCGATGCCGCGATGATCGAGGCGCTGGTCGCGGTCGATATCCGCGCAGGGTCGTCTGGCAAGCCCGCCACGGCCATGAAGCAGCAGCAGTGGGCGATCCTGCTGCCGCAGCTGCAGCAGGCGGTCCTGCAGATCGGCGAGATGCGCGGCGCCACCCCCTTCGACGTGGCCAACAGTCTGGAACAGCTGGTGGTGGAGACCATCAAGCGCACCGGCGACACCGGCATCGACCCTTACTCGATCATCCCGCAGCCGCCTGCGCTGCCGCCCGGCATGCCCGGTGCGATTGGCCCTGATGGGCTGCCACTGCCGCCGGCCAATGATCCCGGCCTGCCTCCGCAAGATCCCGGCCTGCCGCCGGACGAACAGCTGCCACCACTCCCCGCCGCCTAAACGAGGACCACCATGGACCCGAACGACGATACCCAGCAGCAGCCCACTGCCGACACCTCTGCCGATGACCAGGTCATCACGCAGCATCCCGAGGACAATGCCCAGCCGGAGCAGGTGGACGCCTTCTCCGCAGGTGTGGAAGAAGCCCGCGCGGCAGAAGCTGCCGAGGATGCGCCGGCAACCGCGCCCGAAGCGGTAGTTGAGCCGGAAGTGCCCGGCGATGATGCTGCCGACCCGGCCAGCCAGCCCGACCAGCAGCAGCCCGCAGCCGTTGAGCCGCCGAAGGATGAGCCCGGCCAGCAACCGGAGGCGAAGTCGGTCGATGAAGAAATCAAGGACCTGGGCCTGAAGGAACGCGCCGCCGAGCGCTTCCGCGAGCTGAACACCCGGCTGGAGGAAGCCTCCGGCTACCGCGAGCGCGCCGAGGAATGGGAGCGCACGGTCAGCAGCACCGGCGCCAGCCCGCAGCAGTTCGGCAACGCGCTGAACTACCTTGCCGCGATCAACTCCAACAACCCGGAGGCAATGGGGCAGGCCTACGACGCCATGCAGAAGGAGCTGCAATGGCTGGGCCAGAAGATCGGCCGCGAGGCTCCGGGCTTCGACCCGCTGAGCGAGTTCCCCGACCTGGCCGATAAGGTGAAGTCGGGCGACATGACGCGGGAGGTTGCCGCCGAGCTGGTGCAGAACCGCAAGCGCCAGGCGCTGCAGCAGCAGCACGCCGAATCCCAGCAGACCGCCCAACAGGCGCAGTTCGCGCAGCAGCAGGGCCTGCAGGAGGTTCAGGCGCTCGGGGCGCAGCTGCGTGCCGGCGACCCGCAGTTCCAGCAGAAGTTCGCCTACCTCGCGCCGACGGTGGAGATCATCCAGCAGACGCTGCCGCCTGATCAGTGGGCCGCTGCGATCCAGAACGCTTACCAGCGCCTGCCTGCGCTCCCGGCGGCCGCTCCTGCGGCACCAGCAGCCGCTGCGCGCCCGAACAACCCCGCGCGGGCCAGTGCGGCACCTGCCACGGCGGCGGTGCCGAAGAAGCCCGAGGACGCGTTCGCGTTCGGTGTGGCCGAAGCACAGGCGCTGGGTCGATGAGCTGGCCGGCCCCGTCGAAGCTGGCCCGGCAGATCCACGCCATCCTGATCGTGCGTTACGGGATGTGGGGCTGATCCGTTGCACATGGGTGGGTGGCTGGGATTCTGGCCGCTCATCCCGCAACACCCACCAGTGGAGCCGCCAGCTATGTACTGTGAAAACCAGAAAGACGCAGCGCCTGCCGAAGAACTTGAAGCCGAGGGTCTGCGCGACCGCTTGCGCGTCACCGACAGCCAGATCGCGCAGTTGGAATTCGCAATCGGTCAGCTGGCGAGCCGGTTGCAGCCGGTGCTGCGCCCGGAGCTGGGCGACCCGTCGGGCGTCAACTGCAATGCCACGCCGCAGCCCGTCCGCAGTCCCGCCGCGCAGGAAATCCATCTGCAGGGCCAGCGCATTTATCAGGCGCATCGCGACCTCCACTCCATCGAAAAGCGCCTGGCGCTCTGAGGATCGAACATGGACAACCAACACCGCCAGATCAAGGGTTACCGCGAGCTGTCGCAGGCCGAAATCGACCTGATGAACCTGATCAAGGAGAAGGGCGCCGAAATCGGCGAGCTGGTCGAGAAGCTCAAGGCAGCGGATAGTACCGACAAGCGCTGGGTGAGCATCGGCGCCACGGACATGCAAACGGGCCTGATGGCGCTGACACGCGCAGTAGCCCAGCCCACCTCGTTCTGACCCAAAAGGCCCCGCTCCGGCGGGGTTTTTTTTTGGTCCGTTGACAGTCCGGACCCCTGTCGCATAGTCGCCCCATCGGCAGATGCCGACACCGCGTGTGACGTAAGCCGGGTTCGCCGCCGGTAGCGCTGTACTGAGGCATCGCGCCCCTCGAACGCGGAAAGACCAAGGCCCCACGGGCCTCCCTTCTTTCCCTTCGAGGCTACAACCATGCCCTTGACCACTGCCCAGCTGCTGGCTGGTGCCAATCGTCAGATGGAGTCGTATGCATCCAACGACCCCATCGACCAGTTCACCACCGAGCGCCCGTTTGCCGCGTGGCTGATCGCCAACCGCAAGGATTCGGTGTTCGGCAACGGCATCTTCAACGAGAAGGTGCGGATCTCCAACGATTCGAACTACCAGAACTACACCGGTGACGACCAGGTCACCTACAACCGCAAGGACACCGTCCGCAAGGCGCCGTTCCAGCACTACGAAGCGCACGACGGCTTCGCGCTGAACGAGACCGAGCTGGCGAACAACGGCATCGTCATGACCGACGACAAGAACGCCGTCATGTCCGAAGGCGAGAAGATCCAGATCGTCAACCTGCTGGACGAAAACTGGTCGGCGCTGAAGGACGGCTTCCAGGAAAACTGGGATATCGAGGTCCACCTGGACGGCTCCACCAACCCGAAGGCGGTACCGGGTCTGGATGCGCTGGTCAGCACCACCCCGACCGTGGGCGTCATTGGCGGCATCGACGCGGCCACCTCGCTGTACTGGCGCAACTTCGCCGACATGGGCATCAGCACGGCAACCGCCGGCAACCTGATCGCGCACATGGAAACCCTGTGGCGCCAGACGGTCACCTACGGTAAGCAGGGCCAGCCGAACGCGATCTTCGTGGGCGCGGCGATGTACGACGCCATCCAGGCCGATGCGCTGAAGGTAATGGCGCGCCAGATCACCATCGGCGCCAACAGCACCGGCGGCATCACGCTGGACCCGTCCACCAAGGCGCTGGCCTTCAAGGGCGTGCCGGTGGTGTGGGACCCGACGTTCGAGATTCTGGACGCTCGCCTGGGGCCGATCACCTACCCGTGGACCAAGCGCGGCTACTTCCTCAACAGCAAGACCATCACGCTGCGCCCGGTCAAGGGCCGCTGGATGGTCAAGCGCACCCCGCCGCGCGTCTACGACCGCTACACGCACTACTTCGGGCAGACCGCCGATTACGGCCTGACCACGAAGAAGCGCAACAGCAACGCGGTGTTCTCCATCGCCTGACCCACAACAGCCGGCGGGGACGAGCCTCGCCGGCGGGAGACCTGAAATGCCGAACATCAAGACGCTCCCCGTCGGGGGCACCATCGTGGCGCTGGACGTTACTCCGCTGCTGGGCGGACAGGGCCGGGAAGGCCTCGCCAACCTGGGCGAGAACGCCGAGGTCACCAGCGGCGTGCTGCTGGAGGGCCATGCAGTCCTGCCGGCCGGCGGTACTCCGGCTGCTGGCAGCACTGGCTGGTACACCGTGCTGAGCGGTGCCGCTGACCGTGGCCCGGTGGTCGAGATTGCCGACCTGCCGGACTTCATCCGCACCGGTGCCGCTGCAACGGCTCCCATCATCCTGGAGGGCGTGCAGTAATGTCCAAGACCACTATCACCTACGTGCTGCTGCTGATCGACCGCGACGCCAGCACTAAGATCCCGGTCGAAGTGCCGGACTACGAGCAGCAGATCCTCGAAGAGATCTACGGCGAGGATCTGGTGTTCGAGCACAGCTCGCGCGAAGTCGAGGTCGAGGATTTCGACGTGCAGAAGGCGTTCGATGGCCTGGTCAGCAAGTACCAGTCCACGCCGGAGGCCGATCTGGAGCGGAAGAAGCTGTTCCCGAAGGCCCGCGACCTCGCCAAGCGGCTGGGCATCAAGGAAGGCGCGGCCAAGTCCGACGACGGCCAGTCCAAGCCGAAGCGTGGCGTGAAGCAGCAGACCGACGACGGCGAGGGCATTGCCGACGGCACGGTGGCGGATATCACCGCGCAGCTGGCGAGCCTGTCCGATGCCGATCTGGACAAGCTGGAGCAGGACGAGAAGGCCGGTAAGGACCGCGCTGGCGTCCACGCTGCAATCGAAGCCGAGCGCGAGAAGCGCGAAGCGTCCAAGTAATCCCCCGCTGGCGGCGAGGGTGGCGGCCGGCCGGGGTGACCTGGTCGGCCGTCTTTATCTGGGAACCACCATGGCAGAGCCAATCAGCTACAACTGCGAGTGCGACGACGACTATCCGCGCACGACACTGGCGGAGATGCGCAAGCGGCTGCTGCGGCGGCTGGGCTTCGCCGTGCAGGCCAACAACCCGCCGCCCGGCATGGCCGATCTGCTGGACGACTTCATCCGCAATGCGCAGGAGATGCTGTTCCGCCGCTACTCAGTCTTCCGCCGCGAGCGCTTCTACACGTGGGACCTGATTCCCGGCTTCCGGTTCTACGACCTGGACGCCAATGCGGACGCCTGCACGAAGCAGCTGGACCCGCGCATGATCAGCTGGGCAGGCCTGTCGCAGGGGGATGGCAACTGGCGGCCGCTGTACTGCGGCATCGACCCGGTAATGTACACCTCGCGTGGCCCGGGCATTCCCAGCCACTACGAGATCCGCCAGTGCATCGAGCTGTGGCCGGCACCGGTGGATGCCACGTGGAAGCTGCGAATCAAGGGCCAGTTCGGCCTGATGCCACTTAATCAGGACGACGACCTGACTACCGTCGATCCCGAGGCCGTGTTTCTTCTGGCCTTGGCAAACGCGAAGGCGCACCACGGTCAGCCGGACGCCGGGAACTACGCCTCGCAGTTGACCGCTTACATGCGTGACCTGATCCGTGGCTCGCACATGACGCGGCGCTACATCCCCGGCACGGCAGACCCGCGTAACGCCGTGCGTCCGATCCCTGTGGGCGGCTGGCCGGAGGATCAGGCATGAGGCAGCAGACGCTATCAGCGGTCAAGGCTGGCATCACCCGGCTGCGCGCCAAGGGCGGCGCATCGCCGGATTCGTTGTATGACCTTGTGAACGGATATGTGACCGTGGCCAAGACGGTGAAGTCCCGTCCCGGCTCGCGCGTTGCGCATCAGCTGCCCGAGGGAACAAAAGGGCTGGTGCGTTTCCAAGGAAAGTTCGTGGTGTTCGCCAACGAGGTGCTGGAATCGCCTGACAGCGAGGTGGAGATTGAGGTGCTCAGGCATCCGATGGCGCCAGGTGTGAGCATCAAGGAAATCCACTTCGCCACCCCGTTTCTCGGATTCCTGTATGTGGTGGCGGAGTTCGCGGACGGATCGGTTTTCCATTTCTGGCTGGAGAAGGGCGAGGTGTGGGAGCCGGGGAAGACATACCTCCCTGGGGCTCTGGTCAGGCCTGCCGATGGCAATGGGCTCGCGTACAGGCTGGAGAGCGACCGCTCCGGGTACGTGCCATGGGCGCCGAACGTCGCCCGAGCGGTGGGCGATGTTGTCGTGCCTACCGTGGACAACGGGTTCAAGTACACCGTGACGGAGACCACGGGCAGCGCCGCGCGCTCGGGAACCACTGAGCCCGCCTGGCCGACCAACGACGGCGAGGCGGTATACGAAGACGCCAACATCCAGAACCCGCTGGATCAGAACACCACAACCACAGCTCCGTCAGTACCGGCCAGCGTGTCGGATCGCTACGGCAATGGGAAGAACGGCTGATGGCCATCCAGAATTGGGCACCGGGCACTCTATACAGCCCCGGAGATGTGGTGCTTCCCATAACTGCGCCGTCGCCTACCGCGGCGCAGGTGGTGAACGGCGACTTCTCGGCAGGGAACACGAACTGGGATTTCACCGGCGGTGCGGAGTTCGTCACCACCGGCGGCTACGGGAACAACGGCCCGTGCGTGCGCATGCCGGGCTCGGTCGCCGACGGCCTGGCGCTCAACCGCAGCCAGCTGGTCGTGCCGGCAACCGGCAGCACGTTCGAAGCCAGCGCCATGATCCAGCAGGGCGCATCCATCGCGGGCGCCACGCGCGGCTGGGTGGAGGTTCGCTGGTACGACGTGGACGGCGTGCAGGTGGCGGCAGAGCGCGGCAACGTGGTCAGCGACGGCAGTGGCGGCGCCTGGAAGAAGTCCACGGTCACCGCGACCCGGCCAGCAGGTGCTGCCTACGCGCGCGCGGGCATCGGCCTGTTCTCGGTGGCTGACCACACGCATCCGATATGGGGCGACAACCTGACCGTCTCGGGCACCTTTGCAGGCCTTCCCGACGGACTGGTTTACAAGGCCGTACAGGCCGAATCAGGATTTTCCGGAAGCGATGAACCGGCCTGGCCGCCGATCCTCGGCCAGACGGTGGTGGACAACGAAGTGACCTGGGAGGCGGTGGCCACCACGCGCGTAACCTGGGAGGCGTCACCTCTGTACGTAAGCGGCGACGTGGAACCGAACTGGCCCACGGACGTGGATGGCTTCGTGCAGGACGGGTCTATCAACTGGCGGGCGGTTTCTCGCCGCGTGGAAGATGAGAAGTGCCCGAACACCCGGATCGTGGCAATCGCAGCCGGCAAGATATTTGCTGCCGATGACGACATTGTCCGCTACAGCGCCACGGTCAACCCGCTGGATTGGTCTACGGCCGATGATGCGGGTTATTTGCCCACGGGCCTGCAGAACTACGGCTCGAACCCGGTGGCGGCCATGGGGCTGTATCGCGGCAATCTGGTCGTCTTCAACTCGGAGGGGTTTCAGCTCTGGCAGGTGGACGAGGACCCGGCCAGCATGGCGCTGATCGATGCTTTGCCGCTTGGCAGCACGCAGCACAAGTCGATTGCACCGGTCGCCAATGATCTGTTTTTTGCATCCCCGCAAGGTGTCAGGTCGCTCGGCATCGCCGCCAGTTCTACGAACTACCAGGCTGGTGACGTGGGTGCGCCCATTGATCCGCTGATCCAGAACGCCATGCTCTATGCGCAGCGGAACGAGCAACCTCCGCGTGCGATCTACTATCCTGGCGCGGGACAGTACCTGTTGGCATTCCCGAACTATCCGCCACCGGCCCTGGGCATCTTCGGGCGCCTACCGGACGCCGCATGTGGCGACGCAGTGGACTACACCTATCTGGTCGCGGGTGGACTGCCACCGTACAAGGTCAAGGTCACCAGCGGCGCGTTGCCCGCAGGCCTGTCCATGTCCACGTCGGGACGGGTGACGGGTGAGATCGCCCATGGCGGCGATGCGGTATGGACTCTGATGGCCACGGATGCGCTGGGGGAGACTGCGGAACTCACCGAGACGCGCATCGGTATGGATGGCTTCTATGCCTATCTCACCAGCCGCCCCTATCCGGTAGAGGCTCCGCCGGAGAGCGTGGCGCTTGCTTCGGCAGTGGTGTCGAGCACGTTGCGGCTGATCTACCACTCTCACGCGCTGGATGATCGGCTCGGCCTGGCGTCAACGGTGGTAGAGGGAACCTTCCGCACACTGCTGCGCGAGTATGCCCTCAACGAGAGCGTTGGGCTCTCCAGTTCCGTTGATTCGGCCACCCTGAGAAACACACTGCATGCATACGCCATGCCGCCCGAGCCTCTGGCGCTGTCCGGCGCTGTGAATGCCGCAACGCTGCGGAAGGCCCTCATCACAACCGTACCGGCACCTGAGTCTGTCGGGATATCGACCAGTGTCGTAGGAGGCACCTTGGCATGAAAAGCGAGAATATTGACCTTCATTCCGGCTTCGCCGGCTGGTACAAGATCGAGGCACACCGCGTGGATGCCGACGGCGTGGAAATCCCGGGAAGTCGGCGAATCGCGGCAGACTGGTTTCCCAACCTGATCACCGATGCTGGCCTCAACTTCCTCGGCACTGTCGGGACCACGTTCGTGCACACCTACTGCCGCGTCGGATCGGGGAACACGCCGCCTGTCGTGACGGATACCGCCCTGGTGTCGGAGGTGGCATCGAGCAATACGCTGCAGAATAATGAAAGGGGCGCTGATCGTTCTGGAGCTTTCTACGGCTGGAATCGGCGCACCCTGCGATTCGCGACAGGCGTTGCCGCTGGAACGCTGACCGAAGTGGGCGTGTCACCCGCAGCAACTGGCGCACTATTCAGCCGAGCCCTGATTCTGGATACGAACGGGAATCCAACCGCGATTACGGTCCTTTCCGATGAAGTGCTGGATGTGACCTACGAGCTTCGTCTGTACCCCGTTCTGGCCGACGCCACTGGCACCGTGAACATCGCAGGAGAGTCTTATTCGTGGACGGCGCGGCCGCTGATTCCTGCGGCTTACGATATCTACTGGGGCAATCAACTCGGCGGCCAGGTCGATTTCTCAGGAGCGACGTTTACCAGCAATGTCAGTTCCACGCTTCCAGAACAGAATGCAGAAGCGGCGTCTACCAACACCGCCAGCAGTGTCACCAGGGCGGCCTATGTGGCGGGCAGCTTTGCCAGGAATTTCACTCTCAATTTCGGCCTGAACAACGGCAACATCAGCGGCGGCATCGGTGCGTTCATTTCGCGAAGTTCGACCGTCACACCGTCAACCGGAGGCGTATGGGCGTGGGGCTTGTCGCCCAAGCTGCCTAAGACGGACCAGTACGTGGCCACGTTTACCGTCCGGATGACGTGGGGGCGATACGAGCCATGATCCCTGCCGGTGGACTTTCCACGCAGCCGATGCCCGCGCCCTTCGTAGAGCGGGTCGGATCGACGCTGGCGCCACTGACCGACTACGAAATGGGCGGCGTGGCGCTGAACGATTCCTCGCAGGGGCTGCGGGTGAAGCTGTGGCGCGTTCGCGTGGAAGGAAATGCGGTTTACCTGCGCGCCGACGGTGGCAGCGACCAGTTGATGTTCAGCCGCCCCGGCATCAGCGAGGTGTCGCTCGCTTTCGACCAGAACATGCAGCCTGTGATTGCCTTTGTGCAAAACGGGTCTGCGTGGCTGTGGTGGTTCGATGTGTCGATCCCCGGCATGGTTTTCACGCAGTTCCCTGGCATCACCAACCCACGCGTATGCATGGATGACAAGCGGCCCGGGCAGACCGCCAATTCGGACGTGATCATGGCTTACATCCGTGATGGAAGCTTGTGCTACCGCCAGCAGCGTGAGCGGTATCAGGTCGAAACGACCTTGGGCGGGGATGTTCCATGCGGCGGGCTGGCAGCAGTGTGCATGTCCACGGGCGGTCGGCTCCAGTTCGCTTTCGGGGGTGCCTGATGGCTTCATCCGTATTCGTCTACAGCATGCACTCCGTCAACAGCGTTGGGGCATGGTCGCGCTACACCTTCCCATTCGACGTGGACGACTGGTGCATCGCTGGTGACAACCTCTATGTGCGTTCTGGCGATCAGATCCACGTCATGGAGGAAGACACGCTCGGCGACGAGATCTATCCGGGCGAATCGGTGCCCATCACCGGGATGATCCAGTGGCCGTGGCTGGATTTCGGCATGCCCGGGGTGACGAAGAGCCTGTACGGCTTCGACGTGGTGGGCCTCGGCGAGGTTGCAGTGCAGTTCGGCTACGACCAGACCGCCGGCGGGACGTTCACTGACCCGTACACCGTGCCGCCGGACACCGTGCCGGGGATGGTGATCCCGATGCCGCTGTCGGCGCCGTCGCTGTCGGTGCGGCTCATCTACGACGGCTCGGAAGCGTGGCAGTGGAACGCTTTCAGCCTGTACCTGCAGGACCTGCGGGGCACGTCGTGAGTCCGTTGAACCGCACCGGCGCGCTGGAAGAATCGGTGCATGCCGAAAGCCCACCTTCCCTCGAACGTCGTTGCCTGCAGGCCGGCGCACCTGGTCGCGCTGGCACAGGTCATGCGCGAGAACGAGCAGGCGCAGTATCTGGCGGTCACCGGCGCGACGAAGTACGACCCGGACACTGCGACGCAGTGGCTGGTGAACACCTGGGCGCAGTCGGCGCCCTATGCCCTGACGGTGATCGGCCGCGATCTGCTGCCGGCCGCTGCCGGCGGATTCCACCCGGTCGCGCCGGGCGTCTGGCAGTCATGGATGGTCGGCTCGGAGGAGGGCTGGGCCGAGCAGTGGCGCGCGATGACGAAGGCCACGCGCTGGCTGATGGAACGGCTGCTGGAGACGCAGGCACACCGCCTGCAGACCAGCGCCATCACCACGCGGGTGAAGGCCATCGAATGGTTCGAGCGCTCTCTGGGCATGCGTCCGGAGGGTGTATGGCGTGGCTTCGGTCAGAACGGCGAGAGCATCGCCCATTTTTCAAGACTGCGGGGTGAGTGATGGGTGTCAGCAGCGGAAGTGGCGCGGCCACGCGCGCGGCGCAAGATGAGGCCTGGCGGCAGAGCAACATCAATCAGGCGGTGTCGCAGATCGACTCGATCTATGGCAGCCCGCGCAGGCAGGCCGACATTGACGATTTCCTCGGTGCAACCCGCAGCTTCTACCAGCGCGAGCTGGATAAGCAGAAGGGCGTGGCCGACCGGTCCCTGCGGTTTGCGATGGCGCGCAGCGGGCTCACCGGTGGATCTGCCTCTGCCGATGCCAACCGGCAGCTGGGGCAGGACTACCAGCAGGGCGTGCTCAACGCCGACAGGCTGGCGCAGGGTGCGGCGGCTGATCTGCGAACCGCCGACCAGAACTCGCGCATGAACCTGATCTCGCAGGCACAGAGCGGCATGGACATGACCAGCGGAGCGCAGCTGGCCGCGCAGGCGCTGCAGGGCAATCTCGCCAGCGGCCGCAGTCAGGTGCAGGCGAGCAATCTCGGCAACATCTTCGGCGGTCTGGCGACGGTTTACGACCGCAGTCGCGACATGGCGGCTGAGCGGCGCGGCAATCAGGCATACGGGCTGCTCTACCAGCCCGGTTTCGGCTTCGGAGGGACGCGCTGATGGGTATTGAAACCGCCGTTGCACTGGGTGGCCTGGCGCTGGGCGCTGGTGCCAACTACGTCAACACCCGCCAGACACAGAAGGCGCAGGACAGAGAGCTGTCGCGCCAGATCCAGCAGCGCAGCCAGCTGCAGGGGCAGGCTGACAGCGCGGTCTCGCGCCTTCTGGCCAGTCGAGCGGCATCCGATGGCGCTGGTGAACGCCGCGCTGCCGAAAGTCAGTACCTGGACCGCGTGCGCCAGGCACAGGGCGCGGCGACGGCCGGCCTGCAGCAGGTGGGCGGTGTCTCCGACGCCTACCGCCAGTCCGCCAACGATGCGGCGCTGGGCATCGGCGATTACGGCGCCACTGCGGCGAACCTGATGGCCCGTATCGATGCCCCGACCCAGCAGCGGCAGCGCGAGGCCATCGAGAACGCGCAGCTGGGCACCGATCTGGGCCTGCTGTCCCGGCGCGCGCAGGGCCAGGACTACCTCGGCCAGCTGCGGCTGCAGAACATTCGGCGCAACCCGTGGCTGGATGCGTTCTCCCAGGTGGCAAACGGCGCATCCATGGCGGCGGCAAACGGCGCGTTCAGCGGCATCGGCAACACGACCGGCAACCTTTCCTCGCAGGCCAACGCGATCACGGCAGCGAACAACGCCGACCTGTTCAACAAGGCGCAGCTGCGCTGGGGATACTGAAATGGCTGATCTTCTGTCCGTACTGCAGGGCAATGCACAGGGTCCGGCGCCGGGCTGGGGCTCGCTCGGCGCAGCGCTGGTCGGCAGCAACCGCGATGCGGCTTACAACCGTGGCATGGCACAGGCCGCGCAGCTGGACCAGCTGGTGCAGACCGCGCGAATGACCCGTAACAAGGCCATGGCCCAGGACCAGGCCGCGAAGGCAGCGCAGTCGCTGGGTCTGCCGCCGGACCTCATCACGCTGGTACAGGCCGGCTACGATCCGCGGCAGCTGAGCGGATACACCGGCGATATGCAGGCGCAGGGCTTCCGCAACGACGCGGTGACGCGCGCGACCGGTGGCGACTGGGGCGGCGCCAATGCTGCGCTGCTGGGTGTTGCCAACGGGCCTGTGGAGCTGGCTGCGGTGCAGGGCCAGAACCTCATCAACAACCGCCTGCTGCCCGGCGGCGGTGGCATCAGTACGACAGAGCAGGGCAGGGCGAGTATGGCCACAGACGCCGCTCGCGCGCGCGCCTCCGATGCCAGCGCGGCGAGCTCGTACGCCACGGCCGATGCCACCCGCCAGCGCCTGGGAATTGCGCAGGCCCAATTCGACCTGCAGCGCAGCGGACAGTGGAATCCCAGCGGGAAGCAGGCCGGCGGTGCCGCGTCGCTGCCGGTGGGCGCATTGAAGGAGCTGCTGAGCGTGGAGGACGCGCTGGGTGGCGCCAACGTGGTGAACGAGATCATCCAGAAGAACGCCGGCCGCATCGCCGACGGCACGCTGCAGATCAGCCCGACCAACTCGCTGCTGTCCAAGGGGCGCACTGCGCTGGGCGTCAGCACCCCCAACGATGTGGCGCTCAACGAGTACCAGTCGGACCTGACGAAGATTGTCAATGAGTCCCTGCGGCTCAACAAGGGCGTGCAGACCGAAGGTGATGCGCAGCGTGCGGCCAACGAGCTGATGACAGCCAGCGATGCGCGCACGGCAGCGGCGGCGCTGGCCAGGCTGTCGAAGTTCAACCGGCAGGCCGTCGAGCTGCAGCAGCGAAAGAGCAACCTCATCAACGCGAACTACGGCCGCACGGCATCTCCCGGCGCTGACCTCAACGCGGCGCTGCAGGGTGGCGGCATTCGGCCGCAGACGGGCCAGGCCCCGGCCATTGGCGTCGTGCAGGATGGCTTCCGGTACCGGGGCGGTGACCCGAGTGCCCCGAGCAGCTGGGAGCGACTGTAATGGCCGGCCCGTGGGAGAAGTACGCAGCGGCGCCTGCAGCCGCCGCGCAGGTGGCATCCAATCCGGAGGCGGCAGTAGCTGGGCCCTGGTCGAAATATCAGGGTGCCGCAACGCCTGCTGCCGATTTCAGCGGCGTCACCAGCGCCGTGGACTCAACGGCAGCCGGTCGGCAGGCGGACGGCTGGCAGGCTGGCACAGGCCGCGATTTGGCCTTCGGCGCGCGTTCGGTGCTGCAGGGCGCGGGCAGCTTGCTCGGTGCGCTGGGCGGCGATGCGCTGGGAGCGTTGGAGACGAAGATCACTGGCCGCCCGGTCGGTTCCTTCCGCGACAACGCTGGCCGGCTGGCCGATGCGCTGGGGCTGCCCAAGGCACAGACCGGCGGTGACCGCGTGCTGGGTGATATCGGCGAGGCGCTGACCGGCACCGGACTGACGCTCGGGCTCGGTGGTGCACTGAACGCCGGGCGCAGCGCCGTTGCAGCGCCGTCAGCCCGGACTGCCGCTGCGGACTTCCTGACCGCTCAGCCTGCGCTGCAGGTTGCCAGCACCGTGGGCGGCTCAGCGGCAGCGGGCGGCACGAGAGAAGCCGGGGGAGGCGCCGGGGCGCAGCTGGTGGCAGCGCTTGCCGGCGGACTGGCTCCCGGCGTGGTGCCGCGCCTGCCGACCTCTGGCGTGCTGCCGGCGCTTGCCGCGAACACGACTCGGCGCGTGATGCGCGGCAGGGATGCAGAGGGAATCAACCGCACCTTGGGCGAGTTTGCCGAGGCGGGCGTGCAGCCCAGCGTTGGGCAGGCCACGGGTAACAGGGTTCTGCAGGCGACGGAGACGTTGCTGGGCAGCGTTCCAGGATCGGCTGGCGTGATCGACCGCTTCGCACAGGGGCAGGCAGGCCAGTTCGGCCGCCGAATCGATGATATTGCCTCCAGCCTGACGCCTGGCCGGGAAGGCGTGGACCCGGAAATGGCGGGCATCGCCATTCGTCAGGGCATCGGCGGACCGGGCGGGTTCAAGGATGTGTCCAGGGAGCGCAGCAACGCGCTGTATCGCCAGTTGGATGCGCTACTTCCGCAGGATGAGCGCGTCGGCATCGACAACGTACGCGCTGCCCTGTCCAGCTTGAACGAAGAGATTCCCGGCGCACCGAGCGTGTCCCGATTCTTCCAGAACGCTCGCCTCGAAGGCATCGAGACCGCTCTTGCCAAGGATGCAGGCGGCATCGAGGGCGTCCTTTCGCGCCCCGGCATGCGCGAACGCGTGGACCAGATGCGGGCAGACTTGACCCAGCAGGCAGCCCTGCGGCGCGCAGAGCTGGCCGAACAGACCAACGTGCAGCGGCAGGAACTGACCACGGCAGCCGGCGACCAGCGTGCACAGCTGCAGAGCGAAGCGGATCAGGTCCGCAACCGTCTGGCCAACATGATCGAAGAACGCCGCACGGCGCTGTATCAGGAGGCCGACGACCAGATGGCTGCGCTGTATGCCGAGCAGCACCGGGCCACTGTCGAAAACGAGCGCCGACGCATGCTCAACATGACCAACCTGGAGCCGGTCCTGACCGATGCCGAGATCCGCGCTCGCGTGCCGAGCCGGGCTCAGATCGACTCCCGGCTGCCGCGTCCGGACGAAATCGACGCTCAGCTGCCGACCACTGGCGATATCGACTCGCAGGTCATGTCGCCTGCGGCAATCGAGCAGCGCCTCACCCCGGATTCGGCCATCGCTGACGGCAACTTCGGCAACGAGTACGTCGAGCAGCAGATCAATGAGTTCCTGACAGGCCAGATCGACGGCAAGCTGCCCTACGAGGCGCTGCAGAAGCTGCGGTCGCTGGTGGGACGCGAGATCGACAACTCGAACTTCGCCAGTGACGTGCCGCGCAGCAAGTGGCGCGCGGTGTACGGGGCGCTGTCCCGCGACATGGAGGCGGCTGTGGCCGGCAATCCGGAGGCCACCAGCGCCCTGCAGAACGCGAACAGGCACCACGCCGATTACATCAACAAGCTGGAGAATCTGGACAGCATCATCGCGAAGAAGGACGGCGAGGGCGCGTTCATCGCTGCGATCAGTGGCGTGAAGGAAGGCCCGACCCGGTTGCGCGCTGTCATGGAGGCCATCCCGGAGGCCGACCGGAAGATCGTCACCTCGGCCTTCATCCGCCGCATGGGCCGCGCCGTGGGCAGCCAGCAGAATGACGACAGCAGCGTGTTCTCGATGAACACCTTCCTGACCAACTACGCCAACATGAGCCCGGCAGCGCGCAAGGTGATGTTCGACGGGTACGGTCCCGAGTTCTCCCGGAACATGGAGACCATCGCCAAGGCGACCTCGCGGATCAGGGACGGGTCGAAGGTGTTTGCTAATCCGTCGGGCACAGGCGGTCGTGTCGCCTTGGTAGGGCAGGTGGCGGGCACTGCCGGCACCGCCGGGGCATCCCTCGCAATGGGCAACGCGGCAGGGGCGTTTCTTGCTGTGGGTGGCTCGCTGATTGGCGCAGGAATTGCCAACGCGGCGGCGCGGCTCATGACCTCGCCAAAGTACGTGAACTGGCTGGCTCGAACCTCAGAGAAGCCGGCGGGGGAACTGGTGAGTCAGCTCCAGGTTCTACGTGGTATAGCGGAACGTTCGCGCGATCAGGAAATGGTCGAAATGGCGGAAAAGGCCACTGCAGAGGTCACCGCAGGAGCGACAGGACAAACCCAATGACACAGGCGGCGAATAAAAGCCCGAGGAATCCAATCCAGAGAAGCATCCAGAACGGGCTCGCGCTGACCCTCTCCAGGTCGGCCTCACGCTTCTCGCGCTGCTGTTCGGCCCAGGTCTTGGGGATGCCGTAGCGGGTGGTCTTCCAGTCGGTCATGATCCTCTCCTATTGGCCGAATGATACCCCGCCAGCGCCTCATCCTCCGCAGGCTCCTGATATTGCCGAAATGGCGTCCTCATAACTTTCGGCGGCGTTTTTTGTTCTACGAGCCTGCCGGGAGCAGTCGTCAGTCAAATCGCCAGCCGCAGCGCATTTCGCGAGATTGCTCGCTTCGTCATACAGGTCCTGCGCCCTGGATTGTGCCTCACGGCATTCTTGACTATGGCCTCGGCCGCTTGCAAAGCCTGCGCCCACAGTGGCCGCCCGAGGATACGACTGCAAGGCCGCCCAAGCATTCGCCACTGCCCCGGCCCACTGTTCAGGTGGAAGGGTGCTCTGAATCTGCCTAATTCTCGGCCCGAGAATCGCTATTTTCATGTCGAAATCGGGGTCGGTCCTTCTGAGTGCCTGCCCTAGTTCATGCACTTCCGCGAATGCTGTCTGCTCGGCTAGCGACCTGGATTCCGGGCCGCCACCTTCTATCGGTTCGGGAACTACGAGGTTCGTGTTTGCGCTGGCGGAAGCCAAGGATTTGCCGAAATTCCTCCAGTCGGCTGTTGCCGGCATGGTAGCGGCCGGCGGAATGGCCGCAGGCACAGGCTGAATGGCCGGCGCTGTGTAGAGATGCTGGCGACCGATGGCGCCGAGCCCATAGGGGTTTACGGTTCCGGATTTTCCCGTGTAAGGGTTGTAGTTTCCGCGCGTGGAATAGTTGTCCAGCGTGGTGGAGTTGGGTGAAGACCTGTAGTGCGGAGCGACGTAGGTTCCATTCTTTCGGAAATATCCTTTGACACGCACGTCCTTTGCGGCCGACGTGAAGCTGAACGTGACGGCGAGTAAAACCATCACCGCAAAAAATAGTCTCATCCCCTGATCCCCCTCCTTAAGTTGTCGCGATCTTACTCTTCCTGCTGGGCGGATTCGTCCGTTGAAGGCCCCCGCAGCCCCGGCAGCATGGCTCCCATCGATTCCCCGGGGAGCCCCTCATGTCCACCGAAACCGTCGCAGCTGCCATGGGGGCAGGCCGGTACGCCAAGCCGCTGGAGGATGCGTGCATCCAGTACGGCATCACTTCGCCGCTGGAGAAGAGCCACTTTCTCAGTCAGGTGGCGCACGAGTCGGACGGGTTCCGGACGGCCGAGGAATACGCGTCGGGCAGGGCGTATGAGGGGCGCAAGGACCTCGGGAACCTGACTGCCGGCGACGGTGTGCGGTTCAAGGGCCGGGGGCTGATCCAGCTCACCGGCCGGGCGAACTATGCCGACTACAGCATCTGGAAGTACGGCGACGACCGCGCGTTGCACAATCCGGACATGGTGGCGCAGCTGCCTGACGCGGTGGACGCGGCGGTCTGGTATTGGACCGTGCGGCGGCCGAGGTTGAAGGCGATGGCGCTGGCCGACGACCTGGTGGGCGTGACGAAGGCCATCAACGGCGGCACCAACGGGCTGGCGGACCGCGCGAAGCGGCTGCAGCAGGCGAAGAAGCTGTTCGGGCTGCCGATCTGATGGGCGCGCCGAAGTCGAAGCCCACGCTTTCGCCGGTGAGCCAGCTGCAGGGCGTGCTGGTGGTGCTGGAGAGCCGCAAGGCGAAGAACCCGACAGCTGAGCTGCTGGGGGCCATCAGGGAGATGGTCAGCGACGCGCTGGCTGTCCTGCAGGAACCGGATCCGGCGAAGCAGCGAATCGCGTTCGTGCTGCTGGCGGTCCAGCAGTCCACCCAGGTGGCTGTGAAGGAGATTCGAGGAAAGCGCATCACCCGCGTGACAGTCATCGACCAGCCGCTTTACCACTGGGCGTTGGAAGAGATCCACGCATTGGCAGGTGCGGCATGACATTCGCTACCCGGAACATCGGCGCAGCCCGCATCGGCATCGCTCTGATCGTGCTCGTCCTGTACGGCGTGGCCGTGGCCATCATGGTCAATATCGAGATACCCCAGGCAAACAAGGATGTGCTGATGCTGTTGCTGGGGAACCTTGGACCGCTGCTGGGCAACATCGGCTCCCACTATTTCAATTCCCCGAACAAGAGGGTCACGCCATGAACCGAATCGTGATCGCGCTGTTGTGGTCGGCTTTCATGTTCGGGGCTGGCTGGTGGTGGCGCGGCGACCGGGCCGACGCCGCAGAAGCCCGGCAGCAGGCCGACACCGCTGCCGCCGCCGTGCAGCAGGTCAACAACACCCGTGCCATCGAGCATGAACAGGCCGAGCAGATGGCTACCATTGGAGCGAAGCATGAAGAAGAACGCCGTGCGGCCGAGGCCGTCCCTGCTGCTGTTGTGGCTGAGCTGCGTGCTGGCACTCTCCAGCTGCGCGACGACCTCGCGACCTGCAGCACCGCCCGCCTGTCCGAAGCTGTCGCCGGCACCTTCGAACGTGATGCGCACGCCCAACTACGAGCAGAGGTTGCGGGAGCTGCTGTTCAAATCGGCCGAGACGCCGATGACCACGTCCGATCAGGGCAGGCCGTGATCGGTGCGGACCGCGCCGGGGCGCAGTGATGGCAGGTCAGAAGGTCCAGCTGAAAGACCAGCTCGGCCGGGCCATCCGGCTCAACGCTGACGCCACCAACGGTGCACAGCTCGGGGTGAACCTGTTCGGGCCCGACGGAAGGCTGCTGCGGGCCTCGGACATACTCAACCCGACCAGCCCGCCGTCCAACGCCTCCGGCACGGTCTGGAAGCTGATCCGAGAGGTTCCTGCGAACCTGCGTCAGGTGGCCAAGCTGGGCGGCAACGGTCTGGCGGTGCGGCGTGACAGCGGCGAGTGGGCGCTGCGCAGCATCGAGGGCGGGGAGGGGATCGACGTTGCCGGCGGCGACGGGGAGGCGGGCAATCCATCGGTCAGCCTGCAGGATCTGCCAGACGGCGGCGCAGGCGCGGCCCTGGTGAAGATCACGCGGGACGGTAAGGGCAGGGTGTCGGACACCGCGTCGGCGACGACCAGCGACCTGCCGGAAGGATCGCAGCTGTACTTCACGAATGCGCGGGCGGACGCGCGGATCGCGGTGCAGAAGGGCCAGCCGAGTGGGATCACGCCGCTGGGGCCGGATGCCCTGATCCCGTCTCAGTACCTGCCGCCGCTGGCGATCACCGAGGTGTTCGTGGTGAACAGCGAGGCCGCGCAGCTGGCACTGGACGCGCAGGAGGGCGACGTAGCCATCCGCACGGATCTGGACCGGAACTACATCCACAACGGCGGCACGGCCGGGACGATGGCGGACTGGACGCAGCTGCTGACGCCAGCGGCACCGGTGCAGTCGGTGAACGGAAAGACCGGGAATGTGGTGCTCAGCGCGGCAGACGTGGGCGCGGCGACGGCGGCGCAGGGTGATCTGGCCGACTCTGCGGTCCAGCCGGGCGACCTCGCCGCAGTGGCCACCTCCGGCGCGTACTCCGATCTGAGCGGCCGACCAACGCTCGGCACAGCCGCAGCGGCTGATGCTGACGATTTCGCCACTGCCGCACAGGGCCTGCTCGCCGACTCTGCCGTGCAGGAAATCATCCCCGGCACCGGCGTCACCGTAGACAGCACCGACCCTCAGCGGCCCATCGTGTCCACCACCGGCGGCCCCCCGGCGCTGCTGCGGCTGCCGTTCTACCTGACCGACGGCAGCTATGCACCCATCGCGCTGACCTCTGCCTACGCGCTTCCCTTCTTCCTTTCCAACGGCACCCGCGCCGACATTCCCACGGTGACAGCATGAGCGACCAGATACCCCTGAAGAAGCGCGGCGATGCCCTCGGCGAGTTCGAGGCAGGCGACGTTGTGCCTGTCGAGTTCGGCGGTACCGGAGCGAACAATGCTGTCGATGCGAGGGCCAACCTCGGACTGGCCAACGTCGCGGCGACCGGCCAGTACGCCGACCTGCTGGGCAAGCCGACCCTTTTCTCCGGCAGCTACGACGACCTGACGGACAAGCCTTCGATTCCCAGCTCGCCCGGAGACATTGGCGCGCAGCCAGCCAACGACAACCTGACCGGCATTGCTGGGCTCGCCCTCGCCGCAGACCAAGGCATCTACTACGGCAGCGCGGGCTGGGTGACCTACAGCCTAACGACCGTTGGACGTACTTTTCTTGCCGCCACCACTCAGGCAGCTCAACGAGCGGCTATTCAAGCGGTGGGGCTCTCTGGTAACGAGACGATCGCGGGGACCAAGACGTTCACCAGCACGGTCCAGATCGACGCCAACATCCAAATCCTGGGTGGATCGGCAGGCGCAAGCCGCCTACTGCGGATCGGTTCCGGGCGCACGGTAGATGGCGCCTCATACTTCGATCTTGTAAGCGACACCATCGTTTCTGATTACAACTTCCGGTTTTACCGACAGGCCGGAACGAACGGAGACACCAATCTCAATCACCGTGGTACCGGATCTTTTGTTATCAATGGAGAGAATGGGGGGCCAATACTGATCCGGTCCTCTGGCTCGAACCGGTTGTCCGTATTTGGCGACAGGATCCAGGCAGCCGTGGATATTATTCCAGCTACGAACGCGATCAGTTTGGGCGGGGCGGGGCATCCATTCGCAAACCTATATGTGACGAATCCCCCGATCACCAGCTCCGACGCCCGGCTGAAGACCGACCCGGCCGATATGTCACCAGCCGAGGTCGCAGCCTTCGCTCAGATCGCTCGGATGCCCAACGTGTGGAAGTGGCTGGCAGGCGACCGCATCCACGGCGGCCCGACTGTGCAGGGTGCCATGGCGATAATGGAGTCGCATGGACTGGACCCGTTCGCCTACGCGTGCTTCTGCCACGACCAATGGGACGCGCAGCCGGAGCAGTGGAGCGAATGGGAGGCTGAGAGCGACGACGATGGCAACGTCATCATGGAAGCAGGCCGGGAGCTGGTTCAGGCGGCCCGCGAGGCTGGTGACCTCTACAGCTTCCGGAAGGAGGAACTGCTGTGCTTCATGGTCGCCGCACAAGCCCGACAGCACGACGAGCTGGAGGCGAGGGTGGCGGCGCTGGAGGCGAGGGGCTGACCGTATCAGCCCGTGAGACTGGCAGGCCGTATCGTGTCGGCCATGGACAGCACAGACACCCGCGACGGTGAAGCGCCGCCGCCGTCACCAGATCACAACCCGGTCCAGCCCCAGCGCTCAGGGGCGGCGGCGTCGCCGTTTGGTCATCTGGCCCTGAGAGACAGTCGGACGCCGGAGGAACAGGTGGCCGCGTCGATGAAGGAATCGGCCAGACGCAAGGGCAGGGGAAGGTCGAAGTGGTGGGAGAAGAGCGGATAAGACGGACGCTGCACAAAAACTGCACAGCGCGATTCGCCGCTAGGCTCGGGAATGCCCTGAAACCCTTGGTGCCCGGAGCCGGAATCGAACCGGCATGGGGTTGCCCCCGGCGGATTTTAAGTCCGATGCGTCTACCAGTTTCGCCATCCGGGCCGCGGCGCATAGGGTGCCTGAACATGGCGGAATTTG
>Ga0160467_100409_pt1 | contig 43620 bp, 36 predicted proteins | sample HID1972I_E11MG_FD_108221 | JGI IMG/M metagenome (GOLD analysis project Ga0160467, IMG submission 108221) | Enriched pill bug-associated microbial communities from UW Madison campus, WI, USA - HID1972I_E11 MG | ecosystem: Host-associated > Arthropoda: Insects > Digestive system > Unclassified ... | reverse complement strand
TCATGCTGCACAACGCTGCTCGTTTTCGCTTTTGTGTCCCGTTTTGTGGATTACTTTTTTAGGTGTACAAAACGGGACACAAGGCCCAGCGCTGACGCTTTCCAACGAGCACGTTGCTTCGCTTGGAGCAATTGCTCTCTTTGGTAACGTTACGGGAACAGAACTTGCTGGTAAACGCTTCGATGTGACTTGTGAGTAATACACGAATGCCTGTAATCTTAGGCTCGACTATGCAGAATCGGTGTAGCACGCTGCGCAACTATGGATGCTCCTATTTCGTTACATATAACATGGAGGTGGTTAAAGTGAAACGACTACCGGTAGTTCTAGTATTTCTTGCTTTGTTGTTAATATCCGGTTGTGGGAATTCAGTTGATTCGTTTACAGGACAGGTTGAGAAAATAGAAGAAAATGCTTTTCTGATTGACTGCTCTGATGCTGCGACTAAAGGAATAGAAGGACCCGTGAATGCGATCGGATATATTTGCAATGTTCAGTATACTGAAGAGACGATTTTTCGAGATGTAGATGGTAATTCGTTGCATGTAGATGACATTTTAACAGGTTCGATGGTGAATGTTATCTTAGAAGAACCAACAGATATTAGAAAGAAAATTGAAAAGAATGTTTCTTTCGTACTCATAGCAAAAGAGTTTGTTCTAATATCCAGTGAATCATAAAGGGCTGAAGCAGGCACAGGCAACTACAGGCGAACCATTGTCGCTTCCCCTAATCGCTTTGCTCCTTCGCATAGTAAAAACAAAAAAACAGTAGCAGTATGCACGTTTTATGTTCGTGACATTCTGGCTACTGTTTTTTGTTTAGCTTTATTGCTTCACACACCGCTTAGCGGTTATCGATCTTTTCAGGATACAAATCATGATTCATTAGGCGGTATTCGGCCATTTGTTCATATTTTGTTCCGGGACGTCCCCAGTTTGTGTAAGGATCTATGGAGATTCCACCACGAGGGGTGAATTTGCCCCACACTTCAATATAACGTGGGTTCATTAGCTTAATTAGATCGTTCATAATGATGTTCATGCAATCTTCGTGGAAGTCTCCGTGATTACGGAAACTGAATAAGTAAAGCTTCAAGGACTTGCTTTCCACCATTTTCACATCAGGAATATAAGAGATATAAATCGTTGCAAAGTCCGGCTGACCTGTAATCGGACAAAGACTTGTGAATTCTGGACAGTTGAATTTTACAAAGTAATCGCGGTTTGGATGCTTGTTGTCAAACGACTCAAGCAGCTCTGGCGCATAGTTAAACGGATACTGTGTTCCTTGATTACCGAGTAATGTAATGCCTGTAAGCTCTTCTTTATTTCTACCTTCCATCTATATACAGCCCTTCCCATTAAATGTATTAGTTATTAAACTCCTTTTTTGTTTCCCCACACCCATGTATGAAGCTGCGGTAATACATACACCGAATTCAGCTCAGCATCTGTCATTGTACTTGAGATGAGCCACTCATAGCGTTCAAGCAAATACGGCAGCAACCGTCCAGCATCCCCTTCTGCAAGCTGGTCATTACCTGCTTGTACATAAAAAGGTACACGAGGATAACGCTGATGCACCCGCTTCGCATACGTTAGATCGTCTTCATCGAACACAACAACCTTAATGCAAAATTGTGCCCCATGCTTCATTAGTTTCTCTACAATGTCGTCCAGCTTGTCCCAATTCGTATCCATCCCCGAGCTAGGAGGCTTGGGTGATATCGTTAGGTCGTCAACAAGCAGAAACCAATCCTGCCAACGACTGCCTTGTGTTTCCAAGGCGACCTGCTTGCCTTCAGCATGGAGCTTATCGATCAGCTCACCAAGCTGCGGCAGCAATGCAGGATTCCCACCGGAAAGCGTAACATGATCATAGCAGTTCTGACCAAGCGAATTGAGCTCAGCAATAATTTGACCGGAAGTGAGCATCCGAATGTCATCCTTGGCGCTGCCATCCCAAGTAAATGCAGAATCGCACCAGGAACAACGATAATCACAACCTGCGGTACGCACGAACATCGTTTTCCGTCCGATAACCATCCCTTCGCCTTGCACCGTAGGTCCAAAAACCTCAAGCACAGGAATAGCGCGAGCAGTGGGCGCCGTTTTCGTCTTTTCTTCTAGACATTCCATTAACGGCTCCCCCCTTGCAGCTGACGGAGCAGTTCGACAGGACGATACAAACAATAGCTCGTCGGTGTTTCTCGCAAAAACACTTGGACACATACCGGCTTATTTGAAGTAGATGCCAAATAATTTGCAATAATCTCATATATCGTGCGCGCTACAACTTCTGTTGTAGGGAAAAAATTAGGTTGTTCTTCATTAAAATAATCAGCATGCTCATTAAGGAGCGTATGATCAAAACGATCATGAATTAGCTGCTTGATCGTTGAAAAATTAACTAAAAATCCTGTTTCGTCAAGCTCATTACCAGCTACCGTAACATTAGCAAAATACGTATGTCCGTGTACCTGTTGACACTTTCCAGCCTTAGAAGACGGAACGTAGTGAGCTGCGGCAAATTGAAAATCCTTATTGAGCTCATAGGCAAACGGGTGCTGAACCTGTGGATACAGCTGCTGAAGCATAGCTATCCCTCCCGTCTTTCCAAATACTGCTCTAATCCGCGACGACGCAGCTGACAGGATGGACATTCTCCGCAGCCATCTGCAATGATTCCGTTGTAGCATGTTAATGTTCGTTCACGAACGAAGTCAAATGCCCCCAAATCATCCGCTAAACGCCATGCTTCTGCTTTATCTAACCACATAAGCGGTGTGTCAATGACAAATGGATAATCCATCGCTAGATTCAGCGTTACATTCAATGACTTTACAAACACATCACGACAATCTGGATAGCCACTAAAGTCCGTTTCACATACACCAGTAACAATATGCTTAGCTCCAATTCCTTTAGCTAGCACGGCTGCAAAGGAAAGAAACAATAAATTACGACCATCAACAAATGTCGTTGGCAGCTCGCCATCCTTAGCTTCAATATCAATGTTAGAACGCGTAAGCGCGTTTGGTGCAAGCTGATTGAGCAATCCCATATCTAGCACATGGTGCTTAACTCCAAGTTCCTTAGCAATGTCAGCGGCGCAATCAAGCTCCTCAGCATGACGCTGACCATAATGAAACGTTACCGTCTCAACCTCCGAAAAGTGTTGCAATGCCCAAAATAAACACGTTGTACTATCCTGGCCACCACTAAAAACAACGACTGCTTTTTCTTGCTGCAGCATAGATATTCCTCCTGACCTATCACGATCAATCGATAACAAATCTAAGCACGCACGCCCCAGCTACCAAATAAAAACGGTGAGCATTGCTAAAAAGCAACACTCACCGAACACAAAACAACGATACCGTACTGTCATGAAAATTCCATGAAAACAGCGGCTATCGCTACATTTAGTTTTTTATAGAGGGAGTTCGCGAACCTCTCCTGAGACTCCATAAGTAGCTGCTCAGATCTTTTGTTCAATTGTCAACTGTAACTATAGCATAACCTTATCTAATGCTTCAAGCGTTCGAATCGCATGTTCAATCAGTGACTCTAGATCCTCCATCTGATCTTCATTGATACGGCGACTGAAGGGAAGTTGAATTTCATTTACATAATAACGCGGTACCCAAAGCTCTTTTCCTTCCATTGGGTATGCGTGGTCCCCGAAGGTTGCAGTAAGACGTTGAACTGGAATTAAGTCTCGATCCCAGGCTTCTTCAATAATCCGCTCAATATGAGGGCAATCAATCGTCGGTTGTTCGACATTGCCTGTAAATTTTAATAACAAGCTGCAGGCAGGTACTGCGTTAGGCCGCTCAAGAATTTCATCGGATAAATCTTGGATCGAGCTAGATAATATAACTTCAGCCTTAACTGCACAAGCTTGCTCGCGATTAGGCAATATAAAAGCAAGTGACCATCGTCTAGACATAACAGCCATATCAAGCGTATCCGTTCGATTAATAATGACGATTCTATGATCAAGATTATCTAGATCATAGAGCTGATTTTCCAAAGCCACCTTTAAATTTTCAAAAACTACGGGGTCAAACAACAAAAAAATCATTCCTTTCCACTTATCCAAACCAGTTCGTGCAACAAAATAATATTTAATGGTGCAACCAACATTATTTTGTACCGTACAATAATAACATAATCTATATTAAAACGATTACAATTTCAGACATCCGACAAACAATCTTCAAATAATACATCCATCAGCCTTTAAAATGTCGTATACTAATTTAGAAACAGAATATTCGGATATGGAAATGAAATTCAATGCAGGGGTGACAGAATGGAAGACATAAAAAAAGCCTACGATGAGCTAGGACTCGAACCATTTGCAAGTAAGGAGCTTGTAGAACAACGCTACGATCAAGCTTTGCGTAAGCACAGAGCAAGAACAAAGCAAGCCGCACAAGGCCAAGCACCACCTAGCAATGACGATTTTGATTTTGATAATATTACAGCAGCTTATCGGGCAATCTTAGATTACGAAACAAAAAAATATACAGAAGCTTTCGAACAAGAGGAGTACGGAAAGTACAAAAAAATGGCCGGACAAGCTAAAAAGCTAGACCATTTTTGGCGCTATTATAGAATTCATACCTTTGTGGCGATTGGACTCGTTATAGCACTCATTTACGGAGTAGTCGTCTTCATGGAGAGACAAGAAGAGAAACGCTATCTTGCCAGCTTGCCTCCAGTGGATGTAGCGGTCTCATTTATCGGTAATTACTTCGACACGACAGAAGACAAAGCTTATGAATCAACAAATCAAAAGTTTCTGGAGGATTTCCCTGAGTTCCAACGTGTCGTTACGGATATGATCTATGTTCCTGAAGACCCATCAATGCAATATGCATATATGCAAAAAGCTATGGTTATGCTTATGACCGAGTCACCGGATCTCTATATAGCAGACGAAGCAATGAAGGATTGGACACTACAGCAAGGAATGTATGTTGAACTGGATAACGTGGCATCCTTATCACATCTTATGGATAGCAAGTATGCGGTCAAAGGTGCCGTACTTGAAAATACCGACACCTATGGCCCAGAACATGTCTATATGATCGATCTAACTGAAAGTGCGCTGGCGAAGAACCTTCCGATTGCGCATACCAAATTACTTGTAGGTATTCGAGCTGATGCTCCTAATGCTGAAAAGGCACTGCAATTCATCGAGCATTACGCATCCACACTTCCTTCTGTACAATAAATAAAAAGCGTCACAATATGCCTTTACAGCATATTGTGACGCTTTTTTATGAACTGGCTATGTTAACGATATGGCCAGCCTGGACGGTGCTTGTACATTTATAATTATAACGACAGCTATACTCTAAGCGAGCCGCGAAATCCTCTAGCACCATAGTATGATTCTGCACCGTTATGATACACAAATACATTGCCATAACGATAATCAGCAAAAATGGCACCTCCGAGTTTTCTAATCTCTGAAGGAGTTTTAATCCAGCTTGATGTTTTATTATCGAAATTTCCAAGCTGCTGCAGCTCACGGTATTGCTCTTCCGTTAAAATCTCGATCCCCATCTCTGCCGCCATATTGATCGCACTATTTTCCGGTTTATGTTGTTTTCTTGACTCTAGCGCTTCATGATCATAACAAATACTTCTGCGACCTTTAGGACTTTCTGTTACACAATCGTAAAATATATACTCGCCTGTCTCATGATCGAAACCAACAACATCCGGCTCCCCACCTGTTTTTTCCATTTCATAGAGTGACCATAGTTTTTCTGCATTAGCTTCTAGCTTTTCTTGTACCTTTACCCATTCAAGATCATGATGGCGATTCATGTTTTTCTCAAAACGAGCTTTCAATATTATAAGTAGTTCTTCGCGTTGCTCTGGTGATACTTCTTGCAATTTTTCAGTTTTACTTTCAGCCATTAAAGACACCCCTCTTAGATTATCGACCTTCTAGATTGTTTACTGCAATTATAGCACATGCGTTCGTATAAAATACAAAAAAACGTTAGATTCATCTGTAAACGTAAATTCGGGTATTTTAAATGTAAACCATTGGTCATACCATTTAACATCCCAAGAACTTACTTAATCATACTGCAAAATTATGATATCCAGCAACGCAAAGCAGGGAGCTCGCAGCATATCCACGAGCTCCCTGCTTATTCTCATTAAAAATGCTGCATTAGTTGTTAACCCGAACTGTAATCGTTTCGCTGAACGTCGCACCAGCAGAATTGACTAGCTCGCAGCGATACTTATAAACACCTTGCTCACGACCTGACACTGCTGTAATAGCGCTTTGAGCTTTCGGAGTTAATTCCGTCAAGCTTTGAGTGTCGATTAACTCGCCATTCTCGTACAAGCGATACTCGCTGGCATTCGTGCCCCACCACATGTTCATTGAAATATTATAGCTACCGTCCCCGTCCCAATTATTGTGGGACAATACCGCTTTGCCCGGTGAAGCATCTTTTACCGTAACAGTAAGAGGAACACTTACCGTGGTGCCATGTCCATTGGACAACTCTGCTACATACGTATAGTTGCCGTTCACCTTGCCCGTTACATCTACCTTCACAGCTTGTGCAGAAGGAGACGCGTCCGTTAGCTTCGTTGTATAAATAAGTACGCCATCTTCGTATAAATTGTAGACGGAACCGTTGTTCCCCCACCACATATTCATCGAAACTGTGTAACTACTACCAAGCAAGCCAGTCGCATGACCGTTATTGTGACTTAGTACAGGCTGACCTGGTGCGCCTGTAGATCGATCCGACAACACACTAAACGTTGTCTGACCATCCGTCCGATGTCCAGCAATATCATACACAACATAACTAACGACATGCTCACCAACGCCTAGGTCTGATGTAGACAGCGGAGTACCACTTACGATTGACTCGCCGTTCAGCAGTAGTTCAGCGGAAGCAATGCCCGATAGACGATCTGAAGCGTCAAGCTCAAAGCTGACCGTCTCGTTATGGGAGACGTCTGTCACCGGTCCCCCGGATTGCGTCAGCACTACTGTAGGCGCCGTCCTGTCCAGCTTAATCTTAATTGTGCGGGACTCTTCTTCATTTCCGTCAAGATCAACCGAATAATATAACATGTTATGAATGCCTTCTTCGCTAACAGCGATTGGACCAGTATACCTATGTTTATCGCCATCGTTAATGGCGTAATACGTCGTAACAGGCTCCTCCGAATCATCAATAGCTGTCAATGTAACGGTTACTGCTTGGTTATGCCAACCGCCTGCAGCCGGATCCGGTTGCTCCGACAGTAATGCGTTAGTGACTGGCGCTGATCCAGTAGAGGAGGCAGCATCTGTAAAATCCTCCAACCCTCTTGGCTTCAGCTGATAGATATCTCTAAAAATTGCTGATACACCCGTAATGTCTACTACATCGCCCTCTTCGTAAGGAAAGGACGAAAGTGTTAAGCCTGTACGCCCATCAACTCGCACATGGTTAATATCCGAACCATTAACAGCATCAAATTCGAACGAACCTGACGGGGCCGCCGATACGATATTCGTAATCGTCACATTGCGCAGCTGAAGCAATTGTCCTTGATTGGTGTCATTAATGAGCTTGACTTCGGAAACAGTTGGCAATGGAGCTGTGCCTGTCTTCTCGATAGCAACGATATCAGCCAATTCCAGCTCCGTATTATACAGCGTCAATGGTGCCGTAATTTTCACCTTATCACCTTGATGAAAGCCGCTTTGTGTCTGATATACGTATATGCCACTAGTATCATCTTGCAAATAGAAGGTTTGGCCACCGAATGCGCCTGGCTCCGTCGTTATTACACCTTCAACAGTGACGGTCGTCCCCGTCGACTTGCTACGAGCTTCATCAATTGATATTAAAGCTGGAATCGGTCCCTCTTCCTCTGGAAGCTCCTCTGCTGGTACGTTTGCTAGTTGAACGGTCTGAGTCAATAAATTTGTGCCGTTCTGACGCAAACGAAGATTCGCTGACGTTGCGGTGGTGCCCGGATTTAAGCGAACCGTCAAATCCTTGAATGCACGACCGCTGCTATCCGAAGTCACGCTGTACGATGAGCTGTAACCATAGTTCGTCGGCCAGCTTCCGTTATCGAGCTGGAACTGACCGATTTGAGTTCCTCCCGTCAGATATATACCGGTACTGAAGCCTGAAACGGTAGTATTCGGCGGCAAATTCGTTACAACGACTCGAAGCTGGAATGTCTGTTGAGTAGGCAACTGAGTCTGATGTACGAAGCTATACTCCGCTTGAGCAGCAGCTGCAGGTCCGCCATAGGATCCAGGCTTGAACGTTGAGCTGTCATACCATTTATAGCCTGCAGCTGGAGCAGACCAAGGCTCGGCTTGCGGCTCAGTGGAAGTAGTCGGTTCTTCCATAGGCAGCAGTTCAGTCGGCTGATCAAGCTGCAATCCCGTTACTTGTTCAAGACTCGTATAGTCTTCTTCTTCTGCAAGCCAATTAATAATATTCAGCAGTAGTACGGCATCATCCTGTTCCTTAAAGCCATCATAGGTCGTTTTCTTGGCGCCAGTCTCCTCTCGCAAATATTTCGGTGTTGCATCCTCAACCGGAGATGAGTCTCCGATAAATGCCGCTTTACCCTCACCTTTTTTAGCGACAGCTACATAAGGCCCTTCAGCGATTCCTCCGCCATTGTACACGCCTTGATCGACAGCGTTGCCCCATGCTTCATTCGTTTCCGGCACGTAGACAATACCTTTCGCCTTTGTCGGATCTGTAATAGCGAGTGTTGAGCCAGCATGCATTGCCACAGCGTCAACACCTTCCGTAATGCCAAAAGACTGATCTGGCTCAACAATAACATTTGCAGTAACGTCTCCCAATGCATTATATCTGAAGCGAACACCGAAATTATCACTCAGCCAGTCAGAGCTGACAACACCTTGCATAGCGGAAATCTCTTCAGCATTCATCCCTTTAGTCGGATTATCCCATGCTCCACGGCGATAGCCATTGATCGCTTCAGAGCCATCCCAACGATTTTTGTTTCTGTCAGCATTATAATGGTCGCCGATGAAGAAGATGCTGCCGCCTTCCTCTACATATTGCTCCATTGCTACCTGCTCGGATTGCTTAAACGGAATATTCGGCTCGGCGATTACAAATACGTCATAATCCTTCAGATCATCATAAGTAAACGGAGTTGATTGGCGAAGCTCTTTAACATAATAACCATCCTCCGCAATTGCTTGTCCAAAATCAGAAAATGCTCCATCAATTACCCAGTCCGCAGCCCCTGCAGTCTGAGCATGCGAATTGTCAAAGAGCACCTTTTTTCCGGCGTTTTCATTCACAACCTTTGCTTCAATGTAAGGCGCTGGATCAGCAGGCCCTTCGGCCATCACGACTTGTGCACCCATCGTTAGCGTCAGCGCCGTAAGGGCCGCAGCCGTCCAACTTTTGTACGATTTCCAATTCATCACTTCACCCTCCAAAAAGTATATTTAAGAGTCATGATGTCGACATCTAGGATTGCAACTTCATTCTATCATCGTGTTGGACGGGCTTGGGTTTAGTTTTTGTAAAAGTAGGAAGTGTTTGGAATAATTGTGGGCGATGTGTAGAGCTAAAAGCGTTGGCTTCTGTGCGCGAAGCAATGGGCGTGCTCGCTGAGGTGTGGCCTGGTGGCTTCTGTGGGTGAAGCATTAAGCGCGCTAACGGAAGTGAGCGGCGTTATTTTGCCAAAAACGGGCACGAATAAATTCTAACGGAACTCAGACGCGTTATTGATGCAATTTTAGTGTGTTTCCCGATAAATTGCTCCAATAGAGGCGCTGAGTTCCGTTACATTATATTGGGGACGATATTCGAAGCAATAAGGTCGCTCAGTTCCATTAGCTTTTTTCCACATGAAATCTCAACACCGTTTTTAGCTTCTCCATCTTTGTCCTGCGAAGATCTGACAAATAGATTTCACGGTGTATTTTACTGACGCGAGTAAAACCATTTTCTTCACAATACGCTTCCATTCTAGCAAAGCTTATCGGCTCATCGTCAAAGCTTCCAATATGCATCATCTGACAACATATCCCTTCCTCCAAAGATTCGAAGCGAACCTTCTCAAGGAACCGGTTTGGTTTTTTTCTTTTCGTCTGTTCCAAAAAGCGTTGAAACCATTGTTCAGTTACAAAATCAGGCTGACGTATCATCATTGTATATTTCAAATTGCTTTTGTCTGTCGGCGGCTTGGTTCGATCAATCAAATCCCACACGCCCTCTAACGGAAAAACCGTATACTCGTAATATCCCTCTGGCACGTCTTCACTTTTATAAGACATTCTCACCGCATAGCTTAAGCTGTACAAAGCTTCTATCGCCCTAGTAAATTCCTCTCCGTTAGGGTCTCCAGATCCGTCTACCATAAAAAACATCATATTGGGAACGTCTACAAGCTCAGGAACCGTTTTCGGCATATAGAATTGTTTAAATTCTTTTTTATAATCCACCTTCGTCAATTCTATTCTCCCCTATAACAATGATTATAATGATCAACTACATCCTAATAGTTGTTTCTCTGCCACTAGCATAAGCTCATAGATTTTACGGGTCGTATTTACATTCCTCACCGTCATCTGTTTATACAACTTTGTACCGATCAGCTTTGTCATGCCGCTTTTCGTCACGTTTATTTTGTCAATCGTCCATAGAATCGCACCAGGGGCATACTTCACCGTTTCAATCTCTGGCTTGAAGGTCAGCTTATCGAGAATCGATTCGTCATCGATATCTTCCCATAAAAAAAAGACATCACTTTTCATATTAGCATCGTTTGTCCATGAATCGGGGAGTGAGGACATTACGTTTTTCATATCCTCCAAACTAAGTACAAGCACCTTAATTTGCAATCCGAAGACATCTAAAATAGCTTCTTCTAGAATATTCGCTATATCATTTTTTGAGTTTCTATCGCTTGTAAAAACGATATTGCCTGAATTGATATACGTTACAACATTTTTCATACCAGCTTCCTCAAATGATTTTTTAAGTATTTTCATATCCACTTTGTTGTTGCCGCCGACATTGATTCCGCGAAGCAGAGCAGTATAGACCATAGTTCCCCCTAGACTATTATAATTTTCAAAGGTTATATTCACATTGAAGCAGGTATTGGTAAATTCATCGAGAACAATACCTAAACCCGCTATCATGAACTAACCTACCTCTACATATTTAACCATTGCTGCAAGTCCGCATCTTCAACCAGGAAAAAATTATGTTGTTATTACACATTATACAAACATATATTCCCATATTCAACGGCACCTTCCTATAAGCTCATCATGCAAAAGAAAATAAAAGGAAGATGAGATACGGACATCTTCTTTGCTATCATAAATATATGCAGTAGATTAAGGAGGAAATCAAATGACGAACACATGCTCTAAAAGGATAGATTCCGCTATAAAAATTATTAAGAAACCGCCATCTAGTATCTATCAAGCTTTTATGAATCCTGAGGCACTCGTGTCATGGCTTCCCCCAGAAGGAATGAAAGGCGTACTAGATGAATTTCAAGCTTTCGAGGGTGGTAAATATAAGATGACGCTCACCTACTTGGAGACTAACTATACGGCTGGAAAAACATCAGAGAATGTTGACGTGGTTCAGGCGAAATTTTTGAGATTGATTAAAGACAAGCAAATCGTGCAACAGATTGAATTTGATTCTGAAGATCCGGCATTCGCTGGTACGATGAGCATGAGTTGGAATCTCCGCGTTGTCCCCGAAGGAACCGAGGTTACAATAATTTGTGAAAATGTTCCTGAAGGAATTCGACAAGATGAGCATGAAGAGGGGTTGAATTCGACGTTAGCTAATTTGGCCACTTATCTCGAGTAATTAAATCGAACCTGCATCTCTTGATCAATGAATGACCTCATATCGAAGTCTAAGGGAACCACTTTTTTCATAAAACTGTGTCCCGATGAGCTTCAGATCGCTTCTTGTTGCAATGTTGACCAAGTATTGGTTACCGCTTCCTAAGATGACAGGGTGGATGATCATATTAATTTCATCTATATAGCCTGCCTTTATTAAACTTTGTACAAGGACGGCACTCCCCGGAATAATGATCTCGCCTTCGATGTCTTTCTTAAGCTTAGCTAGACGTTCATTTAAATCACCAGTGAGAAGTGAAATCGTGTCACCGAAATCCCCCCATTGCAATTTCGCACGTTCCTGACTGCTAGATACAACGTACTTGGGAGTTTTGTTCATAGCGTCGGCAAACTCCCCTACCTCAAATGGCCAAAAGCTCGAAAGACCATCGTAGTTAACTCGCCCCATCAGAATGGCATCAGCTTTCTGAAACATTGCCAAATTATCGGCGGTGGAATCTATAATCCCAGGCATAGCCCAACTAACCATATTATTTTCATCACCTTGCGGCCCTGTATAGATGCCATCCAATGTGCAGCTGACCGATGCAATAATTTTCCCCATTTACACCTCTCCGATCTGATTAGATTAATTGACACTTTCATAGGTTTGCGACTTTATCTTTTTCAATTGATTTCAATCATTTTATCAGCAAGCTTTTCTAAAGATTGCTTCATACCCAAGATTGCGTATTTCAGCATCTCCCCTTCAGTCCATCCAGACTCCGTAATTTTAAGTACTGTTCGTTCGCCTTTGGCGATAAATTCGATAACGAATTCGATATTTCTCGGAAAATCTGCTTGAACACCCGCTTGAACCGGATCAATCGCGTTTCCGTCTTGATCGGACAAGTAGGAGTTAAATTCGAGACGTTCCAGCGGCACGATTTTCTTGTACACTCCAGCCGAGTACGATTCCATACCTCCGTGCATATCCGGAGCACGCATACAGAACACGTATTTCCCACCTTCACGAAAATCGATTTCACATCGCGGCGAGGTATAGTCCGTCGGCCCCCACCATTTCATGACCAATGTCGGATCAGTCCAAGCTTTCCACACTAATTCCACCGGATAATTGTACTCGCGTGTAATGACAATATCTTGTTTTTCTGTATTCACGGCAGTTCTCCTATTCTTTAAGATCGTTTTTCAGCTTTTTCATTTCGGCCTCTAACACGGCATCCAGCGCGTCAAGCCTGCTACTCCAGCGCAATCTCATATTACGGACCCATTCTTCCAATTCAACCATGGCCTCGGTGTTAATCCGATATATGCGCTGTTGTGCTTTTTTCTCTACATGCACTACGTTGGCTTCTCGAAGAATTTTTAGATGCTGGGAAACAGCTTGAGGGCTGATCTGGAATTGCTCGTGAATATTTGATGCAGGGTACCCGTCATGATCCGCCAACATTTCTACAATTTTTCGTCTAGTAGGATCGGCTAAAGCCGAAAATATATCTGCTGGCATATATCGTATCGCACCTCCTTTCAATCAATTTATTTATCGCAAATTTTCATTATGTAAATTGTTTTTAGTATGTAATTCGATATTAAACCAGAGTCTTTATAAAGTAAATACTTAATTAAAAAATATAGAAAGTGTCTCTATCTTTTACAAAAATGCACTTCAAACTACCTTATAAGTGGTGACTTCCAAAAGACGATATGCGCTCCGCTCACGTAGCGAAAAAAAGGGCCGCAATAGGTTAATGACCACTTGAAGTTTGAATTGAAAATCTAACTTCAGGGGGTTCAACACCTTTCGGCAGGACCTTTTTTGTATTATGTAAGTTAAAGTGGGATGACTGAGTCTCATATTAAACCACGCGAAACTTTTGAGATGCTATTCAAGCGCAAGCAACTCACAAGTTATCCGTGTAAACATATTTACGCTTTACCCCACTGAGACGTAAACAAATCCACTTCGAGCGGAGTAACCTGTTCGTTGGAAAGCGACAGCACCGGGCCTTGGGCCCTCGATTTGTTCCGCTTCATTCATATTCAACAAATCGAGGCACAAAAGCCCGTGGATACGAACTGCGTTACGCAGCAATGAGTCGCTTCAACTACCAAGAAAGAGCATGCACCATAGGCTACTACAACGCCACCAATGCTACGCCTTGCACATGATTTGGCAATGAATGTCCTGATTGTAATTGCCAAAGCCGCTGCCAAACAGCGTCACCCCACCACAATGCTTTGCATCGCTACGACTGCTAATACGCATAACAATCTCCTCATCAGCAGATAATGATAACGCATCGATCGTCACACTGGAAACAAGCACACCGTCAATATACGTCCCTTGCTCATTGACGCGAATATGTTTCATTACACCATGCTGAATATCCTTATGCCACCACTGTGGCGTAAATATCGCGCGTCCCTTGCCGATCTTGCCGGGAAACGTCCACACCGCAACATCAATTCCGTTAAAGCTAAATACAATATCAGAAGGCTGCAGATGAGATGAAGAGCAAGGTGTATCTGAGCAAATTTCAAGAGACACTTCAAGCGCACTTGCCTGTTCGCTGTACAGCATATAGTTCGGTATGCGATATTCGATATAGCCACTGCTAAACCATAGCACATGTGCATCGCGATGAACGGGATCTGCGAAGTACCTAGGATCATCGCACATCCCTAGCATACTGTGCTCTGAGGCAAGACCGCATGAAGGTTCTATCTCAAAATCAGAATACATCCCTACCGGAATCATAACTTCATATTTTTGTACCTGCTGCTTTTTGTCGCTCGCATTGCATCTAAAATTCAATATCATCTGATCAAGCTGTAAATAGCATAACTTCTGCTGTCCTCGCTTGCCAGCTATGAGTTCACTTCTTACGATACCAGCCTGCTCAAGCATTTGAATATGTCTTGTAACGATAGGTGGTTTAATATCAATCGCTTCAGATAAAGCACGTATATTCATCGGCTGTTCATTCAATAATTCTATAATTCGAATTCTAGTAGATGATGAAAAGCTTTCTAATATCGAAAAATTATCTCGATTAACCGAGATTTCCATATTTGATCCCCTCTTCTATATATATCTAGCTAATTGTATAACTTGAAAGTTAATTAATCAATAGATTGGATCGCATTGACACTACATTTTTCATGAAATACAATAATAAAGTAAGTAAATTAACACGCATTCATTAACTTTACAGTTAACAATAATAAGGAGGGATCATTATTTTACCTTTTACATTTCATAATCCTACTCGCATCATTTTCGGTGAAGGCAAGTCAAGCGAGGCAGGAGCAATAACGGCTACATACAGCAAAAACGTATTGCTAGTGTACGGCGGCAACAGCATCAAGCGCACTGGCCTATATGATTCGATCATGTCACAGCTAAAGCAAGCGGACATTAACGTTGTTGAACTAGGTGGAATAGAGCCCAACCCTCGTTTGACAAGTGTATACGAAGGAATTAAACTCGTGCGCGAGCATCAGCTTGATTTTATATTAGCTGTCGGAGGCGGCAGTGTTATCGATGCTGCAAAAGCTATTGCAGCTGGTGTGCCTTACGAGGGCGATGTATGGGATTTCTTCACGAACAAAGCACGTATTCAGTCCGCCATTCCGATCGGCACTGTGTTAACACTTTCTGCAACGGGGACTGAAATGAATGGCTCGATGGTAATTAGCGATTGGGAAAGCAAGCTGAAGCGAGGCTCTGGAAGCCCGCATGTCTACCCACGCTTCTCAATTCTCGATCCTGCACTTACGTATACTGTTCCAGCCAATCAAACGGTATATGGCTCTATCGATATTATGTCTCATGTTTTCGAACAGTATTTCAGCTTAACGAACGATACACCGCTACAAGAGCGCTTTTGTGAATCGATCTTACAAACGGTCATTGAAAATGCAGAGCTAGCAGTTGAAAACCCTGAGCACGCCGCGGCGCGCGCAAACTTAATGTGGTGCAGTACGATGGCGCTTAATGGCGGACAAATTTCACTTGGCATGCAAAATGATTGGGCCTCTCACGGAATCGAGCACGAAATTAGTGCAATCTATGATATTCCACACGGCGCAGGCTTAGCCATCGTGTTTCCAAATTGGATGAAGTATGTGTATAAGGAACGACCAGAGCGTTTTGCTCAGTTTGCCACTAGAGTATGGGGAATCTCTGCAGAAGGCAAGACTGCAGAAGAGCTTGCACTAGCTGGCATCGAGGCGACTCAGACTTATTTCAAACGAATCGGTTCCGAAACTACATTAGCTGAATTCAATATCGACAACAGCCAGCTAGAACGTATGGCTGAAGAAGCTGTGCGTTACGGCCCTATTGGTTCATTCAAGTCGCTTCATAAGGACGATGTGCTCGCTATTTTACAAAGCTGCCTGTAGCTCAATCTCTATAAGTGTATAAGCAATTTGCAGCAGCAATGCCATGTTAAATTAAAATGTAATTTCGAATTGGAGGGTTTTACGTGATTCAAAACGTAACATTAAATAACGGCGTGTCTATGCCTATGCTTGGACTAGGTGTATGGAAGGTTAGCGACGAAGAAGCTGAACGTGTTGTAACGGATGCAATTAGTAAGGGCTATCGTGCCATCGATACTGCTGCAGCTTACAACAACGAGGAAGGTGTTGGTCGCGGTATCGCCAAAAGCGGCGTAAACCGCGATGAGATATTCGTTACAACAAAAATTTGGAATGCTGATCAAGGCTATGAGCAAGCGCTAGCTGCATTTGATGTTAGTCGACGTAAGCTGAATATAGACGTCGTCGATCTACTTCTTATTCATTGGCCGGTTAAAGGCAAGTATCAAGACACTTGGAAAGCATTAGAGGAAATTTACAGCAAGGGCCATGCTCGCGCAATCGGTGTCAGCAACTTCCATCAGCATCATCTGGATGATATTGCAGCAGTTAGCAGTCTTACCCCTGCTGTCAATCAAGTCGAATATCACCCACTTCTCACTCAAGAGCCACTTCGCGCATATTGCGAAGCAAAAGGAATCCGTATGACGGCTTGGAGTCCACTAATGCAAGGTAATCTTGACGTGCCTGTACTGAAGGATATCGCGGCTAAGCATGGTAAATCTCCGGCACAAGTTGTGCTGCGTTGGGATATTCAAAATGGTGTTATTGCAATTCCTAAAACAACAACCTCTTCCAGACTCGTAGAAAACAGCCAAGTTTTCGATTTCGAGCTTAGTGCAGAGGAAATGCAACAGATTTCTGCATTGAACCAAAACAAACGCTTTGGTTCCGATCCTGATAACTTTAATTTCTAATAGTAAAAGCCAATGTTTGTACGTTAAGCTTCAGGGATAATCCCTATAGCTGTACGATCATTGGCTTTTCCTTATACCCTCCCATTCAACGAAGTTAGCCTCATATCGACACAATTATTAACGATACTACAAAGGCGCTGACACATTTTTAAGGCTATTTACCTACAGGAATCATTTACCTTTACGTCGAATATTTTTAAGAGAAAATTAAAAAGCAATTTAACTTAAGGGGTGATAGTTTGAAACTAAATTCATTAGCAGGAGGGGTCTATGACGACACAAGCTCAAGGAGTAATACCATGTATAGGAATAGCATTGAACTTCATGTAAACCGAGCATTTCCACAAAACAGCTTAATGCAATATGTTCGAACGATATCCAATTACGATAAGCTCATGCTAGCGATAACATTAAAATTACCATTCACAAGAAAAGATCTTAAGCAGTGGCCAGAGCTTCTATTCTACAAAAAATTAAATTTCATTCTTAAAAAAATAACAAGTGATCGAAAGTTAAAAAAACAGCTGCTTCTCTTTTTAATAGATAGAACGATAACAGAACCACCATCATTAAAAATGATAAAGTATCAATTACCTCAGCTCACAGCTGAGCACGGCTACTGGGTAGTATATTGGACATTGTATTTTCACCACGAGCACGCGGAGCAGGAAGAACTGTACCAGTCCATCCTAACAGAGCTCGAGACGTATCAGGACAATGAAGATCTACAAGAATCTCCAGTCATGAAGGAAGCTGCTGCTACAAGCAGTGAGTTAATCGATATTCAAGAGTTGGATACTAAGCAAGAGCAGCATAAACTCGAGAAAAGAATTACTGTTTTAGAAGATAAAATCAGTAAAGAGATAGCAACAAGACAGCAATTAGAGCTAACAGGTGTACAAAAGGATAAAATGATTCGTCAGCTGCAGCAAGAACAAGAAAAGCTTCAGCAACAAGCTATTCTGTTAAAGGAGCAGATTGCTATGTATGAAATGAAGATTGTTAATCTTGAACGTATGCAGCAAGAAACTAATCTTCGACGCAAAGAAGATGAAGATCGTTGGCTTTCAGAAAGAGCCTCATTACTGGGTCAGAACAAATCGAATCTTGATGATATTCGCAAGCTCAATCAACAGCTTGAGCAACTGCAGAAAGAGCTGGATGATAGCAAGCGTCAAACGATAAATTGGCAGCAAATTGCTCAGCAGCGGCAAGAAGAGCTTCATTCAATCGCGAACAGCAAACTTCCTTTAGAGGAACAGCTAACCGAGCTCTCAGAACATATGCACAGCCAGCTAGAAATATATAATCGCGATCTGCTCAGTCTCATGAAGGATGATCGTGCAAGCTACGAACAACGGCTTTACTATCGCCAGCAAATGCTGAATATGCTGCAAATCGTAGATTCTATCGATAAATTCCAGCATGAACAGAAGCTTCAAAATGATCGCGAGCATCAACAAGATAAAGAAGCACCGATTGACGTAGAACAACTATTCACACCTGATGAACTGAAAACTGTAACTGCTAATAGCTGCAATCAACAGCAGCGCTTCGGCACCTTCTATCGACGTGATCATGGAGGCTACATAGAGCTGGAGAATGGCGAAATATTTAATATTACAGAGTCACTCGTACAGCAGCTAGAGCTGCAGCATGAAGCAGAGGTGCTTTGTACACCGACAGCTCATCCTGGTAGAGCAAACCACTACACGATTGAGCTTCTTTTCCAAGGTGATGATAGTTTCTCGCCTGTTGAGACATATGATGGCTTTATCCTTTTTGATCAGGATCAAAAATGGTATTGTGTTGACCTTAACGATGAATCCAATCGTTTCCCAATCCATTTCAAAGATATCGAGATTCAAAAGCCTAATCATGGAGATCCTTGCACCTTTAACGTCGCTGAAGATGGACATATTGCTAGACTAACAAAGCTGTATCGAGTACAAGGTGAAATGACTGAGGTTCACCCAGGACGCAAAAAGAATGAAACTCGAGCAAAAGCAACGGTTCGCAGAAAGGTCGAGCCATTCCTAGACGATTGTACCGTTACAATTATTGGCGGACAAAGAAAATGGTTCGAGTCTGTCGTTAAGGAAACTGGTGCTGATCTCGTCCACGATGGAGGCGAGCACCCAGAGCGTATCGCATCAGAGCTCAGCCGTTCTCAAGCGCTGTTTATGATATTAACATCTACTTCTCATCGCGCAACATGGGAAGGTATAGAAATCGCAAAAAGCAATCAAATTCCTCATTTTATTATTCAAGGTTCGAAGTCGAATTTGCGCAAGCTGCTATGGGATAATCAAGAGGTGATTCGCGCTTCCAATCGTCCCGTAGAAGCCTAACATCAAGTAACTCAATCCTGTAACTTATTACAATAATAAAGGGCCAGCTGCTACGGTAAGATTCATGCTAACCGCGGCAGTTGGCCCTTCTACTTCTATCTTCTATACATTTCTAAAACACTTAAATTAGCCCGTTATGGAGCATCAGGCAGCCATATAAGCTCTGTACCTTCATAGATGGCTTCAAGAAAAGTATTGTTCATCAGTTGATCGGCATCAAGCGGCTTCTGAATAACGTTAGCGTCAAGCAGCATGCTAGCTTCACGTTCCCATTGTTCTACACTTTGCCAACCGACGCCATAGCTTTCATTCCTCGATAGCTCCAGCAGCTCAAGCTCCACCTTCCAGCGATTAAGCTCTGCGTCCTCATCGTACACCGTTTCTGAACGTGCTGACAGCATCTCCACAACTAATTCTGGATGCTCAGCAGCATAGTCATGCGCCTTTAGTACAGCTCTCAGAAAGTCTTCTGCTGCCGTTGGATGCTTTTTCGCCCAGCCATTGTTAACCGCCAACACACCAAACGACGTTTCCGCTCCAAACTGTCCTGGATCAATTATTCTTACCTTTTCTCCCAGCTTCTCCAGCTGGTAAGGCTCATTTGATTTGTAAATCGTCAAAGCATCAACCTTCCCGCTTGACAATATCGTCGGGTCGTAGCCTACAGATACCCCCTTTATATCGGAAACTTCCATATTATTATATTGCAGCATTGCGATCAGATTCGCAGGTAAGGCACCATGATAGCCAATCGTTTTTCCTTTCAAATCATTAGGCTCATATATATTAGAGTCCTCCATTACAAGCAGCGCACTTGTTCCAACCGCACCAAAGGTTGCGATACCACTAATTTCTGCACCTTGAGCAACGGATTGAATGACCTGACTTGGTGTGCCTGAACTCGCAAGCTGTGCTTGATTAGCCGCCAAATACTTCATGCCTTCTGCATCAAGTCCGGGAATAATGGTAACGTCAAGCCCTAGCCCCTCAAAATACCCAAGCTCGTCTGCAATGACAACTTGAACATCTGGAGGCGAAGCAGCATAGTAGAACCCCGTCATATATGTAATTTCTCCAGCTGCTTTATTCAGCTTTGTACGTTCTTCACTGCCTAATGCCGGCAAATCTTTACTCGCTTGATCAATCTCCCCGTTAGCAGAGCAAGCTGATATGAGCATTACTGACAGCATAAGCAGTACAACAATCATTTTCTTCATAGATGTCTTCCTTTCTTTCCTGTAACTTACTTCCAGTCATTCGCTGAAACATGCCAATACAGCACTTTTCTTTCCACGTAACGAATGAAATTAGTTAATGAGACACCCATAATTGCTAGCATAAAAATTGCTGCAAACATGCGTGTCGTTTGCGTGTAGTTACTTGCCATCATAATGACATTGCCGAGGCCCTGTGTTGAACCGCTCCACTCTCCTACTACGGCACCCATCACACTCAAGCTGACACAGGTTTTCGCAGCACTGAACAAATAAGGGAGACTGTTTGGCAATCTAAGCTTTAAGAAAATTTCGAGTTTGCTGGCGTGGAGCGAACGCATATATACATAATGATTTTCATCAATAGAGCGGAAGCCCATAATCGAATTGATAAGCATCGGAAAAAACGTAATAATGGCAGCAATAAGTACTTTAGGCAGCGTCCCAAAACCAAACCAAATAATAAATAACGGCGCCACCGCCATAATCGGTGTAACGTTAGCTAGCACTGCGATCGGCAGCAGCGTTCGTTCTAGAACAGTGGAATGCGCCATTATGGTGCCCATAATAAAGGCAACACTTAGCCCTAGCAAAAAACCTAAAACCGCCTCATAAAACGTCACCCATGCATGCTTTAAGTAAAAGCTGAAGGAGTTTAGCCATTCAACTAGCACATCGCTCGGAGCAGGAAGTGTAATCGAATTAATATGAAACAACGTTACAGCCAACTCCCATAGAATAAAAACTCCTACAAATGCAGCTAGCGGCGGCCAAAAAGAGGATTTGACATAGAATCGCTTTAGTCGCTTGGAAAGCTTCACCTTAGGTGGCTGGTACCCTCTTGTTTCCTGTTCATCGTTAGCCACAGTTTCTCACACAACCCTCTCCTATTATACTTGCCATTCTTGGCGCAGAAGAGCGCGAATCTCAGATATGTATTGCTGGAATCGTTCGCTTTCTTCTAGCTCAGCATTTCTTGGTCGTGGCAATTGAATATCGACCACTTTTTTTATTCGTCCAGGCCGTGGACTCATAATGACGACCTCATCGGATAACAATACAGCCTCTCGAATATTATGCGTAACAAAAACGACCGTCTTCTGATGCTCCTGCCATATGTTTAACAGCTGATAGCCGATTTTTTCTCTCGTCAATTCATCCAATGCAGAAAAAGGCTCATCCATAAGCAGTATCGGAGCACCCGATCCAAATGCGCGTGCGATGCCGATCCGCTGCTGCATCCCGCCAGACAGTGCATTAGGATAAGCATGAATAAAGTCGCCCAGTCCTACAGAGGAAAGCAGCTCGATCAGTTCATGCTCATGTTGCTTCGCTGTTTCAGTGTCGGCCTTGCGATTCACTTGGAAGGGCAGCCTCATATTTTGCAGCACAGTACGCCAAGGAAATAATGCAGGTGATTGCGGAACGAAGCTGAACTGTTTTTTCTTTTGTGCCTCTAGTGGCGTAACTCCTCCGATGTGCACCTCTCCGCACTCCTGCTTAACTAAACCACCTATAATGCGCAGTAGCGAAGATTTACCGCAGCCACTTGGACCGATTAAGCTAATGAATTTCCCTTTATCAATCGTTAAGCTAATATCATGCAGCGCTTCGGTCACTTGACCACGCTGACGATATTGCTTGCTTACCTCTTTAACCTCTATATATGACAAACGCCTCACCACGCTTTTAGTTTAACTATATATAATAAACACGAAAAAAGCTGCTAGCCTCATGCAGAATGAAGCTAGCAGCTTTTATTTTATCATTAATTATTAGTTTGTATAAGGTCCCCAACTGCGATTTTTCACATTAGGGCAGCTTTTATTGCGATAATGCGCCGATACACGAACAAAACAGCCGCATAGCAAGCAGGTTTGCCCTTGTTGTAAATGCTCACAGGTTGCACAAGCTGAAAGTCTTTCCTCATAGATGAAAGCTGGAACAACAACGCTAGGATCCTTGAACATTGGTGCTTGAAGAATACGATCAATTTGTGCCTCTGTTACCTCGTATTGAGGCCCACAGCCCCGGCAGTTGCGATTGCGATCTGCTGCTTCCATCATGTTATTCACCAACAATTAACGAATGCTAAGTGTTGTAACAGACATTGGGGACAATGTTACTTTAAGCTGTTGCCCGTTAATCTCGAATGCAGTGAATTGGCTTGGCTTCACAGCATCAGGTGCATCAAACGTATTGTGAGCATCCATCTTATTGGCCGTAAGTTCAGCAGCTTCTACTGTAAACTGTCCTTGTGCTAGACCACGAAGATCGATTTCAAGAGTTGTAGAATTAACAGGATCAACATGAGCAAGACTAATATGAACTGCACCAGCTGCATCAACGGAAGCTGTAGCACTTACCGCCTTCATTGTTTTGCCATTGCTTGTATAGTCATCAGATTGTAGCTCAAGCTGAAGCAACTTCGCATCCTGATGCACCTTGTACATATTGAATACATGGTACGTAGGTGTTAGGATCATTTTTTCGCCTTCCGTTAAAATAACCGATTGCAATACGTTAACCATTTGAGCAATATTCGCCATACGGACACGGTCACAATGTGCGTGGAAAATATTAAAGTGAATCGCAGCGACAAGTGCGTCACGAATACTGTTTTGCTGATAGAGGAAACCCGGATTCGTGCCTGGTTCTACATCATACCAAGTGCCCCATTCATCAACGACAAGTGCCACACGTTTATTCGGATCATACTGATCCATAATTGCAGAATGTCGAGTAATAAGCTCATCCATATGCTGAGCCTTAATCAAAGTATCGATCCATTCATGCTCAGGGAAGCCAAGTGCAGAGCCTTTGCTTTCCCATTTATCTGGAATCGTATAGTAATGAAGAGAAATTCCATCCATGAAGCGACCCGCTTCACGCATTAGAACTTCCATCCAGCGATAGTCATCCACATTTGGACCGCCGGCAATTTTGAAAATTTTATTGTCGCCATAGTTGCGCACATATGTAGCATAACGACGGTATAGATCTGCATAATACTCTGGGCGCATATTACCTCCGCAGCCCCAGTTCTCATTGCCTACACCGAAATACTTCAGCTTCCACGGTTGCTCATGGCCATTTTCAGCACGAAGCTCAGCCATTGGAGAAACACCGTCGAACGTCATATACTCTACCCACTCTGACATTTCTTGAACGGTACCACTGCCAACATTACCGCAAATAATCGGTTCACACTCAAGCAACTCGCACAGCTGCATAAACTCATGTGTTCCAAAATGATTGTTCTCAACGACACCGCCCCAATGAGTATTGATCATACGCTTGCGAGTTTCCTTTGGACCGATGCCATCCTTCCAATGATATTCATCTGCGAAGCAGCCGCCGGGCCAGCGTAAGCCTGGAACTTTAATTTCCTTAAGCGCTTTCAGCACATCGTTTCGAATTCCCTTCGTATTTTCAATTGGAGAATCCTCTCCCACCCAAAGTCCTTCATAGATACAGCGTCCCAAATGCTCGGAAAAATGACCATAGATTTGACGATCAATCGTTGATAGCGTCTGATCCGCGTTAATAGTTAATTTGTTCGTAGACATAGGATAATCACCCTTCTCATAAGTATTTGAATTAATAATTTTATAAATTCATAATTAATATGTTAATCCTACTGTTATCATAATGTTTATTTTCTATTTTGACAACACCTTTATGTATAGTTTGTTATAATTAATTTGGACATGCAGGAAATGGAAGAAGGGAGAAATTCTAGTGAAAGAAATACCATTACAAAGCCGTGGAATTTCGGCAAGCAAACTGGCGATTGGCTGTATGGGCTTCGGCGGCTCCTGGGACGAAACTGAGCCATATACCGCTGAACACAAAAAGCAGCTTGAATCGGTTGTTGATGCTGCGCTTTCTATCGGAATTAACTTCTTTGATCATGCAGACATCTACACAAGAGGCAAGGCTGAGCGTATATTTGGAGAGCTATTAACTGCTCGACCTTCTCTGCGCGAGCAAGTCATTATTCAATCAAAATGTGGCATTCAGCTAGCAGACGGTACACTTCCTGTTCGGTATAATTTTTCAAAGTCTCATATCTTAAATTCGGTCGACGGTATCTTGCAGCGTCTAGGCACAGAATACATTGATATATTGCTGCTACATCGTCCAGACCCATTAATGGACCCAGAAGAAATTGCGGAAGCAATCGAACAGTTGAAGGCAAGCGGCAAGGTAAAACACTTTGGAGTTTCGAATATGCATACTGCTCAGATCGAATATTTGCGATCTGCGATTAGTGAGCCTTTTATTGTCAATCAGCTGCATCTTAGTCTAGCGCATCGCCATTTTCTAGATCAGGGGTTGAACATTAATCGCGATGAAGGAGCTGAGGTCAGCTTTGATCCACAATTAATGACGTATATGCAGCAACAGCGAATTCAGATCCAAGCCTGGGGACCGCTTGCTCAAGGTAGATACACTGGCGCCATTAGATCGGATGCCTCAGAAGCTGAGCTGTTAACAGCACGATACATCGAATACCTCGCCAATGAAAAAGAAACTAGCAAAGAAGCAATCTTGCTTGGTTGGTTAATGAAGCACCCGGCAGGCATTCAGCCTGTACTCGGAACGACCAATGCATCACGCGTTATCGCATGCCAGGACGCTGCTCGCCAGGCGGAACTTATGACCCGTGAAGAATGGTGGACGCTTTATGCAACGGCTGGCGGTACACACAAGCCAGTCTTTTCTAGCACTTAGAAATATATGTATACTTCCCCTGCTTTGTACTCATACTAGCTTAAAAGGAGCGATAGATTATGAGTACAAAGCGTATGCGGCATGAACGTGAATTAATAATAGAGCAATTGAAATTTGAAATTGCACAAGAGCTTGGCATTCCACTGCCACAGGATGGCTATTATGGTCATATAACTAGTCATGAAATCGGTAAGCTTGGCGGTCATATAACGAAACGTCTCGCTCTTCTAGGAGAGCAGAAGCTAAGTAACAACATGTAATTCACACATTTTTGACAGGCTACTTTCGACGCTACTCCTGTTGTCCGAAAGCAGCCTGTTTAGTTTATACTTCCATTATTGCGCAATTATCAGTAAAATAGAGTCATGAGCACAGGATATTCATAGAGAATATAAGATAGAAAGGAATATCTATAATATGATCATTCAACCAAAAACAAGAGGATTTATTTGTACGACAGCACATCCTGTTGGCTGTGAAAAGCAGGTAGAAACGCAAATTAGCTATGTAAAGCAACAGCCTGCTGTAAACGGACCTAAAAACGTATTAGTTGTAGGCGCATCTACTGGCTATGGCTTAGCTTCTCGCATTGTAGCTGCCTTCGGCTCACGCGCCAATACAATTGGCGTATACTTTGACAAAGGCGCAGAAGGTGTGCGTACTGCTTCTGCTGGATGGTACAACTCTGCAGCATTTGAAGCGGCAGCAGCTAAGGAAGGATTAAAATCCTTCAGCATCGTAGGTGATGCTTTCTCTGATGAAATTAAAAACAAAACGATCGATCTGATTAAAACTGAGTTAGGTAAAGTAGATCTAATCGTATACAGCGTCGCATCTCCACGTCGTGTTCACCCTAAGACTGGGGAAGTATTCTCTTCAGTCATTAAGCCGCTTCATGAAGTATATACGAACAAAACAGTTAACTTCCATACAGGCGAAGTATCTGAAGCAACGATTGAGCCTGCAACAGAAGATGAACTAAGACAAACGATCGCAGTTATGGGCGGTGAAGACTGGAAGATGTGGATTGATGCACTGCAGGAAGCTGACGCAATTACTGAGGATGCGACAACTGTAGCTTACTCTTATATCGGACCAGAAATTACACACGCTGTGTACCATGACGGCACAATCGGTGCAGCAAAAAATGATTTGCAGCAAACTGCTGATGTCCTACATGAGCAATTAAAGCAAAATGGTGGACGAGCATTTATATCTGTTAATAAAGCGCTTGTTACACAATCTAGCTCTGCAATTCCAGTCGTTCCGCTATATATTTCTGCACTATACAAAGAAATGAAAGAAGCAGGAACACATGAAGGTTGTATCGAGCAAATGTACCGCTTATTCTCAGAACGTCTCTATATTGAAGGCGAGATCCCTGTAGATGACAAGCGCCAAATTCGTATTGATGATCTGGAAATGCGTCCTGAAATTCAAGCAGCGGTAAGTAAAGTATGGGAGCAGCTCAATACTGAAAACGTGTACGAGCTAACAGACCTAGAAGGCTATAGAAAAGAGTTTTTTGGTCTATTCGGTTTCAACGTAGAGGATATTGACTATGAAGCAGACGTTGATCCTAACGTTAACATTACAAACTTAAAATAAATTCAACAACAGTCATAATAGCTGCGTGCTACTATGACTGTTGTTTTTTACTATCATTATTTGTTAACCTTTCGTTAATTTGATAAGATAAGGATGCTAATAATAATAATCGAACGACTTGAACATACATAATTTGGAGGATATTATGGCTCAATTAAAAATTTTTTCTGGTTCTTCTAACCGCCCACTCGCTCAATCGATATGCGAGCAGTTGAATGTACCATTAGGTAATGCGACGATATCGCGTCTACAAAGCGGTGAGATCCATGTTTCCTATGAAGAATCACTGCGCAATCACGATGTCTTTCTCGTACAGGCGCTATCGCATCCCGTAAATGAGCATCTAGTTGAGCTACTTGTAATGATAGATGCAGCAAAACGCGCATCAGCACGCAGCATCAATATCGTTATGCCTTACTACGGATACGCACGACAAGAACGTAAAAGCAAGCCTCGCGAACCAATCTCAGCAAAAATGGTCGCCGACATATTAACAACCGTTGGGGCAGAGCGAATTATTACAATCGATCTGCATGCCGACCCTATCCAAGGCTTCTTCGATATTACTGTCGACCATCTTACCGCGCTCGACATCATTATTAAATACATTCGTGAGAAAAAAATGATCAATCCTGTCGTTGTGTCTCCTGACGCTGGACGAGCAACGGTTGCTGAAAAGCTTGCAGGCTTAATCGATTGTCCTTTCGCGATTATGATTAAAAATCGTCCTGCACATAATCAATCTGAGATTACCCATATCATCGGTGAAGTTGAAGGTATGACCCCAATCATTATTGAAGACATGATTGATACAGGAAGCACTATCGTTAATGTCGTCGAAGCACTTAAAAAGAAAGGTGCGAACGATGCTTATATTTGTGCGACTCATGGATTGTTTTCTGGTGAAGCAATACAGAAGCTGGATCATCCAAACATTAATGAAATCGTCATTACCGATACGATACTGCTTGATGATAATCATTCCGATAAATTCGTCGTATTATCCGTTGCACCGCTAATCTCAAAAGCGATTAAAATTATTACTGAGGGCGGATCGATCGCCACATTGTTTAGATCATAATTCTCCATGCATGATTCAGATCATCATCCCCATGCATGCAAAAGGCTGTCGCAAGTCAATTCAGACTTGGCGACAGCCTTTTCATTTACAGTAATTAACCTTGCTCCAGCCACACTACCTCTTCTACCGTCAGCTTTAGCTCGGTTGCACGAACACAGGATTGCAGTTCCTCCATCGTACGCGCCCCCGCTATAATCGCTGTTGGATAGCTCTGATTCGCTACATAAGCTAAGGCAATCTCTGCTGTAAACATGCCTTTTTGTGCAGCGAGCTTTTGGGCACGTTCATATTTCTCCCAATTCTCATCGCTGTAAAAGACACGAGCAATATCTTTATCTGTTATCACATCAGGTGAAAACCGCCCAGAGAAAAATCCTCTTGCAAGCGGTGACCACGATAGGCAAGGAAGCTTCGTGTTTTCATGCAAACGAGCCATCTCCTCATCGACATGCAGCACACCATTCCAATAAGGCTCTTTTGGCTTCGCAAGGCTAAGATTAGGTGAATTAAATGTGAATCCAACTAATCCATGCTCAGTTGCATATCGATTCGCTTCAAGCAATCTTGCAGGAGTCCAGTTCGACGCACCGATCGCGTGAATGGTACCTTTATTAATATACTCATTCAGCATCTCGATGATTTCACCGACCGTTAGCGAGTCATCATCACGATGCAGCGCATATAAATCGATATAGTCTGTTCTTAGTCGTTCCAAGCTGGTCATTATTTCTGAATGCAGCACTTGTCGTTGCAAGGTTGAGATGCCGCCCTTTGTAAAAAGAACGAGCTCATTCCGTAGATTACGTTCCTCGACATAACGACCTATAACTGCTTCACTTTCACCAGCTGTGTATATATGAGCCGTATCGATCGCATTGCCTCCAGTTTCGATGTATTCGTCTAGCTGCTCACGATGCAGTTCATAGCTGGCAATCTGTAAATAATCTGTACCTTTAATTACTTTAGCTACCTGCTTCGAACATCCTGCTATGCTCATATATTGCATGAAAACTCACTCCTTGATCACGTTATGGGTTCAATGTGACACGAGTTCCATTCTCAGCTGACTGTAAACATGCTTCTAACACTTTCATATTGGCAATTGCGTCATCAAGCGGGAATGGCAGCGGCTGCTCTCCATAAATAGCACGAGCAATCGCATCCGCCTGCAATGCATACGCATCCAAATATTCTGCCTTTATTTCCTCAACACCTTGATCAGTATGAATATAATAATTGCCTTCTGCTTCACTTTTACCTAGAAATGCGTGAGGAATTTCAATACGACCTTTCGTTCCAAGAATTTCCATTGGGTTACGGAAAGCTGCCCACATTCCACAGTCAAACAAAAGCGAAACATCTCCAGGGAACTCGACTAAGCCAGCAGCCATCATATCGACGCCGCCATGCTTCTCAGAGAACATAGCCTGCATCGTAGCGGCGATCGGCTCACTGCCTAGAAAATAACGTGCAGCACTGATCGGATAACATCCAACATCATATAACGAACCTCCGCCCCACTCCTTAACAAAGCGAACATTATCAGTCCCATCTCCATTATTGAATGTGAATGAACCTTTAATTAGACGCAGATCTCCGATCACACCATCTGCAATTAACTGCTTAATATGCTCATAGCGTGGATGATAACGATACATGAACGCTTCTGCAACAATAACTCCCATCTCTTTCGATACAAGCAGCATCTCTTCGGCTTCCTTAGCCGTTAAAGCGATCGGTTTCTCGCAAAGTACGTGCTTACCTGCTTTCATCGCTTTAATGGTCCATTCCTTATGCAGTTGATTAGGTAGTGGTATGTAGATTGCATCAAGCTCCGGATCGTTAATTAGCTCCTCATAGCTGCCGTAAGCAACTGGAATGTTCAATTCCTTAGCTGTAGCTTGAGCAGTATCCAAAGAGCGACTAGCAATCGCACGAGCTTCATTGAATTGAGAGCCCTGTATGCCGGGTACTACTGATCTTTTAGCGATGGAAGCGCATCCGAGCACACCCCAACGAATTTTTTGCTTATTCATTACTTCCGCTCCTTTTCTATTCTAATAGCCTTCAGTTGTTTCCATGTGCTAGAACAGTTATGATGTGAGGGTAAGATTATGTAAGTTTAGTTAACTAGCTCCTGTCCTATTATATCACTAGTATGCGAGGTGAGAACATTGAAACATAAACGGGTATTCATTTTTTTTAGTTCAATCCTACTTATCACAATAATATATTATGCTGCTGTGTCGTTCTCTAGATTAGTGCCAGCACCTGTCTCAACAGCAACCGACATTCAGCAAGATTCACATCATCATGCAACACCGCAACCTTCAGTTAATTCCTCTGATTTGAACACAACTGATGCAACTCCAAAACCAACATCGACCGTTCAGAAAGACTTGCAGCAACAACAGCCAGCACAAGAGCAGATGAAGCAATTAGTTGAAGAACAGCTAGCTCAGCTTACATTGGAGCAGAAAATTGGTCAACTTCTCATTCTTGGCATCGAAGATCAAGCCTCAACAGTAACTGCTGAAACGACACAACTCATTGCCGAGCAAGGAATAGGTAATATTATTCTATTCAAACGCAACATTGCTTCCGAGCAGCAACTGCAGATGTTAATCAGTGAGTTGAAAAAGCTGCCATCCAATAATATTCCACTATGGATTACGATCGATCAGGAAGGCGGTAAAGTGAATCGCTTACCCGAGCAATATCCGTCTGCAGAAGAACTGGCGGAGCTGAATGATACAGCGATTACAGAAGCATCCGCTGATCTTATGGGCAGTGCGCTTGCACAATTGAACATAGATATGGACTTTGCTCCTGTGCTTGATATTAATAGTAATGCTAACAATCCTGTCATTGGGTCTCGGGCATTCGGGGACAATGCACAGTCCGTCGTTACCCACAGTACAGCAATGCTGGACGGATTAGGCAAGCATGTAATAACGGTCGGCAAGCACTTTCCAGGACATGGAGATACGAATATCGACTCGCATATTGCACTGCCTACGATTGAAAAAAGCTGGGATGAGTTAGAACAGCTGGAACTCATCCCCTTTCGTAGCGCAATAGAAAATAATATCGATGCCATAATGGTCGGTCATCTTTTTATTCCGAAGTTAGATGACACCTATCCCGCTTCTTTATCCGAAACGATAATTTCTTATTATTTGCGAGAAGTGCTAGATTTTGATGGACTTGTAATTACGGATGATCTGATAATGGGAGGAATTACAGAGCAGTTTGAACTAGAAGAAGCAGCGGTTAGAGCGCTCCAAGCAGGTAATACGATGCTTATTATTGGCCATCAGCCGGAGCAACAGCAATTCGTACGTGACCGTTTAATCGATGCTGTTCAGCAAGGAATATTAGATGAAGCTCTTATAGATGATCGGGTAAGACTCGTGCTGTTAATGAAGCTGAATAAGCAAGAGTTCTTGCAATAGCTAATGCATTCCGAATGTGCGTAGGAAAGAGGCTGGGACAAAACTAGCTTCACATACACGCAAACCGAAGTAACGGAACTCAGAAGCCTTAATCCCATGTAAAGGCACCCAAAAAAAATGTAACGGAACTCAGCGTCGTTATCAGGTCAATTCGAGGTAAAAAACGCAGAAATTGCACCAATAACGCCTATGAGTTCTGTTAGCATTTATGGAAGGCTGCTTTTGGCTAATTAACGTCGCTCAGTTCCGTCAGAACTTCAACTTGTCCTTGGTCGATGGAAATTATTGTTTTCCCAGTTAAATTGAAGTCCCGAATGCTTTACATTTCGTAAAGCGTTCGGGACTTTCTTGTTTGAGGCGGGTTTTATCCCAGCCTCTTACTATCATCCAACTTACTTGAATTTTCCGCCACCACCACGAGAGCCACCGCCTCTGAAGCTGCCGCCGCCACCTCGTGAGCCGCCACCACCAAAGCTGCCACCGCCACCTCGTGAGCCGCCGCCGCCAAATCCACCACCATTGCCACCTCGCGGACCACGGTGTCGATCTTGATTCATCATCCTTCTCATCATTTCCATTTGAGCTAATTGACGAAGTCGTTCTTGCTCCGCTCGTTCTCTCGCTTCCTTCGCTGCAATTTCCTGTGCTGCCATCTGGTTAAACTGCCCATACAGATGCTGCACCTGTGATAGCATCTGTTCTAAGTGGTTGAGATTACGCGGTGTTGCAGCAAGCTGCCGCTCAATCTGCCTAAGCTGATCTAGCCCATTATTCTCCGTACCAGCCATCATTCCCTGAATACGGATACCACTACGCTGAAGCTGATGTCTCACCTGTCCGAAGCTTTGCTCTAACTGGTCTACACTGACTTGAATCGACTGGCACGTTCTGTTCAGCTCGTATAATAGTTGCTCGTGCTCCAAGCTAACTGCTTCAACCTTATTTACTTCATTCTGAGCTTCCTGCAGTAGCTTTTCTGCTTCCAAATAACGCTGTTCCTTCTGATCGTTATATTGCTTAGCAAGCTTAATCTTGTGCTCTACCTCAAGTAATTGCTCAGGGAGACGCTGCTGTTTCCGCACTGCCTCCTGCCAATGGATGCTGTCAAACTGCTGCTTCGTTTGCTCAATGGAGCGCTCAGCTAGTGGTAGACGTTCTGAGCGTAACTCCATCAATCCACGTTCAAGCGCTCTAACATGCTCGAGGTTTCCATCACGAGCATCAATTGATCTCGTAACGTCAGTTAATGCGGTTTGCAGCCAATGTTCAATACGATTCGCACAATCTCTTGCAGATGGAACATCACCGATTTTCAAGGAGCGCTCAATCGTAAGCAGCTGTCCATTCATCGAATCAAACCATTGATAAGGCGAGATTTCCTGTAAAGTCAGCTGTTCTCGCTGTACAAGCATATCAATTTTATGTTTCGTTTGTTTAATATGTTCAGGCAGCTTGTGCAAAGTTTCAACTAGATATCCATATGCATTAACATCCTCTACCCAGCTTGCAATACGAGCCTCTTCGTTGTTTAGACGCGTGCTCGCTTCTATCGGATTGAAGGCGAGCGTTGCTTCTATTTGCTCCAGCAACTTCTTTATATCCTGCTGTCTTTCGAACAACGATTGAAGCGTCGTCTCTGCATCTGTTGCAATCTCCTGCAATACTTGTTGGCCTTGTTCAAAGCTAGCTTTTCGTTCATTGAGAAGCTTAATAGCTGCAGCTTCAATATTTTTATACTTGTCAATAGCAGCCTGAAGCTCCCCTATTGATTGTTCAATTCTGTGCAGCGTACGCTCAAGCGCCTTTACACTACCTTGATTTCGATGTAACTGAGCCGAACTCAATCTTTTCCACGCGCGAAGCTGCTCAGGATAAGATGAAATCTGCTGCAGAAGCTCATATAATTGATCCTCGGCATCACCTACAAGATCTCGCGACTTTCCTTGTGAAAACTTTTTAATTTCATTCATCTCGGCATCAAGCGACTGCAACTTCTCCGATATTTTCTCATATTGATCTTCTAACTGAAGCAGAAGCTCTTTCGTACGAATCCGGTTTTTACGTTGTACGACAAGCAGAATAATGACTACAGCAATAATGAGCAGTCCAATTGCCACAAACAAAGCATACCCAGAAATGGCATTACTTGAAGATACGGTAGCACCTCCTGCAGAAGCTGATGGCAGGCTGCTGTATTGCTCTACATAATATGCCAACCCATTAATGGTATCATCGATTGCCTTATAGTAATTCCCTTCCGCTGCATAAGGGTAAAATTGCTGCTCTAAAAAAGTAGTAACAGGATCTCTGCCATCCAACTGAGCATATAGCGCTTTTTCCAAGCGAGAGTCGATCTGCAGTTGAAGCTGGACAATACCATCATGATCCGCGATCACTAACAATCCTTCGTCAGCTCCTAAGCCCCAATCTGAAAACAGCTTCTCGCTATAGCTTGCGGCGCTTTTCCCATCAAGTGTATCTACAACCAGAACATTAAGCTTAATGTTCTGGTTATACATGCTTGTTTCGAGTGCATTCCGCTCTTGCTTCGAGAGTACCTCGATTTCATCCTGTATGTACGTGCCATTGGAAGTAACGGCATGAACAGGAAGCATAAGTACAAGCTGTATAAGCATTAAAATTGCTGCTACTAATGAAAATCGTATTAAGCCTTCTCTTCTACTCATTGACCGACCTCCATAAAGAAAAAGCCTGGTTAGCATAACCTGGCTTTTTAACTTCCTTCATAAGATTATGAATGGATAACATTATTTATTTCCATTAAGCTCAGCTTTTAGGGCAGCAAGTTCATCATCAATCGCATTTGATTTGGATGCCTTTAATTGCTCCTCAAACTTCTGATCCAATGTTTTGTCCTCATTAGCTAATTCAAATGCAGCATCTGCTTCATCATGCATTTTTTTAATTTTTTCTTCCATACGATTGAAGGTAGCACCTACATCGTTATTACCTACACCCTTCATCGTGCTATTAATTTTTTGCTGCGCCTTAGCAGCCTCAGCTTGAGCAATGAGGGTGCTACGCTGATCTTTCATATCTGTTACACGCGCCTTCAGATCACGCAGTTGATCGCGAAGCTTATCAGCGGTAGCCTTAGCACGGTCATAGCTTTCTTTCACCTTATCACGTTTTTCGACCTGCTTAGCTTTATCTGCCAATGCCTCTCTAGCAAGCTCTTCGTTGCCTGCTACAAGCGCTTGACGGGCTTGCGAATCACGCTTAGCGACAAGTTCTTCTGCTTCCTTCAGTTCTCGCTCAAAACGTTTCTCAACAGCCATCTGCGATGTTACCGCAGCTGTTACCTTTTCTACATCCTCATCTAACTCACGCAATACTTGATCAATAATTTTAACTGGGTCCTCCAGTTTATCTACCGCAGCATTAACATTCGCTTTTCCAATTCGAAACAATCGTTCAAAAATACTCATTCTAACAACCTCCCCGATTTTTAGCGATATTAGTCATACGATATAGCTTACTATTCGTTTCATTTAATTCACAATTGTGTTTTCTTCATTGCTACATTGTTCGTTATTTATTAGCATTATATTCTAATAATCCAATGGCAATAGCACCGCTTAATCCGGCATTGTCGCCAAGACCCGGCGCAATAATATATTGATCGATATGCTCCAGTATCATAGGATGCTGAACATATCCGTTGAGATTATGCTTTACTTCTTCTCGAATAAGAGGAAACAGCTGCTCTTGATGCATCACACCGCCACCTAAAATAATTCGCTCAGGTGAAAGCAGTAATATTGTAGACATTAACGCTTGTCCCAAATAGTAGGCTTCAATCTTCCAAGCTTCATGATCTTTGCTTAGTTCATGCCCCTTTTTACCAAAACGCTTCTCAATCGCCGGACCTGCTGCAACCCCTTCTAAGCAATCCCCATGATATGGGCAAAAGCCTTCAAACGAATCTTGAGGATGACGCTTAACCGGAATGTGTCCCGCTTCAGGATGAAGTAAACCGTGTACAAGGTTTCCTTCTACATATACTCCGACACCGACTCCTGTGCCTATTGTGTAATAAACACAGCTTTTCAAGCCTTTTGCGCTTCCCCAAAGCGCTTCTGCAAGCGCTGCTCCATTAACGTCTGTATCAAATCCAATTGGAACATCAATGTATTGCTTCAGCTGTCCGATGATATCAATATTTCCCCAGCCTGGCTTCGGAGTCGAGGTTATATATCCATAGGTAGAGCTGCTGCGATTCACATCGATTGGACCAAATGTCCCTACCCCTAATGCATCAATCTGCTCTCCTTCAAAGAACTCACGTATTTTGTTAAATACGATATGTGGAGATTCTGTCGGAAAGTTAATTTTTTTCTCAATCTCACCATGTTCATTGCCAATACCACAGATTATTTTTGTCCCGCCAGCTTCAATTGCACCAATTCTCACAGAACGAACCTCCTACAAGTTTGATAAAAGAAAGATATCCAAAATTCTCTATAATTTAATGATAGAGGATGAATAAGATGTTGTACACTATGTTTTTGCTTTCATGCTTCCATCCGGTAATAATTTATATAAGAATACATAATTTGAGCACTAACCCCAATAATAACAAGGTAAAAAGTATCATACCATCACTGGGAGGATGTGACAAATGTGATTAATGAAAATAAGAATTTTAATGAAAACAGTAAAAATGAACAATTAGAGTCTTTTCGAAGCATGGACAATCAAGACCAAGTAATGACGACGAACCAAGGACTGAAAATCTCAGAGGATGAATTTTCTTTAAAAGCTGGCGAACGTGGCCCTACATTAATGGAAGACTTCCACTTTAGGGAAAAAGTGACTCACTTTGATCATGAGCGTATTCCTGAACGTGTCGTTCATGCGCGTGGTTTCGGAGCACATGGTTATTTTGAGGTCTATGAATCGATGAAGCCATACACAAAGGCCAAATTTTTACAGGATCCAAATGTGAAAACTCCTGTTTTTGTTCGTTTTTCAACAGTAATTGGTTCGCGTGGATCGAAGGAGACGGCCCGGGACGTTCGTGGATTCGCAACAAAGTTTTATACGGAAGAAGGCAACTATGATCTGGTCGCTAATAATATGCCAGTCTTTTTTATGCAAGATGCTATAAAGTTTCCAGACTTTGTGCATGCGAATAAACCAGAGCCTCATAACGAAATTCCACAGGCAACAGCATCACATGATACGTTTTGGGATTGGATCTCACAAAATCAAGAATCAGCCCATATGGTTATGTGGACAATGAGCGACCGTGCTCTACCAAGAAGTTTTCGAATGATGGAAGGCTTCGGTGTTAATACCTTTCGCTTTGTGAATGAACAAGGCAAGGGACACTTTGTGAAATTCCACTGGAAGCCGGTATTAGGCACACACTCTCTCGTATTAGACGAAGCTGAAAAAATCGGTGGTAAAGATCCTGATTTTAATCGCCGGGATTTATGGGAAAACATTAATGCGGGTAATTTTCCGGAGTTCGAACTCGGTGTACAGATTATCGAAGAAAAAGACGAATTCGCTTTTGATTTTGATATCCTTGATGCGACAAAGCTGTGGCCAGAAGAAGACGTGCCTGTTCGTCTCATCGGAAAAATGACGTTAAACCGTAATGTTGATAACTTTTTTGCGGAAACCGAGCAAGTTGCTTTCCACCCTGGGAGTGTAGTGCCGGGAATCGACTTTTCCAATGACCCTCTTTTGCAAGGCCGCTTATTCTCATACTTGGATACGCAGTTGATTCGCCTTGGTGGTCCGAACTTCCACGAGCTGCCAATTAATCGCCCCGTTTGCCCGTTCTTCAATAACCAGCGAGATGGATATGGACGTCAAACGATCAATGTTGGACGTGTCGCTTATCATCGCAATGCGATGGCAAATAATTCACCATCTCCAGTTAGCGAGGCGAATGGAGGCTACGCCCACTATCAAGAAAAGGTGGAAGGACACAAAATTCGTGCACGAAGCGATAGTTTTAAAGATCATTTCTCACAAGCGACCCTCTTTTGGAATAGCATGAGCGTTCCAGAAAAACAACATATTATTAATGCCTTTTCGTTTGAGGTAGGCAAAGTAAAGGACAAACAGGTGAAGCAAAGAGTGGTCGACATGTTTGCCAATGTTAACTTAGAGTTGGCAACAGCATTTGCGATTAATATCGGTGCTACTCCTCCAACAACAGGAGGATCAAAAGTAACGAAAGCATCACCAGCACTTAGTCAAGAAAACACACCGAAGTCTGCAAAAACACGGAGAGTCGCAGTCATTATTGCCGAAGGTTTTGATTACACTCAAGTCAATACAGTTCTAGGAGATCTTATAGCTGCAGGAGCACAACCAGCGATTTTAAGCGATAAGCAAGGATTGATTACAAGTTCTAACGGCAGCCAGCTAGAGGCATTACATACGTTTACGACGGATGCATCAGTTGTTTTTGATGCGGTTTACGTAGACGGTGGACAAAAGGCGACCTCGCTCTTTGAATTGGATGCCTCTCAGTTTATAAAGGAAGCATATTTACACTTTAAGCCTATTGCTGGGACAAACCAAGGCAAGACATGGATTGAAAAGGCGACGACAGGTAATCGAGTGGGAATATTTCTTGGAGAAGAAAAAAGCTTTGTAAGTCAATTTATCGAAGGAATTGCATCCCATCGGTTTTGGAGTCGAACAGTTGTGTGATTTTTGAGACATGAATCAAACAATATTTTCACCCCCCGGTGATGAATCGGGGGTGAAAGATACAATTCTTATGTACCTCTGTTGCACCCATTGCTTCCCATGTCCGGTTACAGTTACGGATTAGTCGTTTTCATTTCAAAAACGAAAAATACGATTCCTTTTATTATAAATATAAGGAATCGTATTTTTTATTGTATGACGTATGATCCTTTCAATCTAATAACCGACTATGTCCGTGTCCAAAAACGTTGCTGGGCAATAGCATTGATAAATTCATTTCCAAAGTTTTGATTATTTGCCGCAAAAACAACTCCTGCTAAATTACTTTTTCCTGATGGTTGTATAAAAGTTTGAGCAGAAGTAGCAACGCCAATCGGTTTATAGTGTGTATATGCTACATTCAGGAAATTCACAACGTCTTGATTGAATTTTACTTGATTAGTAGAACTTCCGCCTACGATATAAAGTGAGTCAAGCAGATAAGGACTTGTCGTAATAAAAGTTTCATCCACTTTCAGTTTTGTACCATCAGAACCTGTAACTGTACCAAGCTTTTCGCTGACGATTACTATGAAAACTCCATTTTTCTGTAAAAAGTTAAGTACATTTGTAACTTCATTGCTGTTAAAGCCATCGCCGATCAGAACTCCAACTTTTAGTGAATATGCATAACGAGGAGTATTCGCCTGACTAAGAGATGCGTAACTTGTTGAAACCGGAACATTCGTTCCGCTTGGACGTTCTACACCGATATTATCAGCTACGATGCTCGCCATTTCCTTATCTACATTGACTAATAAATTGACATTTTGCTGACGAACAGATTCGCTTTTTACTTTTCCAAGCTGATAGCTAAGCCCTTCAATCGTATGTTGTTTTTCAATAGGTGTTAAGCTATTCCAAAAAATTCTTGGCTGCGAAAAGAAATCATTGAACGATTCGCTTCTGCCACGTATGACATGCCCTTCTACTTTTTGTGGATAATGAGCATAGCCGCCTTGCTCCGGTGGAGTCGTGTATGGAGTATTATTTGCTAGTGAATTTTCATGATAGTTTACTTGGTCAACATCTATTCGATACCTCATAAAGCCATTTCGCTGATTGTTATGAAATGGGCAGATTGGCCGATTGATTGGCAAGTCTTGGAAGTTAGCACTACCAAGTCGGTGATACTGCGCGCTTTGATAAGCAATCAGTCTTCCCTGCAGAACAGGATCATTAGAGAAATCAATTCCTGGAACGACGTTTGCCGGGTTGAAGGCTACTTGCTCCAATTCTGCGAATTCATTATCGACATTTCTATTTAACGTCATCTTGCCCATAATGTGAACAGGCACAAGCTCCTCCGGCCAAAACTTTGCGGGATCAAGGACATCAAAGTCATATTTGAATTCATCTTCCATTGCAATCAACTGAACACCCAATTCATATTCAGGATAAGCGCCCCGGTCAATCGCTTCTATAAGATCCCGCCGGTGAAAGTCAGGGTCGAGTCCACCGATCTTCAGTGCCTCATCCTGGAGCAAAGAATGGACGCCAAGAACAGGCTTCCAAACAAACCTTACAAAGGTTGCTACTCCTTGCTCATTGACAAATAAATACGTATTAATCGACCATGATTCCATCATTCGGTAACTTCTTAATATGCCCCGATCCGACATAATCCACAGCACCATATGAAGCGCTTCAGGATTACTAGCTACATAGTCCCAAAAATTGTCGTGAGCTCCAGAAGCCGTCGGAACATCGGTACGTGGCTCACCTTTATACGCATGGATCACATCTGGAAATTTCATTGGATCTTGATTAATTAAAACAGGCATTGCTATCGTCGTCAGATCATAGTTTCCTTCTTCTGTGTAAAACTTTGTGCCCCAGCAACGTAGGTCTCTTGCCGTATCATAAGAGCCTCTGCCCCCTTGCACAGTAGAAAAACGTACAAATACAGGAGTCTTTTTTCCAGGCTCCTGCAAAAATCCAGCTTTTGTGAACTGCGACATCGACTGATAACATTCGAATTCCCCATGAGCCCCGTAGCCTCTTGCATGAACAACCCTTTCCGGTATCCTTTCATGGAGAAAGTGGGTCATTTTTTCAAAGTAATGGAAATCCTCAATTAACGTAGGACCACGAACTCCTGCTTTCAGAGTTTCTTCATCATTTGAAACTTTTAACCCTACATTAGTCGTCATTGGATTCCCTGTATTTTGTACACGAAATTCCTCCAGTTGTTCGTTCTTGCTATTAGCATCAACTGGTTTGTTTCTTTCCTTATCCACTTTATCACCATCCCGTTCGTTTATTGATCGCTCCCGTTTATTTATATATAGCTATTCTGGATTATATTCCTTTCAAAAAAAGACCCTGTAGAGTAGACTATTAACTGTCTACTTTACAGGGTACCGTTTACTTATATTCAAGATGAATTTGATCGATAATATCTATTTAATGTTCTCTAATTCATTCGTAATAGACTCTATCATATTTACAAACGAAGTTAACTCTTGAGAACTTACAGCCTGCTCTCGTGCAAGAGAAGAAGTCTGTACAGAATCCTGCATAACTTCATGGAGGACACTCGAGATTTCATTCAGTTTTGATTTAATCGTTTTTAAAGATTCTTTAGAATTAGCAGCCAATTTTCGAATTTCATCGGCAACAATACTGAATCCTCTTCCATACTCTGCAGCATGTGCCGCCTCAACTGCCGCATTGAGCCCTAGTAGATGAGTTTGATCAGATATTTCCTGCAATAAAGTACCTACCGAATTTATTTCACCGATCTTTGAGTGTAACAGTTCGACCTTACTATGTGCTTGCTCTTGAATTTCCGCTGTATGAATTGCTGAATCGGTAACCGATTGACTACTCCCGCTCAATTCAACCACCATTGCTGCAAGATCTTGTACAGCTTTACTAACCTTTTCTATCGTTCCTTGTCTTTCATCGTAAAGATCTTGAATTTTCTGCTTTTCATCGATTTCATAAGCTTCTAATATAAGTTGGGAATCGAAGTTGAACATTTTAGATAAAGCTAAAATGATCTCCATCCATCTTTCCGGGAGAATTCGCTTAAAATTTTGAACGGATATATCCAGATATAACATATAAGTTCCTAGATACCAATCCGTTGGCAAGCCGATTCGCGAGTGGAGCTTACCGATATATATTCTTTTATCGATAAAATCCATATCTATTCTACCTTCTACCATGGATAGATAATACCATCTTTGAGTCTTCTTTAGACGCTCGATTGTACTATTCTCATTTATTATATTGGCAAGCTCGGGTTGAGCATAAATGTTTTCGTATAGTTGATCAACCACGCTGTCAACGATTGCTTCAAAATGTTCTTTCTGCTGGCTCAAGAAAAGTAAATCCGCTTCAGTAATCCCAATGTAGTTTAATTGCTTTCTTCGTTTGTCATCTACTTGAATCATCTGTTCCATCATATAATTAATTGCCTCCTCAGACCTTACTTCACTTAGAACGGTCAATCCACCTATGCCGGAATCAAACATTCAAATTATCATAAATGTGATTTTTTCCATTAAATGTGAACATTAATGAAATATTAATAATCAAAGTATAGCTGATTTCTATTGTAATGTTAATCGTTTTATTTTTATCCACTTTGTTCCTTTAATGGGATATAAAAAAGCGTCTTAAGATATACAATCTTAAGACGCTTGACCTATAACAATATTACAACTATAAATTTATTGTGGCACTGAATCTTGTTGATTTTGATTAGTACTTTCATTAGGCAATGTACGCTCACCTGGATTACCCGTAGTAGCTCCATCGGTTCCTTGACGGTTCCCTCTTTCCCCTCTGCCTCCGCCAAAGCCTCCCATGCCACCAAATCCGCCTTGATTCGTCGTTATGCCATCCTGATTAACATAACTCACTCGATCTGCTGCCGTAAACGTCACAAGCTCGGTTCCTTGCTGAGAAGGTGTCATAATTCCTAGGCCAATACCTTCTATTAACTCAGATTGTCCACCGTATGAAACCGTATAGTCTTTTCCTGCTTCGATGTGAGGTGAACTGATTAGTATAGTCTCATAATTTTTAATAGGCTCAAAAGCTACTAATACTTCTCCATCGGCATTGCTAAGCTGCATTAATGTGTTTGCCGATTGGGTTGTTGGATAATACACAAGGATCGAAGATTGAGTAGAGCCCTCCTCAGATGGAGCCATTGCCATTCCGCTGCTTCCAGCTGCTATAAGCGTTCCTCCTGTAATCGAGAAGTTTCCATCATAATCAAGCGCTCCGTTCCCATTCCCCTCTGGTCCGTGTACAAGAACAGTTCCACCACTCATTTCGATGCTACCATTAGAATCAAGACCATCGCCGGCTGCGTTTACTACGACTTGACCACCTGTAATTAACAGCAATGCATCCGAATTTGTATTAAAGCTGGCGCCACCGCCGCCGCTAAACGCCGATTGGTCATTGCCTCCAGAAACGTTCACTCCATCATCAGATGATGTAACTGAAACTACGCCTCCATGTATCACTATTTGCTGTCCTTCCAAGCCTTCATTCGATTGCTTGACATCGATATCACCATCATTAATAGTTAATACACCATCCGCATGAAATCCATCATCTTTCGTCGCTATTAGAAAGGATCCACCATATATAGAAACGGAATCATTGCTGTGCACCGCATCGTCCGCAGCATCAATGTCAAATTCGCCTTTTTGAATCGTAATATCCGTTGCTGCTTTAATTGCCTTAGCGCTATTAGCAGAGGAATCAGTAGATTCAGCACCTTCTCCGGTCTGTATCGTAAAGCTGCCTGATTCAATCAAGATTTCGCCAATAGAATCAATCGCATCAGCTTCAGAGTGAATCGTAAAGTTGCCATCTGCAATATATATAGCTCCCAATTGATCTTCATTATCATTAGTAGCTCTAAGTGCATCGCCTGAAGTGTTCAGAGTAAAGCTTCCTTGTCTAATCGCAAGTATATCTCGACCGGTTACTCCGTCATCCACGGATTCAATCACGTATTCGCCGTCCGCGATAAGCAATTTATCCTTACTAACAATTCCGTTATTATAATTCGCTTCGATAACTAGCTTACCTGATCCATTTATCGTCAGGTCATCCTTACTGAAAAGTGTTCCATTCGGCTCGTCCTGTTCATCCTCAAGATTATATTCTGCGCCGTCAGATAGCGTATTCGTCGTACCTTCTGCAAGCGTAATAATCGTTTTCCCTGCCTCTGCGACATAAATCGCTGCTCCATCTTCATTATGAATG
>Ga0160467_100406_pt1 | contig 44028 bp, 39 predicted proteins | sample HID1972I_E11MG_FD_108221 | JGI IMG/M metagenome (GOLD analysis project Ga0160467, IMG submission 108221) | Enriched pill bug-associated microbial communities from UW Madison campus, WI, USA - HID1972I_E11 MG | ecosystem: Host-associated > Arthropoda: Insects > Digestive system > Unclassified ... | reverse complement strand
GTCGGTATCTTCCTCATCGCGCGCCGCCATGCCTTCCCTGATCCTGCTGATGATTGCCGGCGCCCTCGCCTACGCCTTCTGGAACTCATCGCGCGCGGCCGCCGAGCGGGCCGGCGTGCTGGGACGTAATGCCTGCCGCGCGGCAGATGTTCAATGGCTCGACCAGAGCGTGCACGCCATCGGCCTGCGGGTGGCGCGCGGCGATGACGGCAAGCTCTGTTTCGAGCGCACCTTCAAGTTCGAGTATTCATACGATGGCATGGACCGGCACGTGGGCCGGATGGTGCTGCGGGGCGACGAGCTGGTGTCGTTCACCGGGCCCGGTGCTGCACGCATCAGTGCGATCCGGCCGGACATCGGCGAGGCGGAAGATGCCTGAGCTGCTGACGGCCGGGTAACACCGGCCATCGGTCGCGACGGCCGGCACCTGCCGGGATGTCCGGCGGCGGGTTACTTCACCACGCGCAACTGCGGGCGGCCGGTGGGACGCGGCGGTGTGCCGTCCGGTGGCGTGTTGTCCGGTGGCGTATCCTCCGGCGGGGTGGCGCCATCGTCCGCCTCATGGGCCACGTCGTTCTCCGGCGTCTCTCCGCCGATCACGTCGTCGGGCAATGCCATGCCCTGCCCGGTCTCGCGTGCATACACCGCCAGCACCGCGCTGACCGGCACCTGCACCGGGTAACTCACGCCGGAAAACCGCGCGGAAAAGCTGATGGAATCGTTGTCGATCATCAGCCGGGATACCGCCCGTTCGGCGATGTTGAGCACCACGCGGCCATCCTTGATGGACGACGGTGGCACCTGCACGCCTGGCACGCCGGCGTCCACCAGCACGTGCGGCGTCAGCTGGTTGTCGTTGATCCATTCCACCAGCGCACGCAGCAGGTACGGGCGATGGCTGGTCATCCGGAAGAATTCTTCAGTCATGGGGGAAGTGTACGCGCACGCACCCGTGTCTGGCACGGGGTGCATGCGCGGTGTTCGCGATCGGTTCGGAAAAGAACCCGGCTCAGCCCGGCAGGTCGCGCAGCTTGCGTTCCTGATCGGTCAGGCTGCGCACGAACCCGGGATGCCGGAAGATGCGGTTGCCATAATCCTCGATCGGCTTGCCGTCCTTCGGCAGCGAAACGTCCAGCGCCTTCAGGCGCCAGATGATCGGCGCGATGGCGCAGTCGGCCAGGCTCATCTCGCCGTTGAGGAAGAACTTGCTTGCCTTGAACAACGGCAACGATGCGGTGAGCAGTTCCTTCAACCGCTTGCGACCGCTTTCGGCCTGGCTCTTGTTGCCCAGCTGGATCGCCTGTACCTGCGGCACCCAGTCATGCTCGATGCGCAACATCGCCAGGCGGATGCGTGCGCGCGAAAGCGGATCCACCGGCATCAACGGTGGGTGCGGATAGCGCTCGTCCAGGTATTCGCTGACCACCGAAGCCGCGTACAGCACCAGTTCGCGCTCGACCAGCGTGGGAACCGAGTGATAAGGATTGAGATCGATCAGGTCTTCGGGTGGATTCTGCGGATCCACCGGAACGAAATCGTACGTGACACCCTTGGCCGCCAGGACCAGGCGCACGCGGTGGCAGAGTACATCGTCGTTCGAGGAAAACAGCGTCAGGGTATTACGCATGCGTACGCTCGCCGCCATCAAAGGCTCTCCAACGACAGGAGTCCGCCTGCCGCATCGGCGCTGCCGGACCATTTCCGACAGTCGACTCGTCCCCGAGTGTGCAACCGGCGATCACAAAAGCCAATAGGCCAGGGGTACGGGAAATCATGCCGATGAACGTGCTGCGGGGGCGTCGGAATACGTCAATGCACGTCCTTCCAGTAGTCTTTCTTCAACAGGTACAGCAGGAAGGTAAGCAGCGCGAGGAACAGCACCACCCACACGCCCAGCTGCTGGCGCTTGAGCGCGGCCGGCTCTCCGGCATAGGCGAGGAAGTTGGTGATGTCGCGAACGGCCTGGTCGTATTGACCTGCATCAACGCCGCCCGGCGTACGCACTTCCAGCGCCAGCACCGGCGGATCCAGTCCTTCCGCTTCGGGTTTGCCGAACACCGCGTGCTGCAGGCCCTGCATCTGCCACAGCGGATTGGGCATGGATGCGTTGGGGAACACCGTATTGTTCCAGCCCAGCGGCCGGTTGCTGTCCAGGTAGAACGACTTCAGATAGGTGTAGACCCAGTCCGGGCCGCGCACCCGCGAGATCAGGCTGAGATCCGGCGGCATCTTGCCGAACCATTTCTCGGCCTGGTCGGCCGGCATCGACACCGGTATCGGATCACCAATGGCCACGCCGGTGAAGTTGAGGTTGTTCATCACCTCTTCCTCGGTCAGCCCGAGGTCGGCGGCCATCCGCGAATAGCGCAGGTATTTCAGCGCATGGCAGCCGGAACAGTAGTTCATGTACAGCTGGGCACCGCGCTGCAGCGACGCACGGTCGCCGAGATCGTTGCCCGCCTGCATCAGCTTCGCGCTGCCTTCGGCCGCCAGTGCGAAGCCGCTTGCCAGCATCATGGTGGCCGCAAGGGCCAATCGGACCATCCAGCGCTCAGTCATGCGTGGTCACCCTTTCCGGCACCGGTCTGGTCCTGTCCAAGCTCGTCCATATCGGCATGGTGATGAAGAAGGCGAAATACAGGAAGGTCAGCACGCGGCCCACCCAGGTTTCCCAGACGGCGGTACCTGGCCCGGAACCGATCACGCCGAGCCAGACGAAGCACACCACCAGCACGCCCAGCATGACCTTCGATATCCAGCCGCGATAGCGCACGGATTTGACCTTCGCGCGGTCCAGCCAGGGCACCAGGAACAGGATGGCGATGGCCGAGAACATCACGATCACGCCACCCAGCTTGTTCGGCACCACCCGCAACATGGCGTAGTAAGGCGTGTAGTACCAGACCGGCTTGATGTGTTCCGGGGTGACCAGCCGGTTGGCTTCGGTGAAGTTGTCGTGTTCCAGGAACAGGCCACCGAAGGCCGGTGCGAAGAAGATGATGAAGGCGGCGATGATCAGCAGGAAACCGGCCCCGACCGCATCCTTCATCGTGTAATACGGGTGGAACGGGATGCCGTCGGCCGGCGCGTTCGGCGACCAGCGGTTGCCCTTCGGTCCCTTCTTGATCTCCACGCCATCCGGATTGTTCGAACCGACTTCATGCAGCGCGCCCAGGTGCAGCACCACCAGCAGCAGCAGCACCAGCGGCAGGGCGATCACGTGCAGGGCGAAGAAACGGTTGAGGGTGGCATCGCTGGGCAGGTAATCGCCCATGATCCATTCGGTGAGGCCGTTGCCGATCACCGGGATGGCGCCGAACAGCGAGATGATCACCTTCGCGCCCCAGAACGACATCTGGCCCCACGGCAGCACGTAGCCCATGAAGGCTTCGGCCATCAGCACCAGGTAGATCAGCATGCCGAGGATCCACACCAGTTCGCGCGGCTTCTGGTAACTGCCGTACAGCAGGCCGCGGAACATGTGCAGGTAGACCACGATGAAGAACAGCGAGGCTCCGGTGGAATGCATGTAGCGGATCAGCCAGCCCCACTCCACGTCCCGCATGATGTATTCGATGGACGCGAACGCTTCGGCGGCGTTGGTCTTGTAATGCATCGTGAGGAAGATGCCGGTCACGATCTGGTTGACCAGGATCAACAGCGCCAGCGAGCCGAAGTAGTACCAGATGTTGAAGTTCTTCGGTGCGTAGTATTCGCTCACGTGCTTGCGGTAGACCGGCATCAGGCCGGGCGCGCGCGCGTTGACCCAGTCGGCGACGCCGCTGGCAGTGCGTACGAGGATGTTGGCCATCAGGCTGCCCCCTCCGGATCCACGCCGATGATGATGGTGGTGTCGTCCTGGTAATGGTGCGGCGGCACCAGCAGGTTGATCGGCGCCGGCACGTCCTTGAACACCCGCCCGGCCATGTCGAAGCGCGACTTGTGGCAGGGGCAGAAATAACCGCCCTTCCATTGGGCGTCATAGGGTTCGGGACGGATTTCAGCGACCATTTCCGGCGAGCAGCCCAGGTGCGTGCACAGGCCGACCAGCACCGACACGTCGGCCTTGATGGAACGCAGCTCAGGGTTGTCCTTCAGCACGTACTCCGGCTGCTGGTCCTTGACCCCGGACCCGGGATCCTTGAGCCGGTCGTCCAGGCTGGGCAGCGCATCAAGGATGGCCTTGGAGCGCTTGACGATCCAGATGGGCTGGCCGCGCCATTCCAGGATGAGCCGCTGGCCTTCCTGCAATGCGCTGATGTCCGCGGATATGGGTGCACCGGCCAGCTTGGCGCGCGCACTGGGATTCCAGGACTTGATGAAGGGAACAGCGGTGAAACCGACGCCTACCGCACCGACCACGGCGGTGGTGGCGGAAAGAAAACGGCGACGTCCATGGTTGACTGGATCGTATACCCCATCGTTGGCCATCCGGCACTCCGATATTGATTAGGTAGCTTTACGGCTGCCAACAGTCTGGTGGGGGCCAGGCTGCGTTGAATCTGAAGCGAGTGTAACGGAACCTCCGCAGCGGTCAACGGGCGCGCCATCGCAGGCGTGGCTGGATATCGGCCATTGGCAGCCATGGTGATCGTGCGCGGCGCGGGCGGCCGTTCATGACGGCCAGCAGGCAGGCGCTACGGCGCACCCGCCACGGTTGCCACCGCTGCCGACGCGCCACGGTAGCGCTCGGCCAGCTGCGCGACGCGCTGCACGTAGTAGCGTGTTTCGCTGTAGGGCGGTACGCCACCGTGCCGGTCCACCGCACCCTCGCCCGCGTTGTAGCCGGCCGCGGCCAAGGTGAGGTCGCCGTTGAAGCGCTTCAGCAGCCAGGCCAGGTACTGCACGCCGCCACGGATGTTCTGCGCTGCGTCATAGGAGTCGGTCACGCCAAAGCGTGCTGCGGTCGGCGGCATCAGCTGCATCAGCCCCTGCGCGCCAGCGCGGCTCAGCGCCATCGGGTTGTAGGCCGATTCGGCATGGATGATCGCGCGCACGATCGCCTCCTCCACGCCGTACTGCCGCGCGGCAGCTGTGATCTCGGCCTGGAAGGCCGTGGTGTTCAGGCGCACCGAACCGAAGTTGACGCCTGGATTGGTGCCGCAGGCGAAGCAGCGTTCGATGAAGCTGTAGTGGATGGTGCGTACCTGGCCGAGGCTGGCGACCTGGGTGGGGCGTGCGCTGGTGTAATGGCGCACGCCGTCCTTCACGTATGCGTAGACCTGTCCATTGACCCGCTTGCCCGCCTTGGCCGGCGGAGACGGCGCAGCCGCCGGCACGACGGCCGTGCTTCCGGACGTGGCCGCAGCTGGCGTAGGCGATGGAGGGACGGGTTCGCCGCTGGCGACCGCCGTGGACGCAGGGGCCTCAGTACTGACTGAGCCGGCAACGGGCGCCGGGACCTTCGTCCGCGGCGGCGGTGCGATGGATGCGGCCGGATGCGAACGGCCCGCCTCGCGCCGGTAGCTGATGCCGCTGCACTGCGCACCGGCCACCCGCTTGCTCACATAGCTGGGAATGCCGTCGGCGCCGACGCACTTGTACAGCGTTCCGGCGCTGGCCGGCGCAGCAGCCAGCGCAACGATGACGATCGTCGCTTTCCCCAGAATCCCCTTCATGGGCGCGAGTGTCCCAGCTTCACACGGCAGAGACAAGCCGGATGCTGGATCGGGGGCGGAACCAATGCTGCCGGCGATGTTCCCCGCACCTGTTCACACAGGGCGGCCATTCGATCACCATGGGGGCCTTCACGCCACCGGATATCCGCCATGAGCCGCCACGTCACGCTGTATCACGCCTCCCCATCGCGCTCCAGCGGCGTGCTGACCCTGCTGGAAGCGCTCGCCGCGGACTATTCGCTGAAGCTGCTGGATCTCAAGGGAGGTGACAACCTGGCACCGGACTACCTGGCCGTGAATCCGATGGGCAAGGTGCCTGCCGTGCTGCATGGCGATGCGCTGGTCACCGAACAGCCGGCCATCTACCAGTACCTTGCAGAGCTGTATCCGGAAGCCGGCCTGGCGCCTGCGGTCGGCGATGCCACGCGCGGGCCGTTCCTGCGCTGGCTGGCGTTCTATGGCGCCTGCTTCGAACCGGCGATGATCGACAAGGCCGTGAAGCGCGAGCCTGTGCCGCGGGGAATGTCGCCCTATGTGGACGCCGATACCGTGCTGCAGGTGGTCGAAGACCAGCTGGCGCGCGGACCGTACTTCCTGGGTGAACGGCTGAGCGCGGTGGATTTCCTGTGGGGCAGCGCGCTGGGCTGGATGGTCGGCTTCGGGCTGGTCCAGCCCGGCCCGGCGACGGCGGCCTACATCGCGCGGATGGCTGCACACCCGGCCGTGGCGCGAGCGAGGGAGATCGAGGCCGGACTGACGGCCGCCTGACCTGCTGGCGATCCGGGCAGCGCCGGGCCATGCTCGGCGATGTCCGGTGCGAACAGGTAAACTACGCCGCTTTCCCGCCACCCGCCTGGAATAATCGCCATGACCGGGACGCCAGACGTCTTCCCCCCCGTCGCCCAGGGCGACACCCGCATCGTTCCGCTGCCCGGCGGTCCGCGCAGACCCGACCAGGTGCGCGGAAAGCTCTACATCAAGACCCACGGTTGCCAGATGAACGAGTACGACTCGGCCCGCATGGCCGACGTGCTTGCCGCCAGCGAAGGACTGGAGCTGACCGACAACCCCGAAGAAGCCGACGTGGTTCTGGTCAATACCTGCTCCATCCGCGAGAAGGCCCAGGAAAAGGTCTTCAGCCAGCTCGGCCGCTGGAAGGCGCTGAAGAACAACGGCCGCGACGTCATCATCGGCGTGGGCGGCTGCGTGGCTTCGCAGGAAGGCGAAGCAATCGTCAAGCGCGCCCCCTACGTGGACCTGGTGTTCGGCCCGCAGACCCTGCATCGCCTGCCGGAGCTGATCCGCGCCCGGCGCGAGCAGAACCGTCCGCAGGTCGACATCAGCTTCCCGGAGATTGAGAAGTTCGACCGCATGCCCGAACCCCGCGCAGAAGGCGCGTCGGCGTTCGTGTCCATCATGGAAGGGTGTTCCAAGTACTGCTCGTTCTGCGTGGTGCCGTATACACGCGGCACCGAGGTCAGCCGTCCGTTCGAGGACGTGCTGGTGGAAGTGGCGCAGCTGGCATCCCAGGGCGTGCGCGAGATCAACCTGCTCGGCCAGAACGTCAATGCCTACCGTGGTCCCTACGGTGACGGCGAACATGCGGACCTGGGGCTTCTCATCCGTACCATCGCCGAGATCGACGGCATCGGGCGGATCCGCTTCACCACCTCGCACCCGCTGGAATTCAGCGATTCGCTGGTGGATGCCTACCGCGACGTGCCGCAGCTGGCCAACTTCCTGCACCTGCCGGTGCAGGCCGGCAGCGACCGCATCCTGTCGGCGATGAAGCGTGGCTACACCGCGCTGGAGTTCAAGGCGAAGATCCGCAAGCTGCGTGCGGTCCGTCCTGATATTTCGATCAGCTCGGATTTCATCGTCGGGTTCCCCGGCGAGACCGACGCCGATTTCGAGAAGACCATGAAGCTGATCGAGGACGTGGGCTTCGACCAGAGCTTCTCCTTCATCTATTCGCGTCGTCCCGGTACTCCGGCGGCCGACCTGGAAGACACCATCAGCGATGCCGAGAAGCATGCACGGCTGTCGCGCCTGCAGGCACGCATCAACCAGCATGCGGCGGGGATTTCCGAGCGGATGGTGGGCAGCGTGCAGACCGTGCTGGTGGAAGGGCCCTCGCGCAGGAATCCGAACGAGCTGACCGGCAAGACGGAGAACATGCGTTCGGTGAATTTCCCGGCGCCCGCGCGGCTGATCGGCCAGTTCGTGGACGTGGTGATCACCGAAGCGCTCAGCAATTCGCTGCGCGGACGCGTGGTGGAGCGCTGACCGGGCCCATGCGGTTGGCACGCATGCGCGTGCCCCGCATCCGGCACCCGGCCTGGCACATTTTTCACCACCGCTTCATGTCCCTTGCGGCACAAGTGCCGCCAGGCATTATCCACAGGCTTTGCGCGCGTTCACCCACACCCTGTGTGGAGAACACAGCGTCTGCCGGGCCGGCGCTGGTCGCGCCGGCCACGCGCGCGCTAACCTTGTCGTCCCTGGAGCCGTAACGGGCAGGCACCGCCTGTCCTTCTGCAAACATGAAGAACATCGAACACCGCGATTTCAGCCTGTCGCCGGAAAACAACGAACAGCTGGCCAACCTGAGCGGGCCGTTCGACGGGCACCTGCGGCAGATCGAACTCAAGCTCGGGGTCGAGATCGCCAACCGTGGCCACGTCTTCCGCATCAGCGGCCCCGCCGAGGCGGCACTGGAAGCGCAGAAGCTGCTGGAAGCGCTGTACGCCGAAGCGGCGGAAACCACCTTCGACAGCCACGCCATCCACCTGCGGTTGAACCAGGCCAATGTGGAGCACATCGCTGAACGCTCCTACCAGGCACAGGAAGTCGCCATCAAGGTGAAGCGTGGCACGGTCCGCGGGCGCGGCGCGAACCAGGCGCGCTACCTGCACCAGATCGCCACGCATGACATCAACTTCGGCATCGGCCCGGCCGGCACCGGCAAGACCTTCCTCGCCGTTGCCAGCGCCGTGGAAGCGTTGAACGAATCGCGCGTGCAACGGCTCATCCTGGTGCGCCCGGCAGTGGAAGCAGGCGAGAAACTCGGCTTCCTGCCCGGCGACCTGACCCAGAAGGTGGACCCTTACCTGCGCCCGCTGTACGACGCGCTGTATGAGATGCTGGGCGTGGAGAAAGTGGTCAAGCTGCTGGAAAAGAATGTCATCGAGATCGCTCCGCTGGCCTACATGCGCGGTCGCACGCTCAACGATGCATTCGTCATCCTGGACGAGGCGCAGAACACCACCATCGAGCAGATGAAGATGTTCCTGACCCGCCTCGGCTATGGCTCCACTGCGGTGGTCACCGGCGACCTGACGCAGACGGATCTTCCCAAGCACCTGAAGTCCGGCCTGCGCGATGCCATCGATGTCCTGCGCGATGTGGAAGGCGTGAGCTTCACCTTCCTGGAAGCGCGCGACGTGGTCCGCCATCCGCTGGTGGCGCGCATCGTCACCGCGTACGATCGCCGCGACCTGCATGAGATACAGCCGGGAGCCACGTCATGACCAAGGGTCCAGTCCGCCTCGATGTGGCCGTCAGCTACGCCCTGCCGCGTGCCGGCCTGCCATCGGCGGTCAGCTTCCGACGCTGGGTGGCTGCCGCGCTGAAGGGCCGCATCCGTGAAGCGGATCTGGCGATCCGCCTGGTGGATGCCAAGGAAGGGCAGTCACTGAACCGCCACTACCGTGGCAAGGACTACGCCACCAATGTGCTGAGCTTCCCCGCCGACCTGCCGGAGGGCCTGCCGAAGGGGGTCAAGTTCCCGCTGCTGGGGGATCTGGTGATCTGCGCGCCTGTGGTTGCCCGCGAGGCGGCCGAACAGGGCAAGGTGCTCAATGCGCACTATGCGCACCTGACGGTGCACGGCACGCTGCATCTGCTCGGCTGGGACCACGAAGACGACAAGGAAGCCGAGGCGATGGAGCAGCTGGAACGCGACATCCTTGCCGAACTGGGCATTGCCGACCCCTACGCCGGCGAACGCTGATCCCGGCTGCGTGATGCATGCCGGGTAGCGCGGGGTTCTGCCGCTCGGCGTGGCGGCAGCCGGGCAGAGCCCGGCTCTACGTGTCATCTCGTACGACAGGCGACACCCGGCGCTACATGGGTATCATCCGGGCATGCCCGTTGATGGAACCCTGCCCGTGCTGCTGCGCTCTGCCCTGCCCCTGCTGATGCTTGTCGCCGTTCCGGCCGCCTGGGCCGCTCCCGTGGACCTGGCCGCCCTGGTCGAATGCCGCCAGGATGTCGCTGGGCATGCGGCGTTCGTGGCCCTGGCGGCCGATCCGCTGCAGGCCGTGGCCGCCGGCCTGCAGCCGCTTCCGCAGGGCAACCAGTTCATGAGCGAATTCCGCCTGGCCCAGCCGATGACTGCTTTCGGCCACCGTACCGAACACATCACACTGGCGGGCGCCAGCATCATGGCGGTGCTGGACGAGGCCGACCCACGCCCGCTTGCGCGTCAGCTGGCGCTGGAAACGGCCTACGATGCCGATGGCAAGTTCATGGCCGGACGCGAACTGGTCAGCCGCGACGTCACGGATGCCGCCACCGGTGAAACGCAGATCGAATCGATCATCCTCAGCGTGTCCACGGTGCAGAGCCACCCCGGCAAGACCCTGGCCGGCTGCACCTACAGCCTGGACCTGCCGGCCGACGACGAGCCACCTGCCGAGCCGCCACAGCCCTCCGGAGCCGGCTGAACCCGGCACCGCCCTGCCCGCCCCGTATCCGCCGCCCGGCGGTGCATGACAGGTACCGACATCCTGCTAGACTGCGTCCAACGCCCGGCCTGCCGGGTGCCTTTTTTGCAGAGATGTCAGAAGACGACAGTACAAGCTCCACGGAGCACAGCGAGAAGAAACGCAGCTGGCTTGAACGCCTCGGCGCTGCGTTTTCCGGCGAACCCCATACCCGCGACGAGCTGGTGGCGCTGCTGCGCACCGCGCAGGACGACGGGCTCATCGCCGCCGATACCCTGAAGATGATGGAAGGTGCCATTGCGGTCGCCGAGCTGACCGTGGGCGATGTGATGATCTCACGCTCGCAGATGGTCTCGCTGCCCGTGGAATCGCCGTTCCTGGACCTCATGCACCAGGTCGTCGAATCCGGCCATTCGCGGTTCCCGGTGCATGGCGACAACAAGGACGACATCCTCGGCATCCTGCTGGCCAAGGACCTGCTGCGCGGCGTGGTCGCCGACAACGGACCGGGCAATGTCCGCGAGCTGCTGCGGCCCGCGGTGCTGATTCCGGAATCGAAGAAGCTCAACGTGCTGCTGAAGGAATTCCGGCTGTCGCGCAACCACATGGCCATCGTGGTGGACGAGTACGGCGGTGTCGCCGGCCTGGTCACCATCGAGGACGTGCTGGAGCAGATCGTCGGCGAGATCGATGACGAGCACGACGAAGCGGAGGATCCGGCGGCGGGCATCGCCATCCAGGCCGACGGCCGCTATGTGGTGGACGCACTGACGGCAATCGAGGATTTCAACGAGCGTTTCGGTGCCAGCTTCCCGGACGACGACTACGACACCATCGGCGGCCTGGTGACCGAAGCGGTCGGCCATCTGCCAGAAGTCGGCGATGAGCTTGCGCTGGACCGCTTCATGTTCCGCGTGGCGCGTGCCGATGCCCGCCGCGTGCAGGCTTTCCACGTGACCGTGCTGCCGCCGGACGAGCAGGAATCCGCTTGAAGCGTGGCGCTGGACCCATGCTGACCGCGTGGCTGGCCGTGCTGATGCTGGCCGGACTGCTGGGATTTCCCGCATTTGCGCAGGCGCTTTCGGATAGCGGTGGAACCGTCGGGCAGGTGGCAGGCGAGCCTGTCGCTGCCGACGTGCCACGCATCGGCGTGGTGACGATGCAGCCGGGCACGATCTTCTTCGAGCGCTTCGGCCACGATGCCATCGTGGTGGTGGATCCGCTTACCGGCGCGGCCACGTCCTACAACTTCGGTTACTTCGATCCAGGCGAGCCGGATTTCGTCAGCCGCTTCGCGCGCGGCGAGATGATGTACTACCTGGTGGCGCTGCCGCTGCAGCAGGATCTTTCCTACTACGACGAAACCGGCCGCGGCGCGAGCGTGCAATGGCTGGACCTGCCCCCACGGCAGGCACAGGCGATCGCCGACGACCTGGCCGAACGGTCGCGCCCGGAGAATGCGCGCTACCGCTACGACTATTACACCGCCAACTGCGCGACGATGGTCCGCGACACGCTGGACAAGGCGATGGGCGGTGCCCTGCACGCGCAGCTTTCCGGACGTTCGCGCGGCAACACCTACCGCAGCGAATCGGTGCGCCTGGCCTCGCCCGCGCCGTGGATGTGGCTGGGCTTCGACCTGGGCCTGGGGCCATTCGCCGACCAGCCGCTGTCACGCTGGCAGGAAGCCTTCGTGCCGATGCGCCTGGCCGACGCGCTGCGCCAGGTGCGCAACAGCGAGGGGCGCCCGCTGGTGCAGTCCGAACAGCAGCTGCTGGCGCACCGCATCGCCGCCGAGCCAAAGGAAAACGCACGGCACTGGTGGCCGTGGCTGCTGGTCGGGCTGGTGCTGGGGGCCGGTGCCATGGCGCTGCGCGGCCGGCCACGCCTGCTTGCCGCGCTGGCCGCGCCAGTGTGGATGCTGTGCGGCCTTGCCGGCGGCGTGCTGGTGTTCCTGTGGGCGTTCAGCGACCACCACGCGGCGTGGGCCAATCGCAACCTGCTGCAGCTTTCGCCGCTCTGCCTGCTGCTGCTGGCCGGCGCGTTCCAGCTGCTGCGCCGCCGTGTGCCAGGACGCTGGTTCGCCGTGATGCTGTGGGTGGTGGCCGGGCTGTCGCTGGCCGGGCTGGTCCTGCACTGGCTGAGCCTGCAGGCGCAGTTCAACCTGCAGTGGATCGTACTGCTGCTGCCGGTGCACATGGCACTGGCGTGGACGCTCGGCCGCATGCCGCGCTTGCCGGTGCGCGGCCGCTGACGCACGATGGCAGGCATGTCCCACCCCGCCACCGACAACCCCGCTTCGGTCATCAACTGCGTCCACTATGACGATGCGGGCACGCGCCATGATGTCAGCCTGGATGCGATCAGCGACGTCATCGCCAGCGGCGACGGCTTCATCTGGGTGGGTCTGTACGATCCGTCCGACGAGGTGCTGCTGAAGCTGCAGCAGGAGTTCTGCCTGCACGACCTGGCCATCGAGGATGCGCGCAATGCGCACCAGCGTCCGAAGGTGGAAACCTACGGCAACTCGCTGTTCGTGGTGGTCACTACCGCGCAGATGGTCGATGAGCACATCCAGTACGGCGAAACCCACGCCTTCGTCGGCCAGCGGTTCCTGGTGACGGTGCGTCACGGCGCATCGCTGTCCTATGCGCCGGTGCGCGCGCGGGTGGAGCGCGAGCCGCACCTGCTGCGGATGGGACCTTCGTACTGCCTGTATGCGGTGCTGGATTTCGTCGTCGACAATTACCTGCCGATCACCAACCGCTTCCGCGACACGCTGGACCTGCTGGAAAAGGACATCTTCGCGGAGAACTACAAGCGCACCACGGTGGTCCGGCTGTACGAGCTCAAGCGCGAACTGAACAAGATGCGCATGGCTGTGGCGCCGCTGCAGGATGTATTGGCGCAGCTGCGGCGCTATCCCGCCGAAAGCGGGTTGATACCCGATGAAGTGAAGCTCTATGTCCGTGACGTGCACGACCACGCGGTGCGCATCAGCGATGTGATCGATACGCTGCGCGAGATGCTGGGTACCGCGCTGAGCGTGAATCTTTCGCTGGTGACGCTGGCGCAGGGCGAGACGGTGAAGCGGCTTGGTGCATGGGCGGCACTGCTGGCGGCGCCGACGCTGATCACCAGCTGGTATGGCATGAACTTCACCCACATGCCGGAGCTGGACACGCCATGGGCGTATCCACTGGTGATCGTCGGCGTGGCCGCGGTGTGCGTGGGGCTGTACCGCCTGTTCAAGCGCGCCAGGTGGCTGTAGAGGCGGGTTTTGCCCGGTCGCGCAGGGCGCGCAGCCGAGCATGGCTCGGCTCTACCCTGCTCGGCGTGGTCAGGCGACGTAGACTGACTTGATGTTCATGAATTCATGGATGCCGTGCTCGGCCAGTTCGCGGCCGAAACCGGATTCCTTGGTGCCACCGAACGGCAGGCGCGCATCGCTCTTGACGATGGCGTTGACGAATGCGGCGCCACACTCCATGCGTTGGGCAAAGGCTTCACCTCGCTGGGCATCGGCCGTCCACACGCTGCCACCCAGGCCAAAGCGCGTGTCGTTGGCCACGCGCAGCGCTTCAGCTTCGTCGCGCACGCGGATCACCGCCGCCACCGGCCCGAACAATTCCTCGTCGTAGGCCGGCATTCCCGGTCCCACCTGGTCCAGGACGGTCGCCGCGTAACCGGCATGGGTGCCTTCGATGGGCGCGCCACCGACCAGCACGCGCGCACCCCTCGCCACGCTTTCCTGCACCTGCCGGTGCAGTTCCTCGCGCAGGTCCGCCCGGGCCAATGGCGCCAGTGTCGTATGCGCGTCCTGCGGGTCCCCGTACCGGCGTTCGCCGGCAGCCTGAACGAAGCGCGCGGTGAATGCGTCGGCCACCGCATCCACCAGGATGAAGCGCTTGGCCGCGATGCAGGTCTGCCCGCTGTTGTCGAAGCGGGACTTCACCGCCGCCGCCACGGTCTTGTCCAGATCGGCATCGTCCAGCACCACGAAGGCATCGCTGCCGCCGAGTTCCATCACGCATTTCTTCAATTGTTCACCGGCGTTGCCGGCAATGGAACGCCCTGCCCGTTCGCTGCCGGTCAGCGTCACCGCCTTCACCCGACGGTCGCGCAGAACGTCGGCCGCCTGGTCGTTGTCGATGTGCAGCACGTTGAACACGCCCTCGGGCAGGCCCGCATCACGCACCACCTCGAAGATCAGGTCCGCGCACTGCGGTACGTTGCTGGCGTGCTTGAGCAGGGCCACGTTGCCTGCCATGAACGCAGGCGCAAGGAAACGGAAGACCTGCCAGACCGGGAAGTTCCAGGGCATCACCGCGAATACGCAGCCGATCGGCTCATAGCGCACGTAACTGCGCTGGGCCTCGGTCCTGATCTGCTGCGGTTGGAGGTAATCCGCCGCATGGCCAGCGTAGAATTCACAGGCGTCCGCGCACTTGTCCACCTCGGCGAGCGCTTCGGCCTTCAGCTTGCCCATCTCGCGGGTCATCGCCTGCTGCAGGTCGTCGCGGCGACGGCGCAGTTGCCCGGCAATGGACACCAGCAGCGCGGCGCGGTCCGGCACGGAACGGGCCGCCCAGCCGGGAAACGCATCGGCTGCGGCCTGCAGGCGCCTTTCGATGCCCTCGCTGTCCAGCAGCTCATGGCGATAATCCACCTTGCCGGTGGTCGGATTGACGATTTCGACAGTCATCGGATGTCTCCTCGAAACAGGGCCCCATTGTGCGCCCGCCTTCGTGATCCCGATGTTGCGCGGATGGGCCGGACGCAGCCCATCACCGCGACACAGTGTCGCGGTGGCGGCATCCCCAGGCCGCTTTCAGCCCTTGTCCTGCCGGGCCAGCTGCAGGTCGCGCTGGCGACGCTTGTCAGCGCGCGCATTGAAGTACCAGCCGATGACGGCTGCCACTGCCACCGCCGACACCATCAGCGTCGCCAGCGCATTGATCTTCGGACTGATGCCCATGCGCACGGAAGCGAATACCTTCATCGGCAGCGTGGTGGAACTGGGGCCGGCGACGAAACTGGCGATCACCACGTCATCCAGCGACAGCGTGAAGGCCAGCAGCCAGCCGGCAAGCAGCGCCGGCGCGATGATCGGCAGGGTGATCCTGAGGAACACCGTCAGGCGGCTGGCCCCCAGGTCCATCGCCGCCTCTTCCAGCGATACGTCCAGCTCCTGCAACCGCGAGGACACCACCACGGTGACGAACGCCAGGGTGAAGGTGACGTGGGCGATCCAGATCGTCGCCGCCCCGCGAGCCGGAAAGCCGGGTACGCCGCCCATGGATACCAGCAGGGTCATCAGCGAAAAACCAAGGATCACATCGGGCATCACCAGCGGCGCGGTGATCAGCGCACTGAAGGCCGATTTTCCGCGGAAACGGGGGAACCGGGTCATCACCATCGCCGCCATGGTGCCCAGCACGGTAGCCGCGCATGCGGTCCAGAAGGCGACCTTCAGGCTCATCCATAGCGCGTCCATCAAGGCGCGGTCGTTGAACAGCTCGCCATACCAGCGGGTGGAAAAGCCGGCCCATACGGTGGCCAGCCGCGAGCTGTTGAACGAGAACAGCATCAGCAGCAGGATCGGCAGGTACAGGAATGCAAAGCCCAGCGCCAGGGCGCCCCACCCCATCCAGCGATAACCGCGCAGGGTGCTCATGCCTGGCGTCCTTCCAGCAGGCGCTGCTGGGACCGGTTGAACAGGAAGATCGGCACCAGCAGCAGCAACAGCATCACCACCGCGACCGCCGAGGCGACCGGCCAGTTGCGGTTGTTGAAGAATTCCCCCCACAACACGCGCCCGATCATCAGCGTGTCCGGCCCCCCCAGCATTTCCGGGATGACGAACTCGCCGACCGCCGGAATCATCACCAGCATGCAGCCGGCGATGATGCCGGCCTTCGACAGCGGCAGCGTGATGCGCAGGAACGCCTGCCACGGCTTGGCGCCCAGGTCGTAGGCGGCTTCCAGCAACCGCTGGTCATGCTTGACCAGGTTCGCGTACAGCGGCAGCACCATGAACGGCAGGTAGCAGTACACGATGCCGATGTAGGCGGCCGTTGGCGTGTAAAGGATGCGCAGCGGCTGGTCGATCAGGCCGATCTTCAGCAGCAGCTGGTTGAGCAGGCCATTGCGGTCCAGGATGCCGATCCACGCATAGACGCGGATCAGGAACGACGTCCATGACGGCAGCACCACCAGCATCATCATGACGTTGCGCGAGGCCGGCGACATGCGTGCGATGGCATGCGCCATCGGATAGCCGATGAGCAGCGTGAGCAGGGTGGAGACGGCAGCGATCCGGAACGAGCTCAGGTACGCCAGCAGGTATTGCGGGTCACGTGCCAGCTGCAGGTAGTTTTCCAGGTTGAGCCTGAGCGAGAACGCACCGTCCACGTACTGCAGCAGCCACGTATAGGGCGGCGTGCCTACCTGCGTATGCGCGAAGGAGATCATCAGGATGATCGCGAACGGCACCGCGAAGAACAGCAGCAGCCACAGGTACGGCACGCCGGCGACGGTGGCGCGCAGGCCCGGCAACCAGCGCTTCAGCCCAGTCGCGCTCATGAGGTGAGCACCACACCGTCATTGTCGCGCCAATGCACCCACACCTCGTCGCCCCAGGTCAGGCCATCGCTGGCCCAGCGCTGCGAGTTGGCGAAGTTGGCCAGCACCCTGGCACCGCTGGGCAGGCGCACGTGGTAGACCGAATGGCTGCCGAAATAGGCGATGTCCTCGATGACGCCCTGCGCCTTGTTGGTGTGCCCTTCCGGCTCGTCCTTGCCGATCATGACCTTTTCCGGACGCAGCGCGAACGCGACCGGCTGCCCTTCATAACAGGTGATGCCGTGCGCGATGTAGATCGGCGCCGGGAACATCGGCGTACGCACGGTGACGTACTCCGGCAGGTCCTCGTCGATCACGCCATCGAAGGTGTTCACCGAGCCGATGAAGCCGGCGACGAAGCGGTTCGCCGGCTGCTCGTACACTTCATCGGGCTTGCCGACCTGCTGGATCCAGCCAGCATCCATCACGGCGATGCGGGTGGCCATGGTCATCGCTTCTTCCTGGTCGTGGGTGACCATCACGCACGTCACCCCGGACGTCTCGATGATGTTGACCAGTTCCAGCTGCATCTGCGAGCGCAGCTTCTTGTCCAGCGCTCCCATCGGCTCATCGAGCAGCAGCAGCTTCGGCCCCTTGGCCAGCGACCGGGCAAGCGCCACGCGCTGCTGCTGGCCACCGGACAGCTGGTGCGGCCTGCGCCTGGCCAGCTGGGTCATGTGCACCAGGTCCAGCATCTCCCCCACCCGGCGGTGGATGGCATCGGCGGCCAGGCCATCCTGCCTGAGCCCGAAGGCGATGTTCTGTTCCACGGTCATGTGCGGGAACAGCGCGTAGGACTGGAACATCATGTTGACCGGGCGCCTGTACGGCGGCAGCGCGTCCAGTCGCTGGCCATCAAGCACGATGCTGCCCTTCGTCGGCGTTTCGAAGCCGCCCAGGCAGCGCAGCAGGGTGGACTTGCCACTGCCCGAGCCGCCCAGCAGCGCGAAGATCTCACCCTTGCGCACATCCAGGCTGACATCATCCACGGCGACGAAGCCATCGAATTCCTTGCGCAGATCGCGGATGGACAGGTAACCGGGCTCGGCCGTCGTCGCGACGGCGGTGGCTTCCGGTTGGGCTTCGACGGACATGGGGGCTCCGGGAGCAGGCGGGGGCAGCGGCATGCATTTTAACGGCAGCCGATGACGGCCGTGCATGCCGTGGACGGGCCGGGTTCTGGCAATGGCCTGGAGCCCATCACGTAGAGCCGGGCTCTGCCCGGCTGATGGAAATGCGCAGCGGGGCAGAGCCCCGCTCTACAGGGCGGCGGGGGCTTCTTCCCAGCCCAGGCCCAGGCTCTTCTGCAGCGCTACATAGCGCACCAGCACCTGCAGGCGCGCCTGGGCGAGTCCGTCCTGGGCATCCAGGCGCTGCCGCTGTACATCCAGCAGGTCGATCTGCGAGGCGGCGCCTGCCTGCCTGCGCTGCGCCATCAGTCCGGCCGCGCGTGAAGCGGATGCTTCAGCGCGAGCCGTTGCCTGCAGTTGCTGGCGCGCCGCGCCGAAGCGCGCCAGCGCGGTGTTGGCATCCTGCAACGCCGCCAGTACGGTGCCTTCATACGTGGCCAACCGGGCCTCGTTGCCGACACGGGCCTGCGCCACGCGCGCCTTGTTGACGCCGAAATCGAACAGCGACCAGCGCAGGAACGGCGCAACGATGGTCGCCGCCGAGTCGCGGCCCAGGTCCGAAAGCGAAGTGGCACCAGCGCCGATCGTACCCAGCAGGGTCACCTGCGGGAAATAGGCGGACAGCGCCTGGCCGATCTGCGCCGACGACGCCGCCAGCTCGCGCTCGGCCTTGCGGATATCCGGCCGGCGGCGGATCAGCGCGGCGGCATCATCCACGGCGACGGTGGCAGGAAGCTGCGGCAACGGCCTGTCCGCTGCCAGCCGCGCATCCAGTGCACCGGGCCCACGACCGACCATCAAGGCCAGCACATCACGCGCTTCATCGGCCTGCGCCTGCAGCGGCGGAACCAGCGCCTGCTGCTGTTCCAGCTGCGCCTGCGCCCGCTCTACCTGCAGGTCCGAATCGGCGCCCCGTTCGCGACGCTGGCGCGACAACGCCAGCGCTTCGCCCGCGGCACGCAGGTTGTCTTCGGCCAGGGCGATGCGTTCGCGCGTGCTGCGATACCCCAGGTAGACCTGGGCCAGCTCCGCTGCCAGCTGCACCTGCGCGTCGGCCAGCGCGGCCGCGTTGGCATCGGCTTCCGCCGCCGCCTGTTCGGCCGCACGCCGACGCCGTCCGAACAGGTCCAGTTCCCAGCTGGCATCGAAGCCGACCACGTACAGCTCCGTGTCCAGGTCGACATCGGCAAACTGCTGGCGCAGCTGTGCCGCTTCCTCTGGCCGGCCGTTGGCCTCGGCCACCTGCGCGACGTTTTCTCCCAGCCCACGCACACTGTCGTTGATCGAATCCGGCGCATGGATGTCCGCGTACCCTGCCACCGCACCGACACTCGGCAGCTGTTCGGCCCTGCGCTGGTTCTGCAACGCGCGCGAGGCCACCACCCTGGCCTGCGCCGCGCGCAGGTTCGGGCTGCTGCGCAGCGCTTCGTCGATCAACTGGTCCAGCAGCGGATCCTGCAGTGTGCGCCACCACTGGCTGGGCGGAACGGCCTGCACCACGCCGGCCTGCCCGGCGCGTGGCAGCTGTGCCTGGCCGATGGCATCCTGCGCGACATCCGGCCGCACGTAGTCCGGACCCAGCATGCAGCCGGACAGCAGCAGCGGCAGCAGGGCCGGCAGCAGCCGGTACGGGGCACGCGGATGGCGCGTCATGGGGGAATATGGGGTTCGCTTCCGGGTCATCAGTGCATCGCCAATGGAACGCCCTTGGGCAAGGGCTTGAGCAGGAACACCAGCGGCAACGTCGCCACCACGATCAGGCCGAAGATCCAGAACAGGTCGTTGTAGGCCATCACCATCGCCTGCTGCTGGACCACCTGGCCCAGCACCGCCATCCCCTGCATGGGATCGCCGAGCTGCTGGCCATACCCCTGCAAGGCATCCTGCGCGACCTGCGAATTGGCGGTGATGCTGCTGCCGATGGAATCCACGTGCAGCGTGGTGCGCCGGTCCTGGAACGTGGAAATGATGGCCAGGCCGATGGAACCGCCCAGGTTGCGTGCGGCGTTGAACAGTCCCGATGCATCGCTGGTGTATTCACGCGCCACCGAGGTGATGGCCGCCTGGTTCAGTGCCATCATCGCCAGTGCCAGGCCGCAGCCCTGCAGCAGCTGGCCGATCACGAAGTGCGGGCCGATGCTGTCCGGGGTCAGCCCCAGGTTGACGAAGCACGCGGCGGCGAAGCACAGCATGCCGCCGAACACCATGATGCGCACGTCCACCGTTTCCAGCATCTTCGGCATCAAGGGCATCAGCAGGATGGTCGGCAGGCCGGCCAGCAGCAGCACATAGCCGGCCTGTTCGGTGTTGTAGCCAGCGATGATGGCCAGGAACTGCGGGATCATGTACATCACCCCGAACAGGATCATGCCGACCGCCATCACCATCACGAACACGGCGCCGAAACTTCGCTGGAACAGGATCTTCAGGCGGATCACCGGTTCCTTGCTGGTGAACTGGGACAGCGCCAGCAACGCGAATCCGGTGACCGACACCAGGCTCAGGATGATGATCAGGGTGGACTCGAACCAGCGCTCGCGCTGTCCGTCTTCCAGCACCACGGTGAGCGCGGACAGTCCGGCCGTCATGCCGATGATGCCCAGCCAGTCGGCGCGCAGCAGCCCGCCCCAGTTGGATTTCTCATGCGGCAGGCCGAGCAGCAGCAGCGCCACCAGGCCGGCGCAGATCGGCACGTTGATGAAGAAGGCGTAGTGCCAGCTGACGTTCTCGGTGAGCCAGCCGCCCAGCAGCGGGCCGATCACCGGTCCCAGGATCACCGTCATGCCGAACAGCGCGGTGCCCAGCGGCTGTTGTTTCGGCGGCAGCCGGGTACCGACGATGGTGAGCGCGGTGGGAATCAGCGCACCGCCGGCAAAGCCCTGACCGATGCGGCCGACGATCATCATCATCAGCGTATCGGCGAGGCCGCACATCACCGAAAAAGCGGTGAACAACGTGGCGCAGATCAGCAGGAAGGTGCGCAGCCCCAGCGTGCGCACGAACCAGCCGGTCAGCGGAATCATGACGATTTCCGATACCAGGAACGCGGTGGATATCCACGTGCCTTCCGTGCCGCTGGCGCCTACTTCGCCCTGGATGGTCGGCAATGCAGCGTTGACGATGGAAATATCCAGCGTGGCCATGAACGAACCGATGGTGCCGGCGGCCACCGCCAGCCACGCACCCGCATCCGCCTTTTCCGGCGTTGCACTGGCAGCGGTCGCGCTCATCGCCTGCGGCGGTCCTCGGCTTCGTCCTTCGTGCGCTCACGCGCATCCCGGGCACCGCGCGTATCCACCGTGACATCCACCGACATGCCCGGCACCAGCACCTTGCGCGCCTCCTCGCCGGCATCCACCTTGATCCGGACCGGCACGCGCTGCACCACCTTGGTGAAGTTGCCGGTGGCATTCTGCGGCGGCAGAAGCGCGAACTGCGAGCCCGTACCCGGCGAAATGCTTTCCACCGTGCCGTGCAGCTTCACGCCCGGCAGCGCGTCGACTTCGATCTCCGCCGGCTGGCCGGGACGCATCAGGCCCACCTGGGTTTCCTTGAAATTGGCCGCGATGTAGAGCGATTCGACCGGCACCACGGTCATGGTGCGGGTACCGGCGGCGACGAACTGGCCGACCTGCACGGTCTTGTTGCCGATGCGCCCATCGATGCGCGCACGCAGTTCGGTGTCCTCGAAGGCCACTGCCGCCTGCGCGGCATCGGCCTGGGCCTGCTTCAATCCTGCCTGGGCCTGTTCCAGCTGCGCCTGGCTGGCTTCGATCTGGCTCTGCGCACCGCTGATCTGCGCCTGCGCGGCATCGTACTGGGCCTGCGCGCGATCGCGTTCATGGCGCAGGCTTTCCACATGTTCGTGAGTATCCGCGCCGCTGGCGGCCAGCGGCGTGAAGCGTGCGACTTCGGCGTTGGCGAAGCGCAGCGAAGCAGCGGCGGATTTCAACTGGGTCCGCGCCTGCACCAGGGTGGACTGCTGGCCCTGCACGCCAGCGGTGGCGGCGGCGATGTCCGCTTCACGCACGGCGATCACCGCTTCGGCCTGGTCCAGCGTGGCCCGGTATGTCCGCGGATCGATGCGCAGCAGCGCTTCGCCGGCCTTCACCCACTGGTTGTCATCCACCAGCACTTCGGTGACATAGCCGTTGATGCGCGGGGCAACGGCCACCGCATCGGCCTGCAGGTAGGCGTTGTTGGTGTCCTGCATGTAGCGGCCGACCAGCAGGTGGTACACGAGCCAGATGACCAGCAGGACAAGCACCAGCACGCCGATGATGATCAGCGTCCAGCGTACTTTCGGGTTCTTCAGCGGTGAGGGTTTGTCCTCGGCCTGGCTTCCGGGCTGTTCCCTGCGCTCATCTTCAGGCGGATCCGGGCGTTCGGCATCATGCCGGTTGGGCTGTTCGCTCATCGTGTCGTCGCGGCGTCGTTTCGGTGGGAAGCGGACACGCTGGGCGGTCCATACGCGACAGTAGGGGATGCGATGCAGACGAGCCGTGAAGAGTCAAAGTGATATGTGCGGAGCCGCCCTGGGTGGCCGGCGACCGCCCCCTGCTGGGTGACGCCCCCTGGTGGTGACGACCGGCCCCCATGGTGGGTGACGACCGCCCCATGGTGGGTGACGACCGTTGGTCGTCACGCCTGCGGCCGGGGCCGGATGCAAGAAGCTGCCGGGGGCTGCCCGGCCACGCGGACAACCGCACGGCCGGCCACTACCAGGATCAACGACCGGTCTTGATCTCTGTCCAGAGCCGCGTGTAGAGCTTGTCCGTTTCCGGCGTGTTGATCGAATAGGTGAACATCTTCGCGGCCACGTCGGCCGGCGGGTAGATGGTGGGATCGTTGCGGATCGCTTCGTCCACCAGCGGCGTCGCATCGCTCACCGGATTGGCGTAATGGATGAAGTTGGTGTTGGCCGCGGCGACCTTCGGTTCCAGCAGGTGGTTGATGAAGCGGTACGCTTCTTCCGGATGCCTGGCATCCTTCGGAATGGCCAGCATGTCGAACCACTGTGGCGCGCCCTCGCGCGGGATCGAATAGGCCACGTGCACGCCGTTTGCCGCCTCCTCGGCGCGGTCGCGGGCCTGGATGATGTCACCCGACCAGCCGACCACCAGGCACGTCCCGCCGTTGGCCAGCGAACCGACGTACTGCGACGAGTGGAAGTTCTGCACGTACGGACGGATCGACTTCAGCAGCGCGGCGGCCTTCTGGATATCGGCCGGATCGTTGCTGTGCGGGTCCAGTCCCAGGTAATGCATCGCCACCGGAATCATGTCGGCCGGCGTGTCCAGCAGGGTCACGCCGCAGTCCTTCATCTTCGCGATGTTTTCCGGCTTGAACACCAGGTCCCAGCTGCTGGCGATGTCCGCGCTGCCACCGAAACGCTCCTTCAGCATGTCCACGTTGTAGCCGATGCCGGTGGTGCCGATCATGTAGGGCACGCCATACCTGTTTTCCGGATCCTGGGTGGCGATGCGCTCCATCACCTTCGGGTCCAGCCGCGCCAGGTTCGGAATCTTCGACTTGTCCAGCGGCAGGAACACGCCGGCCTGGATCTGCCGGCCGAAGAAGTTCAGCGTCGGCACCACCACGTCGTAACCACTGTTGCCGGCCAGCAGCTTGGTCTCGACCATCTCGTCGCTGTCGAACACATCGTAAGTCACCCGGATTCCGGTTTCCTTCTCGAATCCGGGGATGGTGTCCTCGGCGATGTAGTCGCTGTAGTTGTAGACATTCAGGACCTTGCCATCCTGCGAGGGGCCCTTGCCATCACCGCCGCAGGCAGACAGCAGGGCGGCCGCCAGGCCGATCGAAAGGGTACGCAGCTTCATCGGGAAAAGGCTCCAGATCCGGGTGGGGGGCCGGCACGGGCCGGCGATGGCTGCCAGCGTACCGCCCGGCGCGCCGATCATCCAGTGAAGGCACCGACCGCTTTGCACGCACATCCCCGCCTCAGACGTTGAGCAGCAGGAACTCGCGCTCCCATGAGCTGATCACCCGGAAGAAGGTCTCGTATTCCTTGCGCTTGACCGCGATGTACGCCCGGCAGAAGCGCTCGCCGAGCAGCGCCTGCAGCTCGCTGCAGCGTTCCAGCCCATCCAGTGCCTCACCGAGCGAACGCGGCAGGTCGTAGCCCAGTTCCTTGGCGCTCCCGGTGATCGGCGCATCCGGTGCACGCTGCCCGCGGATGCCGAGCAGGCCGCATGCCAGGGTCGCGGCCATGGCCAGGTAGGGATTGGCATCCGAGCCGGCGAAGCGGCTTTCCACCCGCATGTTGGACGGCGTGTCCATGGGCACGCGCAGGCCACAGGTGCGGTTGTCGAAGCCCCAGTGCACGTTGCTCGGTGAGACTTCGCCGAACACCAGCCGGCGGTAGGAATTGACGTTCGGCGCGAAGAACGCCATCGCCGGTGGCGCATACGCCTGCAGTCCACCCAGGTAATGGCCGAACACCCGGCTGAACTCGCCCTCCCCTTCACCCTCGCCAGCGAACACATTGCTGCCGTCGCTGGCCTTCACCAGGCTCTGGTGGATGTGCATGGCGCTGCCAGGCTCGTTCTCCATCGGCTTGGCCAGGAAGGTGGCGTACACGCCGTGGCGCATCGCCGCTTCGCGCATGGTGCGCTTGAACAGGAACACCTGGTCGGCCAGGTCCATGGCATCGGAGTGGCTGAAGTTGACCTCCAGCTGTGCCGCGCCGGATTCGTGGATCAGCGTGTCCACGTCCAGCTTCATGGCATCGGCGTAGTCGTACATGAGATCGAGGATGGGATCGAACTCGTTGACCGCATCGATGGAATACGACTGCCGCGCGGTTTCCGGCCGACCCGAGCGACCGGCCGGCGGCAGCAGCGGAAAATCCGGGTCGGTGTTCTTCTGCACCAGGAAGAACTCCAGCTCCGGCGCCACCACCGGGCGCAGGCCCAGCTCGGCGTAGGCATCGAGTACGCGGCGCAGCACGTTGCGCGGTGCCAGTTCGTGCGGCTGGCCATTCTTGGTGTAACAGTCGTGGATGATCTGCGCGGTGGGATCGGCGGCCCACGGCACCATGCGCACCGTTTCCGGATCCGGACGCAGGATCATGTCCGAATCCGAGGGCGAGGTCAGCTCGTAATAATCGTCGGGATAATCGCCGGTCACCGTCGTGGCGAAGATGCCTTCGGGCAGGCGCGTGCCGTAATCGTGCGAAAACTTGTCCGCCGGAATGATCTTGCCGCGCGCGATGCCGGTGATGTCCGGCACCAGGCATTCCACTTCGGTGATGCGGCGATCCTTCAACCAGCGCAGCAGGCTGCTTTCCTGCGCCTCCGCGACGGTCGGCTGCTTGCGCGGGCGGGTACGCGGTCGGGGTTGCGGACTCATGGGATTCCTGTCCAGTTCGTTGTCGCCGATGGAAATGCCGCCCGGCCTGCCCGCCTGCAGGCGGAGGGCGCAGGCGACAGCCGGACGCACCGGCGTTGCGGACACGGTAGCGCCCGGCGCAGGCAGCGGCAACCGCCCTGCGGTCACACCATTGCGCCGCCAACTGCGCCAGACTTGCGCCATGGAGCCGACTTCCCCCGAGTGGCAGGACCCTGCCCTGCCTTCCAGCTGGTACGCCGCCAGCGTGCCATCGCGCCCTCCGTTGCCGGCGCTGGATGGCGATGCGCATGTCGACGTGGCAATCCTGGGCGGCGGTTTTACGGGCCTTTCCGCAGCGCTGGAACTGGCTGGCAAGGGCCTGCGGGTGACCGTGCTGGAGGCCTGCCAGGTCGGATGGGGCGCGTCGGGCCGCAATGGCGGGCAGGTGTTGTCCGGCTATGGCTGCGAGGTGGACACGCTGGAAAGGCTCGTGGGGCCCCAGGATGCGCGCACGCTGTTCGATTTTTCCCGCCAGGGCGTGGCGCTGGTGCGCGACCGCATCGTTCGTCACGCGATCGATTGCCACTGGGTGGCCGGCCATGCCAGCGTGCCGATCCGCCCGCGCCAGGCCCGTTCGCTGCGCGCGGCGATGGACGCCCTGGTGCAGCGTTACGACTACCCCATGCAGTGGTGGGACCAGGCTACCCTTCGCTCGCGGCTGGACAGCCCGCGCTACCTGGGCGCGATGTTCGATCCACTCAGCGGTCACCTGCATCCGCTGGCCTACGTACAGGGCCTGGCCGACGCCGCGCGGTCTGCCGGCGCGGTCATCCATGAACGCACGCCGGTGCTGGAACTGCAGCGCCATCCGCATCCGGCACTGCGCACCGCCACCGGTACCGTGCATGCCGCGCAGGTGCTGATTGCCGGCAACGCCCTGCTGGACAACATCGCGCCGGAGCTGGAGCGCCACATCATGCCGGTGGGCACGTACATCGGTGCCACGCCGGTGCTGGGAGCAGAGCGCGCACGCGCACTGATCCGCAACGACATGGCCGTGTCCGATACCGACTGGGTTCTGGACTATTTCCGCCTGAGCCATGATCACCGCGTGCTGTTCGGCGGCGGCGCCAGCTATTCGTCGCGACCGCCGCCGGGGCTGGCCGGGGTGATGCAGCGTCGGCTGTGGCGGGTATTCCCGCAGCTGCATGGGGTGCCACTGGACTACCTGTGGGGCGGTTACGTGGACATCACCACCCACCGTGCGCCGCATTGGGGACGGCTGACCCCGGACATCTACTTCGCACAGGGCTATTCAGGCCATGGCGTGGCAGCGGCCAACCTGGCCGGACAGGTGATCGCCGAGGCCATCGCCGGCCAGGCCGGCCGGCTGGAGGTGTTCGAACGCCTGCCGCAGCAGGCCTTCCCGGGCGGCAGGCGAATGCGCACGCCGCTGCTGGTGGCGACCATGGCCCTGCTCAGGCTGCGCGACCTGGTCTGGTGAGGCCATTCAAGTTTCTGCCGCGCACGCCGATAGTGCTTGCGACCCAGCCCGCCCTGAGCGCATGCCTCATGTCCGCCCTGCTGCAAGGAACTTTCGAAAGCATCCCCGGAATCGATCTCCTGCCCCAGCGCGTCCTGCTGGTGGAAAACTCGCGCACGTTCACCTCGATGCTGCGCGAAGCCATCGAACAGCGCCTGGAACTGCCCGTGACGGTGGCATCCACGCTGGCCGAAGCGGCCGCGCTGCTGCAGGACACGCGTGAGTGGTTCCTGGTGCTTACGGGACTGGTGCTGGCCGATGGCGACCGTGAGGAGGTGGTGGAGTTCTTCGTCTCCCGCGGCCTGCCGACCGTAGTGGTCAGCGGCGTATACGACGAAGACGTTCGCCGGCGCGTGCTGGAACAGAAGGTCATCGATTACGTGCTGAAGAACACCCCGGGCAGCGTGGACTACCTGGTGTGGCTGGTGCAGCGGCTGGAGCGCAACCGCCGTATCGATGCGCTGGTGGTGGACGATTCGCCGTCCGCGCGCGGCTATGCAGCCGCGCTGCTGCGCATGTATGGCCACCGCGTGCATGAAGCCGCCGATGGCGAAGCCGGGCTGCAGGCGATCGAAGCCCATCCGGCGATCCGGCTGGCGGTGGTGGACCAGGAAATGCCGGGCATGCAGGGCGTGGAATTCACCCGCCGCCTGCGCATGCTCCGCTCGCGCGACAAGGTGGCGGTGATCGGCCTTTCGGGCAATACCGATGCGTCGCTGATCCCGCGCTTCCTGAAGAACGGTGCCAACGATTTCCTGCGCAAACCGTTTTCGCGCGAAGAATTCTTCTGCCGCGTATCGCAGAACGTGGACCAGCTTGAACTGATCGGCACCCTGCAGGACCTGGCCACGCGCGATTTCCTCACCGGCCTGCCCAATCGCCGCTTCTTCCTGGACCACAGCCAGCGGCAACTGAACGCCGTGCAGCAGGACGACGACTGGGTCGCCGTGGCGATGGTGGACATCGATCATTTCAAGCACATCAACGACACCTGGGGCCACGATGGCGGCGACGACGCATTGCGCGCCTGCGCTGCGGTCGTCGGCGATCATGCACGCGCGGGCGACCTGGTGGCGCGCTTTGGTGGTGAGGAATTCTGCCTGCTGGTACCGGGTCTTGATCCGGACGCCGCTCACGCCTATTTCGAAGGGCTGCGGCGGTCGGTGGCCGCGCTGCGCGTGCCCATCGGCGAGGACGCGCTGCGGATGACAGTGAGCGTGGGCGTGTGTTGCCTGCGTGCCGGTCGCGACAGCCTGCACGCATTGATCAGCGAAGCCGACCGCCAGCTGTACCTGGCCAAGGCCGGCGGCCGCGACAACGTGCGCATGGCAGCCGCCGCCACCGCCTGAACCAGAAAAGGGGGACGGAGGAAGTTATTTTCAATTAACCACCTCCGTCCCCCTTTTTGGGGGTTTGATCGAGATCAGTGTCGTTTCCGGCATGGCCGGCCAGAATCGCCGCCACGGTCACACGGAGCGCGGGCATGGCACTGCTGGTCTGGCAGGAAGATCTCAACATCGGCATCGACGTCATCGATCATCAGCACATGCGGATCGTGGAAATGCTCAACCATCTGCATGTGGCGCAACAGGGCCTGCAACGGCTCGCCGTCGCCGAGGTCATCGAAGAGCTTGTGGACTATACGATGTCCCACTTCGCCTTCGAAGAGGAACTGATGGAGGAAGCGGGCTATCCGTTCTGTGCCGCCCACAAGCGCGTGCACGAGCTTTTCGGCAAACGTGTGGCCGAGTACCGGTTGCGTTTCCAGGCAGGCGAAGATGTCACCGATGAACTGCGTACCATGCTGTCACGCTGGCTGTTCAACCATATCCGCGGCGATGACAAGGCATACGCTGCCCAGGTGAAACAGCACCTCAACCAGTTCGCCCGCGAGCACCAGGGCGGAAACTGGCTGGGACGCACACTCAAGCGGATCTTCGGCTGATCAATGCACCCGGCGCTGCAGGGCGAGCAGCGCGCAGATCGTGACCAGCGCGGCCAGGCACAGGTAGTAACCCACCGCGACCAGCCCGAAACGTTCGGCCAGCCAGGTTGCCAGATAGGGAGCCGGTGCCGCGCCGAGGATGCCGGCCAGGTTGAACGACAGCGATGCGCCGGTATAGCGCACTTCCACCGGATAGATCCCGGCAAGGAACGTACCGCAGGGGCCGTAGGTCAGGCCCATGAGGAACAATCCCAGCGACAGGAACGCCACCACCATCCATGGACTGCCGGCCTGGAACATCGGCGCCAGCAGCACGCCGAAGACCAGGATCAGGCCGCTGGCGGTGATCATCGTGCGACGCGTACCCCAGCGATCGCCGTAACGTGCGGAAATGGGGATGCCGGCCGCGAAGAACAGGATGCCGATCATCTGCAGCAGCAGGAACTGTTCGCGACCGTAGCCAAGCGTTGCCGTGCCATGGCCGAGCGCGAAGACGGTCATCAGGTAGAACAGCACGAACGTGGCGAACGCCCCCAGCGTGCCCAGCACCATCGGCACGAAATGGTGGCGCAGCACGGTCCACATCGGCAGCCGGACCCGTGCATGCCGATCCAGCGCCTGCTGGAAATCCGGCGTTTCATGGATGGCCAGACGCACCCACAGGCCGACGCCCACCAGCAGCGCGCTGGCGATGAACGGAATGCGCCAGCCCCAGTGCAGGAAGTCGTCACCCGACAGCGTGCGGCCAAGCAGCAGGAAGATGCCGGCCGACAGCAGGAAGCCCAGCGGCGCGCCGAGTTGCGGGAACATGCCGTACCAGGCGCGCTTTCCGGGCGGCGCGTTTTCGGTGGCCAGCAGCACCGCCCCACCCCATTCCCCACCCAGCCCGAGGCCCTGCCCGAAGCGGCACAGCGCCAGCAGCGCCGGCGCCCACAGGCCGATCTGCGCATGCGTGGGCAGCAGGCCGATCGCCACCGTGGACAGGCCCATCGTCAGCAGTGCGGCGACCAGCGTGGCCTTGCGGCCGATACGGTCACCGAAGTGGCCGAACACCGCCGACCCGACCGGCCGCGCGATGAAGGCTACCGCGAACGTCGCCAGCGACTGCAGCATCGCCGCCTTGTCGCTGCTTTCGGGAAAGAACAGGTGCGGGAATACCAGCACCGCAGCCGTAGCATAGATGTAGAAATCGAAAAATTCGATGGTGGTGCCGATCAGGCTGGCCAGCAGCACGCGCTGTGGCGAGTTGGCCGGAACCGGCGAGGACGTGGCAGGAACCGCAGTGGACGACATGGGCAGGATGGGCCGGAAGTGAGCTCCCGGATTCTGCCACGCGTTCCGCGCGCATGAACGGATTGGTTTCAGCCGAGACCTCCCGCACTACGCCGTGCCGATCACGGCGGCGATGCCGTGCGCCCCGGTCCGGCCGACGCGAAAGGCTACAATGAGCGGTTCCGCTCCACTGTTCCGCACGCCCATGGACATCATCGTCAAAGAAGAACTGAAGGCCTACATCGACCCGCTCACCGCGGACGAATACGAGGCGCTGGAGCGCAGCATCCTGGCCGAAGGCTGCCGCGACGCGCTTGTGCTCTGGGGCGATGTGCTGGTGGACGGGCACAACCGCCATGGCATCTGCCAGAAGCACGGCCTGCCGTTCGCCACGGTGCAGAACACGCGCTTCCAGACCATGGAAGACGTGCACCTGTGGATGATCGAACAGCACCTGGGGCGGCGCAGCGTGTCCGATTTCCAGCGCGGCGAGCTGGCGCTGCGCAAGCGCGAGATCCTGGCCGAACGCAAGCGCGTCGAACAGGCGCAGCTGCAGCGCGAGAGTGATGGCAGCGCCGAAAGCCCGCCGGATGACCAGGACACCCCGCCGTGGGAACCGGCCCCCAGGCTGACCCGGGCCGAGCTGGCACGCGAAGCGAAACTGAGCAGCAGCCAGATCGGCATGATCGAACGCATCCGTGCGCAGGCCGCGCCGGAAGTGGTGGAAGCGGTGAAGAGCGGACAGCTGTCGATCAGCGCAGCCGCAGCCGTGGCATCGCTGCCGGAGGCAGAGCAGCGCGCTGCAGCGACCGCTGGCAAGGACGAGCTGAAGCAGGCTGCCCGCCGCGCCCGCGAAGCCAGCCGCAAGCCGCGTGCGGCGCGGCCTGAAGCGGTGGAAGCGCACCCGTCGCAGCCGGAAGCCGATGTGGATGAAGCGGACACACGCGATGCGCAGGTCCTTGCCGCATTGGAGCAGCTGGGTGAGGACGTGCCGGCACTCCGTGCGCGCATCGTCGCACTGAGCCGCGAAAACGAGGTGCTGCGCCGGCAACTGCAGCAGATGCGGTAACGCCTGGAAGACCAGGGTGCATCAGCCGGGCAGCGCCCGGCTCTACGGGTGTCAACGGTCGCCGACACCACCGCCGGTAGACTGTCGGCATGGATGCACCCCCTGCCATGACGCCTTCCGATCCCCGCCGTGCGCAGCTGCGGCGCATGAAAGCCATCGCGCTTGGCCTGCTGCTGCTGATGCTGTCCGGTTTCGCCATCAGCCACTGGCAGGGAGAGCGCGGTGCCTGGGCCTGGGTATCGGCCTTCTGTGAAGCCGCCACCGTCGGCGCACTGGCCGACTGGTTCGCCGTGGTCGCCCTGTTCCGCCATCCGCTGGGCCTGCCCATCCCGCACACGGCGATCATTCCACGCGGCAAGGAACGCATCGCCGACAGCCTGTCGGTGTTCGTGCGCGACCAGTTCCTGGAACCCGGGGCGCTGCTGGCCAAGCTGAAGATATTCGATCCTGCCGCACGCCTGGGCAGCTGGCTTTCCGATCCGCAGCGTGTGCGCATGCTGACCGGAATGGCCCGCGCATGGGCGCTGCAGGCGCTGGATTTCTTCGACGAATCGGCCGTGCGCCGGCAACTGCATGCGTTCGTGGTGCAGCAGCTGAAGCAGTGGAATGCCGCATCCACCGCCGGCGAGCTGCTCGGCCTGCTGACGGCCGATGGCCGCCACCAGCGCGTGCTGGACGAAGGCCTGCAACGACTGGGACGCTGGCTGGAGCAGCCGGAGGTCAAGGAGCGCGCGTCGCAGCTGATCGTCCGCTACATCCAGCGCGAATGGCCGACGCTGTCCAGTACCGTCAACTGGATCAAGCCGATCGACGAGATCGGCGACAGCGTGGCCGAGCGCCTGGCCGGCGCGGTGCTGGACGAACTGCAGCAGGTCCTCGCCGACCCCGCGCATCCGCTGCGGCAGGACTACGAACGCTGGCTGGGAGGCTACATCCAGCGGCTGCGCGAAGACCCCGCACTGGCCGAACGCATCGAAACCCTCAAGCAGGAAATGATCGACCACCCCGCGCTCCAGGACTACGTGCAGGGGCTGTGGGCACGCATCCATGCCAGCCTGCGCGCCGACCTGCAGCGCGAGGATTCGGCGATGGCCGGCCATCTGGAGCGCGGCATGGCCGGGCTTGGACGCAGCCTGTCGTCGGATCCTTCGCTGCGCGAGGCACTCAACCAGCACCTTCTGGAAGGCGCGCAACGCCTGACGCTGCGCCTGCGCGAAGGTGTCACCACGCATATCGCGCAGACCGTGAAGGGGTGGGACGAACGCCACCTGGTGGAGCAACTGGAACTCAGCGTCGGCCGCGACCTGCAGTTCATCCGTTTCAACGGCACCCTGGTCGGCGGACTGATCGGCCTGCTGCTGCACGCCGCCACCACCTTCCTGCACGTATAGCCCCAGCCTGGGGCCGCCCATTGCCTGGCGCGGCCTTCCGCCGATGGAAGGCGCGGCGGATGCGTTATCCTCCAGCGCATCGCGTGCCAGGGGGGTGCGTGTGGAGGAGCTCGATGACCCGGATGGTGATGGTGATTGCGCTGTCGGTGCTGGCGCCCAGCGTGCACGCGCAGCGGATCTACAAATGCAGTGACGGGGTACAGGCGATCTACCAGTCCGTTCCGTGCCCGAAGGAACAGGACACCGGCATCAGCCGGCCACTTGCGCGCGATCCCCGGCTGACCCCGGCGGAGCGGCAGCGGGTTGTCCGCGAATCCGCGCAGGCCCGCCATTGGGTACGTGAAGGCGCCGGATATGGGCAGCCGCCGGTACGTGGCACGGTGATCGACAACATGGTGGACCGGGAAGCCTGCGAGAACGCGCGCCTGCGCAGGGAACTGGCCGAAACCTTCGGCAACCGGCCGGTCCCGCAGCAGTTGGACCAGGACATCCGTCGCGCCTGCGCGGTGCGCTGAACCGTCACTCCAGCGCCACTGCGGCCACGACAGCCTTGCTTAATCAAATGCGAATACGTATCATTTACTGATCGACGTACGCCCAGCCAGCCTGTGCGGTCCCTCCGGTCCGTTGCTGCCGCCCCGTGTACCACCAAAAACGTCTGCTGTCCGGATCACGCCCGCAGCAACGATGGGAGTGGCCGCGCCGCGGAAGCCGCGCCAACGCACATGGCCGCACAGGCTGCTTCCATCGCCGGCTTTCTACCTGCATGGAACCGCTCCCCATGGCTTCGCATCCCGTCATTCCGTTCCCATCGCTGCTGACCGTCGCCATTGTCAGCCTGCTCGCTTCCCACGCAGCCATCGCCGCCGACGCCCCTGCCGACGCGTCGCCCCGCACGCTGGACGCCGTCAACGTCACCGCCGATGGCGAGATCGCCGACAGTTATACAGTCAAGCGCGCCAACACTGCGACCAGGCTGGACCTGTCGCTGCGCGAGACGCCGCAGTCGGTCACCGTCATCACCCGCCAGCGCCTGGACGACATGGGACTGTTCGCGCTTTCGGACGTGATGGGACAGGTCACCGGCGTGCATGTGTCGGTCACCGACAGCGAGCGCATCGGCTACGTTTCGCGCGGCTACAACATCAACAATTTCCAGGTCGATGGCATGCTCAACACCTTCGGTGGGTCGATCAAGACCAACACCGACAGCGTGATCTACGAGCGCATCGAAGTGGTACGCGGCGCCACTGGCCTGACCACCGGCGCGGGCGATCCGTCGGGCACCATCAGCTTCATCCGCAAACGCCCGACCGACACCCTGCAGATGGGCGCCAACCTGACCGTTGGCCGCTGGAGCAACCAGCGCCTGGAGGCGGATATCGGCGGGCCGGTGGCACTGGATGGCCGCGTGCGCGCCCGCGTGGTGGCCGCCAAGCAGCAGGGCGATTCGTTCCGTGACGTATATCAGCTGGACAAGGACGTGTTCTACGGCATCGTGCAGGCCGACGTCAGCGACAGCACCCTGCTGGAGCTCGGATACGAATACCAGTCGCCAAGGACCACCGGCGTGACCTGGGGCGTGGTGCCGTACTGGGGCGTGGACGGGAAACCGGCCAACCTGCCGCGTTCGACCAACCTGTCCGCGTCGTGGAGCCAGTGGCCGATCATTGAAAAGACCCGCTTCGCGCGCATCGAGCAGCAGTTCGGCCGTGACTGGTCGCTCAAGGCCAACGTCACCCACGCCGACCGCGATACCGACGGCAGCGTCTGGTACGGTGCCGCCGGCCATCCGCAGCCGGACGGTACCGGCGTGGTGGCCTACATCTCGCACTTTGCCGAACAGAGCACGATGGACGTGTTCGACGTCAACATCGGTGGACCGTTCCAGCTGTTCGGACGCCGCCATGAGCTGGTGTTCGGCTTCGGCCAGTCGCTGCGCAAGGGCGAATATCCGGCCATCGAACAGGGCGACGTACCCGCCGGCTATGACGAGGTGCCGGACTGGCGGAACTGGAGCGGCGAGGTGCCGGAACTGCCGATCACCCGCCTGGGTTACCTGGGCTCACAGGATGAGCTGCGCCAGCGCGCGGCCTATGTCGCAGCGCGCCTTCAGCTCGCCGATCCGCTGCTCGCCGTGGTTGGCGCGCGTTACGGCAGCTGGGAAACACGCAAATGGACCTACACCCATGACGACGCCGGCAACCTCACCGGCACCACGCGCAGCGGGTACAAGCCGGATGATCCGGTGACCCCCTACGTTGGCCTGGTGTACGACTTCAATCGCGTGCTCAGCGGCTACGTCAGCTACACCGACATCTTCCAGCCGCAGGAATATCGCGACCGGGACAACCAGTACCTGGAGCCGGTGGTCGGTGACATGTGGGAAGCGGGCGTCAAGGCGGAGTTCTTCGATGGCCTGCTCAATGCTTCGGCGGCGGTATTCGAAGGCGAGAAGGACAATGTGGCCGAGATCGACGACAGCGTGCCGCTGAACTCGCTGCCCGATGGAGGACAGGCCTACCGGTCCACAGGCAAGGGCAACAAGGTCAAGGGCTGGGAGGTGGAAACGCAGGGCAGCATCGGCGAGCAGTGGAACCTGTCGGCCGGTTTCGCGCACACCACCATCCGCAACCAGGCCGGCGTTGCGCAGAACACCACCACCCCACGGGACACCTTCCGCCTCAATGCCAGCTGGCGCCCCGGTGGCATGGAGGGCCGTTTCTGGCTGGGCGGCGGGGCCACCTGGCAGAGCGGCATCTGGCGCAACGGCAGCCGGCCCAGCGCCGATTACCTGGTCACCGGCCGCACCGAAGCGGTGCGCTTCGAGCAGGACTCATTCTACCTGCTGAACCTGTCGGCGGGTTATCGCTTCGACGAGAACTTCAGCGCGCAGCTGAACATCAACAACCTGCTGGACAAGGCGTACTTCAGCAACGTCGGTTTCTACAACGGCGTCTACTGGGGCGAGCCGCGCAATATCCGCCTGACGCTGCGCTGGAAACTCTGACCGTGCTTTCGATGCCGCCGGTACCGCTGGCGGCGGGCCATGGACGGCCCTGTTGCGGCTCGCATCGCCGCGTCATTCCTCCCCCGTAACCCAACGCAGGATCATCGTGGACCGCTCGCCTCCTTCCGCCAGCACCTCCGCCCGGCTCCCCTTCCGCGCACGTTCGCGGGCTTTCCTCACGCACCCGCGCTGGGGCGTGCTCTCGCGCAGCATGGCGGCGATCTTCGGCGGCTACGCGCTGGCCGCGGTCACCAGCGTGTTCTGCGCGGTGGCGTTGCCTGGCGAGCGTGGCCAGACCGTGCTGACCGGCATGCTGGTGGCCATCGTGGTGGCGGCGTGCGCGGCACTGTGGGCATTCGCCACCCGTACCGCATTGCGGGCGTGGACGGGCATCGTGCTGCCGACGCTGCTGCTGGCGGTCATCGCACGCACACTGGGAGCCTGGGCATGAAGAACGGATTCCGCCAGTCCATGGCGTGGCTGCATACATGGACCGGCCTGCTGGTCGGCTGGCTGCTGCTGCTGATCTTCATGGCCGGCACCGCCAGTTACTACCGCGAGGAAATCAGCCGCTGGATGCGCCCGGAGCTGCCCGCCAGCACCGTGGGCACCGATGTTGCCGCGGAGCGTGCGGTGCATTTCCTGCAGGAACACGCCGGCAATGCAGAGACCTGGTTCGTGACCCTGCCCGATCCCCGCAATCCGGCCATGCGCCTGTTCTGGCGCAATCCCGAATCGATGGTCAAGCCGCCCGCCGAAGGCGAAAAACGGAGGCGGCGTGGGGGCGGACGCTTTGGCGATGCCACCGTGGACCCGAACACCGGCGAGACGCTGCAGGCGCGGGAAACACGCGGTGGCGATTTCTTCTACCGGCTGCATTTCGACCTGCATTACATCCCGGTGCTGTGGGCACGCTACCTGGTGGGGTTCTGCGCGATGTTCATGCTGGTGGCGATCATCACCGGCGTCATCACCCACAAGAAGATCTTCAAGGACTTCTTCACCTTCCGCCCGGACAAGGGCCTGCGCTCGTGGCTGGATTTCCACAACGTCAGCGCGGTGATGGCATTGCCTTACCACGCCATGATCACCTACACCGGCATCGTGACCTTGATGGTGATGTACCTGCCGTGGGGCATCAAGGTGGCCTATCCGCAGGATGAAGCAGCATTCTTCAGCGAAGCCTTCGGTGGCCTGCCGGAAGTATCGGCACCCGCGCAGGGGCGCGCCGGCGCACTGCCGGTCCGGCAGCTGCTGGACACTGCGCGGCTGCACTGGAACGGCGCCGACGTGGCGGGCTTCAGCGTGACCAGCCCGGGCGCGGCCAACGCGGTGATCGACATCCGCCAGCGCGATGGCAGGCGGCTGTCCAATGACACCCCCGCCCTGCGCTACGACATGGTCAGCGGCCGCCTGTTGCAGGAAAGCCCGTCCGCGGGCGGTGCCACCGCCACGCGCGGCGTGATGTATGGCCTGCACCTGGCGCGTTTCGCGGACTGGGGGCTGCGCGCGTTGTTCTTCCTGTCCGGACTTGCCGGCTGCCTGATGGTTGCCAGCGGCGTGGTGCTGTGGGCGGTGAAGGAACGCCCAAAACATGCGAAAAGTGGCAGGACCGGTTTCGGGCTGCGCCTGGTGGATGCGCTGAACATCGGCGCGGTGGCTGGCCTGCCGATCGCGTTCGCGGCGTATTTCCTCGGCAACCGGCTGCTTCCGCTGGACATGGCCGCGCGCGCCGACGCGGAGGTCTCGGTGTTCTTCCAGGCATGGGGCGCTGCGCTGCTGGCTGCGTTCGTGTGGCCGAAGCGGATGATGTGGGCGTGGCAGCTGTACCTTGGTGCGGCCCTGTTCACGCTGCTTCCCGTGGTCAATGCGCTGACCACGCATGTGCACCTGGGCGTGACCCTCCGCTCCGGGGACTGGATATTGGCAGGCTTCGATCTGGTCATGCTGGCCTTCGGCGCGATGCTGGCGATGTGCGGATGGCGCATGCAGCGCTGGCAACCACCACTGAGCGCGGCGGACAGGAAAAAGCGGCAGGCCGCCACAGCAGCTGCCAGTGCGGGGACCGTCGCATGATGGTGCTCGCGCTGGGCCTGTCGTTCTCTGGATTCACCGCGCTGTCGCTGGCGATGGAAAGGCATCAGCAGGCGTTGAAGGGGGCGAAGGCCGCACCGCCTGCGCGCCGCCGGCTGTGGTCGCTGCTGGGGTGGGTGCTGCTGGCGGCGGCCTTCGCGGCCTGCGTGGCCGGCCATGGCTGGGGTCTCGGACCGGTGCTCTGGCTGGGAGCGCTGACGCTGGCCGGCCTGCTGCTGGCGTTCGGACTGTATCCGTGGCGGCCGGCGTGGATAGCGCCGCTGGCATGGGTGCTGCCGGTGCTCGGAGTGGCTGCAATGTTCCTGTAGCGCCGGGCCATGGTCGCTTGAACGATCCGGTAGAGCCGACCCATGGTCGGCTGTCCCTGGCGCAGCCGATCATGGATCGGCTCTACCCACGCTGCGGGCCCCACACGCTCACACGCGGCGCAGTTCCCATGCACGATGGATGCGTGCGTTGCGCTCGAAATCCGGGCCGATCGTGCGCGGGCTGATCTCGCGGCAGCGGGCGAACGCCGCGATCGCGTTTTCTTCCAGCTTGAAACGACGGAAGTTGTTGGAGAAATACAGCACGCCATCCGGCGCCAGCCGGGCGACCGCCGCACGCAGCAGGCGCAGCTGTTCGCGCTGCACGTCGAAGTCCTCCGCGCGCGCCGAATTGGAGAACGTCGGCGGATCACAGAAGATCACGTCGTACTGGCCTTCATCGGCCTCCAGCCAGGCCATCGCGTCGGCCTGCACCAGCAGGTGCTGGTTGCCCCCCTGCCCGTTCAGCGCCAGGTTGTCGTAACACCACTGCAGATAGGTGGCCGACAGGTCCACGCTGGTGGTGCTGGCGGCGCCGGCCACGGCGGCCTGCACGCTGGCCACGCCGGTATAACAGAACAGGTTGAGGAAGTGCCTGCCGCGTACCTGGTCGGCCATGATCCGGCGCAGGGGCCGATGATCCAGGAACAGGCCGGTGTCCAGATAATCGAACAGGTTGACCCGCAGCAGCGCAGTGTTCTCCTGCACCACCACGAACTCATCGCGCTTTTCGAAGCGGCCGTACTTGCTGCCGCCCTTTCCGCGCTCGCGCGATTTCAGCGCCACCTGCTCCGGCGGTACCTGGAATACCTCACGCGCGGCTGCCAGCAATTCATTCCGGCGGCGGCGCACATCGTTTTCGGGAATGGTCGCCGGTGCGGCGTACTCCTGCACATGCAGGAAGGTACGGCGTTGCCCGCCGTCCTCTTCATACACGTCGATGGCGGCGGCATATTCCGGCAGGTCGGCGTCGTAGGCGCGGTAGCAGCTGACCTGCTCGCGCGCGCGCCAGCTCTTGAATTTCTTCAGGTTCTTGCGGATGCGGTTGGCCACCATCTGCGCGCCTTCGCTGAGCTCGCGCGGGACGGCCGGGTCGCGCCGTGGCACGGCCACCGGATCGCAGACGATCAACGTGCACTCCAGCGCACCATTGAACATCTGGTACTTCTTTCCTGCACGCAGGCCGGTGGCGAAGGCCAGTTCCGCGTCGCCGCACAGCAGGCTGGCGCGCCATTGCGGCACGGCTGCCTGCAGCGCATCTCCCAGCCGGCGGTACAGCGCCGGATCGGCGGCCAGGCGCTCGTCGTAAGGCGGATTGCAGACCACGCAGCCGATCTCCTGCGGCGGCGCCTGCAGCTCGGCGACATCCGCGCGGGTGAAGGTGATGGCATGGGCGACGCCCGCCACCTCGGCATTCTCGCGCGCCGCCGCTATCGCCTGCGGATCGATGTCGCTGCCGAAGATCACCGGCCGCAGCGCGGCCAGGCCGGCCTGTTCGCGTTCACGGGCCTCGGCCAGCAGCGCTTTCCAGGCGGCCTTGTCGAACCCCAGCCAGCGGCTGGGCGGCAGGCTGCCATGGCGCATCAGCCCGGGCGCCACATCGGCGGCCATCAACGCGCCTTCGATCAGCAGCGTGCCGCTGCCGCACATCGGATCCAGCAGGCCACCGCCGGCCGCATGCAGGCGCGGCCACTGCCCGCGCAGCAGCAGCGCCGCGGCAAGGTTTTCCTTCAGCGGCGCCTCATGCGCGGCACCGCGCCAGCCACGGCGATGCAGCGGACCGCCGCCCAGGTCGATGGAAATGGTTGCCCGGCCCTTGCGCAGCGACAGGTTGACGCGCACGTCGGGCAGATCGGTATTGACCGACGGACGTTCCAGGCCCTCATCGCGCATCCGGTCCACGATGGCGTCCTTGATCCGCTGCGCCGCAAAACGTGCATGGGTGATCGTGTCGCCGGACACATGCGCGTCCACCGCAAGGGTCATCTCCGGCCTCAGGTGTTCCTGCCACGGCAACGCGCGCACGCCGTCGTACAGGGCCTGTTCGTCGGGACATTCGAACTCCGTCAGGGGCCACAGCACACGGCTGGCCAGCCGCGACCACAGCACGATGCGCTGTGCCTGGGCCAGCTCGCCCTCGGCGTTGACACCAGCGATGGTTGCAGTGGCCCTGGCAAGGCCCAGCGCCGACAGTTCGTCGGCAAGCAGGTATTCCAGGCCCTTGGCGCAGGAGACGAAGAAGTTCACGGGATCGGTTTCGCAGGTCGGGCGGCCGCGGTCGCGGCGCAGGAACGGACAGGCCCACGCGTGGGGCCCGCACCCATGCCGGCGGCACGGGACGGCCTATTGTAGTCGCTGGCGGGCCGGGCGGCCGGAACCCCGGCCGCGCGGATCACAGCCGTTGCAGCAGTGCCTCGAATGCGCGTGCCGACGCCTCCACGTGGTTGGCCAGGCGATGACCATCGTCCACCAGCAGCAGGCTGGCCGAACGTGCCCTGGCCCACGCGATGACCTCAGTCGCCGGAATCAGCTCGTCGTGCCAGGCATGCACCACGCTGGTCGGTATCGGCGCTGCATCCAGCGCCGGCATCGGACCCATGGTGGCCGGCGGCACCATCAGGAACAATCCGTGCACCGGCACCTGCAGCGACGCGATCGCCGAGATGTAGGCGCCCAGGCTGGAACCTGCCAGCACCACCGGCCCCCGCGATGCAGCGGCCTGGGCCAGGATGACCAGACGCTGCAGCCGGGCGGGCACGTCGCCGACACGACTGACGGCACTGCGGGCATCAAGGTCGGTGAAATCAGGGCGTTCGTGGCTCCAGCCGAGGCGCCCGGCCACATCCGCCAGGGCGGTGACCTTGGTGGCGTCGGGGCCACTTTCAAAGCCATGGGACAGGATGCAGTGGCCGCGGCTCATGCGGGCACCTGCGAGGTAAAAACGGGATTGCGGTCCATCGCGCAATGCTAGCATCCACCGATGCCGAACCTGTTGCTTCCCGACCTGCGGATCCAGCCACTGCCCTACCACGACCTGCTTGCCGAGCGTGCGCCGGATTCGCTGGACATGGTGGTCGTCCACTGCACCGAGCTGCCTGACCTGGCCATGGCCCGGGCGTATGGCGAGCGCCCCCTGTATGCCGATGGCAGCGGCAACAGCGGGCACTTCTACATCGACCGCGACGGCCACGTGCTGCAGTACGTGGCGCCCGAACGCGTGGCGCACCACGTGCGTGGATGCAACGAACGCACCATCGGCATCGAACTGGTCAACACCGGCCGTTACCCGCACTGGTTCGACAGCCGCCACCAGGCGATGGACGCGCCCTACCCGCAGGCGCAGATCGAGGCGCTGGTGCGCCTGCTGCAGGCGCTGTGCCTGCGCTATCCCTCGCTGGGCCAGGTGGCGGGGCATGACCAGCTGGACCGGGAACAGGTGCCCGCCAGCGATGATCCCCGCCTGCGCGTGGCGCGCAAGCGGGACCCCGGCCCCTTGTTCCCGTGGCAGTACGTGCTTGCGCGCGTTCCCCTGGCACCGCTTGCCGGCGAGCCGCGCTGATGCTGTTCCTGCCGATGGCCGGCATGGGAGCAGGAGCCGGCGCTAGCCTGCGGCCACCGGACGACTGCGGTCGCTGACCCAGCCGCTCCACGAATCGGCATACACGCGGGCACCCGACAGCCCTGCCACCTCCATCGCCAGCAGCAGGTGGCAGGCGGTGACACCTGAGCCGCACATCACCACGACCTGCGATGGATCGTGGGTGCCGATCAGCGACTGCAGTTCCGCGCGCAGTTCATCGGCCGGACGCAGGCGCCCATCCTTCACATTCAACGCGAATGGCCGGTTCACCGCGCCCGGCACGTGGCCGGCTACCGGGTCCAGCGGCTCCACCTCGCCACGGAAACGCTCGTTGGCGCGTGCATCCAGCAGCCAGCCCGGCGCCTGTTCCAGGCGTGCGGAAAGCTCATCCACACGGGCGATCCGGCGTTCGTCGAAACGCCCCGGATAGGCCGGCAGCGCAGCGACTTCAGCGACCGCGGTGACCAGCGGGAGACCGGCCTGCTGCCATGCCGCCATCCCGCCATCCAGCACCGCAACCTGCGTGTGGCCGATGAGCCGCAGCAGCCACCACAGTCGCGCGGCGGCCATGCTGCCGTCGCCGGCGTCATACACCACCACCTGGGTATCAGGGGCGATCCTCCAGCGTCCCAGGGTCGCTGCGAAGGCATCGCTTTCCGGCAGCGGATGGCGCCCGTGTCCCTGCCTGCGAAGGTCGGACAGATCCCGATCGAGATCGGCATGCACGGCCCCAGGCAGATGGCCGGTGGCGAACTGCCCGGCAGCGGACCGGGGATCAGCCAGCGAGGCACGTGCATCGACCAGCCGCACGGCACCGGACGCGATGGCGCGCGCATCCACCACGCGTACATCCGCGCCGCCCAGCACGGCAGCCAGTGAATCGACATCCACCAGGGTGGTCCAGGGAGGTGCGGCGATACTCATTCGAGTTGCTCCAGGCGGCGGCGCAGGTTGTACAGGATGGCCGCGGTCGCACCCCAGATGCGCTGCCCCGGCCAGGTGTATTCCAGCACGTGGCGCACGCGGCCACGGTGGGTGATGTCCACGTGGCGCAGATTGTCCGCGCTCATCAGGTAATCCAGGGGGACTTCGAACACGTCGGCGACCTCGTCCGGCGAAGGCACCGGAGTGAACGCCGGATCGACCACCGCGACCACCGGCGTGACGCGATAACCGGTGATGGTCACGAAGGGGTCCAGATAGCCCAATGCCTCCACCTGCGCGGCCGGCAGCGCGATTTCCTCGGCACTTTCGCGCAGCGCGGCGGCCACCGCGTCGGCATCATCGGCTTCGGTGCGCCCACCCGGGAAACCGACCTGGCCACCATGCTGGCGCAGTGTTTCGGTGCGGCGGGTCAGGATCACCTGGGCGCCGTTCGCGCGCGGCACGATGCCGGCCAGCACCGCCGCTTCCACCAGCGGACCGCGCGGAAGCAGATCGGCCAGTTCGCTGCGGTTCCAGCCATCGCCCGCCGGCGGGCGGTCCAGCGGATGCAGCGCGCGCATCAGCCGTGCATGGTCGGTCAGCGGACCGCGCAGCACCTGCCGCAGCTGGTCGCGCAGCGGCAGGCGGCGATGCAGGATATGGTTGCGCTCGTTGTCGCTCATCGACGACCACCGGGCGATTTCATCGATATGGCGCAGGCATCCGATGCAGGACCGGTGGAGGTCCAGCGTACAGAGGCCGACGCAGGGACTGGACACCGCACGCGTTGCTTCTTCCGTCGTTCTCACCCGCTTACCTTAACGCGAACGGCAGCCCTGTGCCGGGCACGAAAAACGCGCCGGCACAGGGCACCGGCGCGTCGGGTTTCCGCATCCGTCAAGTGGACATCACCCGGCCGGACATCAGCCGGGCAGAGCCCGGCTCTACTTGACGCTGACCAGCTTGATCTCGAACTGCACGGCCACGTTCGGCGGGAACGGGGTGCGCGGGTCGGCGCCGTACGCCTGTTCCGGCGGCAGCGTGACTTCCCACTTCGAGCCGGCCGGCATCTGCAGCAGGGTCTCGCGCATGGCCTTCATCTCGACTTCGCTCAGCTTCATCGACGGGATCTTCTGGGCCGGACGGGCCTCCGCCGGACGCTGGCCGTACGGGTACGGGCCGGCCACTTCCAGTTCCACGTTGCTGGCCTGGGTCGGCTTGGCGCCCTTGCCTGCTTCGATCACGCGGTACTGCACGCCGCTGGCGAGGGTCTGCACGCCGGCCTTGCCCTTGTTCTCGGTGAGGAACTGGGTGCTCTTGGTCTTGTTTTCGGCAGCAGCCTTGTCGTACTCGGCCTTGGCAGCCTGCGCACGGCCCTGCTCGCGCTTCTGGAACGCTTCAACGGCCGGCTTCAGCTGGTCGGCGGTGATCGCCGGCTGCTTCTTG